>JAEIGA010001354.1_pt1 | contig 38142 bp, 30 predicted proteins | sample 9270691 | NCBI WGS metagenome assembly JAEIGA01 (sample SAMN17057246, study PRJNA624740) | gut metagenome | biome: biome; isolation source: fecal sample | host: Bos grunniens | place: China: Xizang | collected 2019
CAAGGATAGCTCGCATGGGCTTCGGGTCCACCGCATCCGACTAAAAGGCGCCCTGTTCGGACTCGCTTTCGCTTCGCCTCCCCTTTCGGTTAGGCTCGCTCGCCACGGTGACTCGCGGACTCATTATGCAAAAGGCAAACGGTCGCGTCCTAAAAGGACGCTTCCATAGCTTGTGGACGCACGATTTCAGGTCTGTTTCACTCCGCTAGCAGCGGTTCTTTTCGCCTTTCCCTCACGGTACTAGTTCGCTATCGGTCATCAGGTAGTGTTTAGCCTTGGAGGGTGGTCCCCCCGGATTCGGACGGAGTTTCACGTGCTCCGCCCTACTCGGGATCCCGGTAGGCCCGGGGGAGGATTTCGGATAAGGGGCTCTCACCCGCTGTGGCGCCGCTTTCCAGCGGCTTCTCCTATCCTTCCCGGTTCCACGGCCCGGTCCCGCGACCCCGGGGAGCAAGCCCCCCGGTTTGGGCTGGTGCGCTTTCGCTCGCCACTACTCGCGCAATCTCGGTTGATTTCTCTTCCTCAGGGTACTGAGATGTTTCACTTCCCCTGGTGTGGCTCCGCGGGACTATCTTCGTTCATCCCGCGGCGGCGGCCCGCAAAGGCCGTCGGGTTCCCCCATTCGGATACCCCCGGATCAAAGCCCGTTGACGGCTCCCCGAGGATTGTCGCAGTCTTCCGCGTCCTTCATCGCCTCCTGATGCCAAGGCATCCGTCGTGCGCCCGTATACGCTTAGCAAGAAACCTTCTCGCTTGATCTCGTATATGAGTCGTAATTCTCTTTAATCTCCAACTCCCGGTTGTCAAAGAACGACGCCCGCCCCGTTTGGGGGCGAACAAATGTGTAGTATATCATATTTGCCTTGAGGCGCGCAAGGGGGGTGCCGGGGAAGTGTATCAGTATCCAGTATCCAGTATCCAACAACCAGCGGCCAACAATCAGCGGTCAGTGGGAAGCGGAGGGGAAACCTCTCTACTGACCACTGGATACTGGCTGCTGATCGTTGGTTGCTGGACGCTGGCTGCTGGTTGCTGGTTGCTGATACACTTCCAACGGCTGCTGGTTGCTGATACACTTCCAACGGCTCGCCCTGCGTCAGTGGGGCGATGCGTTGGCCGCGCGCTTGGGCGAAACAACCAGCGAAAGCGCCGAGTGGTCGGAGAGGTCCTGGGCCGGCTCGATGTGGGGCTCGCCCTCGAGGACAAAGCCGCGGGTCATGATGTAGTCGAGCGCGCTGTCGCCGTGGCTGGCGCTGGGGTGAGTGCCGCGGCGCTCCGGCTGCGGGCTGCGCTGGTATTATACCATATCGGAGCGCATGCGGATCGAAAACGGCGGCCTTTGCGCCTCTTTGCGAACTTTGAGATCTTTGCGTTTAAAACTGCGAAGCGAAGTCTCGCTGAAAAGCAAATGAGCAGCCCTAAACTTGCATTAAGGTCTGCTCATTTGCATTTACTTCTGCGCACTACAGAAGGCAGCGGAAGAGGCGGGCGTAAAAAGCTGCATCCGCACAGGTAACCCTGCGCGGATGCAACTGAACCGGCGTCAGCTGCCGCATGCGCTACGGCAGTATCAGGCACTGCGTGCGCACTTCGTGCCGATTCACGATGAACAGGCTCCAGAAGTAGTCGTTGTCGACCGTCGTATGCAGCTTCATGATGCGATGCGAGCCGCCGACGCGGTCGAGCGCATGCCGAAGCGAGACCATATTGTTGTCGACCGTCGCCTCGTCCGCGAAAAAGCGCACATTGTAGTCGTCCATGATGTCATCGTCGCCCTCGGTCCACGGCAGCCCGGTGCAGAGCGGAATGAAGCCCAAAAGCTGATAGGAGAAATTCTGGGTGACGAACGAGGCCACCGGCTTCTCGCCGTCGTTGGTCAAGGTGTCAGAATCCCACCGAGCGACTTCGCTATAGGAGCTGCACCCCGCCAGCGCAAGAGCCGCCGCCGCATAAAGAAACTTCCTCATTTCGCACCCCCTTCCTTCGTCTCGGATTCCTTCTGCGCCTCGGCCTGCGGCTTCTTCGGCACCAGTACGCCGGACAAGCCAATCTGCGAAGAGCCGAAGAACAACCCGATGATCCCGCCGTAGCTGACGCCGGCGTACGAGGTGTCGGAATCGTCGAAGACCATGTCGATCACGTCGCAGTTCCTGGACTCGGCAATCTTAAGCATCGCGTTCTGTATCTCGGCCGCGCCGACCTGGTCACGGAAGAAGCAGGTGCCGCCGTTGATCGACTGCTTCGATGCGTTCCAGCGCAGGTCGCCGGACACAAGCGGTATCGACCACAGGAAGTGGTAGCCGGTCGTCGTGATATACACGATCTCCGTAGGAGCGGAGTTCGCTCCTTGGTACTCCATGCTCGCGAACGAACCGGGCGAGGTGGTATACACTGAGGCACAGCCTGCCGCACCGGCAAGCAACGCCGTCATGGCGCCGACCATGGTTAGCGACCTAAGCCGCGCCCACTTCGTATCGGCCGAATTGAAGTATTTGGTTTTCATGAGGTGAATTATACCATACTTCACCGGCAAATTTCTAGTGGCATAATTTTACTCTGGGAATGCCGGCATTGGCGGAGCTGACAGGCTAAACGCGGCGTTGACCAACTTGCCGAGGTCGTCGTCGCGAGAAAGCGCATCGGCGGTGATCTCCGCAGTCGGCTCGGCGGAGGAGAGGGCGTCCACGCCCTTCCCCACGGTCAGGTTGGCCGCGGTGCGAGATGCCTTGGGCGACTCTTCTGCCGCACCGCCGACACCGCCGATGCCCTGCATATCGGGCCTCACGCCGATGTTGCCGTTAAAGTTTCTGTTAAGATTGATGTCCATTTTGTTTCCCCTTTGTGTGGTACTTTGTGGTTCCGCCTTGTCTACACACAATGTACCGTTAGGTTACACGTAAATCTGCAAGAATTTCACGCAGCTTGGACTTTGCCCGGAAAATGCGCACTTTTACGAGATTTTCGCTCACTCCGGTCTGATTTGCGATGTCGCGGATCGACATTTCGCCGATTTGGAAGAGCGTATATGCCTCGCGCAGGATGGGTGGAAGCTTCGCAAACGCCTCGGTCAGGCGTTGACGGAGGTATTCGGAGTCGGAACCCGACTGCTGGTTGTCGGTCGTCGAGAGCCGCGTGGCCAGGCTCTCCCCGTCTGCGCTGGCGCCGCCCTGCTCGCCCTCGTCCGCGTCGCGGATCTCGCCGACGAACGTAAGCCGGGCATTGTCGCGGGCGAGGTTCTTGCGCAGGTTGCGCGCGATGGTGAATGCAAGCCCGGAGACGTCGCTATCGCTGTTCCGGAGGTCGTCCCGCATCTTCCACAGCTTGAGGAAGGTGCTCTGCACGAGGTCGCACGCCTCGTGGTAGGAGCTGCCGCTGGCGACGAGCCAGTTCGTCAGCCTGGGGGCGATTGTCTTGTATAGTTCTTCGATGTTCATAAGTCCTCCAGCGTAACGGAGTCGAGTTCCTCCTCCTCCTTGCGGGCGTCCTGGATCTGCTTGGCCCACTTAAGCACCTCGGCCACCGGCTCGATCAGGGAATCGGGGATGAAGTCCTCCACCGCGCCCTTGGCGTAGAGGGCGCGCGCGAGGGGGCGGTCCTCCATCACCGGGATGCCTTCGGCAAGGGCGGTCTCGCGGATGATCTTCGCGGTCTTGCCGGCGCCGATGGCGCAGATGCGCGGCAGCGGCGACTCCTCGGCGGCGTAGCGGATGCCGACGGCGAGGTGGGTCGGGTTGGTGACGACGACGCTCGCCTTCTTCGTGGCCTTGACGGGGTCCTGTCCGTTCATGATCTCGTCGCGGAAGCGGCGCTGCTCCTGCTTGATCTCCTGCGATCCCTCCATCTCCTTGTACTCGCGCTTCACCTCGTCCTTCGTCATCATCATCTGCTTGGTGAAGTTGCGCCCCTGGAAGAGCCGGTCGACGACGGCGATCACGATGTAGCCGAAGGCGGTGTAGACGGCAAGGCGCTTGAGCATCAGCTTGAGGCAGGGGAAGACGTCGTCCACGGTGCCGTAGCACATCGTGAGCAGCTCGGGTACGCTCGCCCAGATGATCTTGTAGACGAGGTAGCCGAGGAAGCACACCTTGACGACGTTCTTGAGGAACTCAAAGAGGTTCTTCACCGAGAAGATCTTCTTCGCGCCCTCGACCGGATTGAGCTTCTCCATCTTGGGGAGGATCGGGTCGAGGGTAAAGAGGAAGCCGATCTGCGCGACGTTGCCGACGATGCCGATAATGGCCGCCACGAGCACGAAGATGAACGAGTGCTTCAGGATGTAGATAATAGTGAGCTTGGACGACTCCATCACGTCGCCGACGCCGTTGTGCTCGATGCCGCCGCCGAGGAACCGGAGGAGCTGCTCCATGTCCTCCATGAGCGCAACGCCCATCCAGGCGAGGAGCGCGAAGAGGACGACGAGGATGGCCGTGGAGATGATGTCCTTCGAGGTGCAGACCTGGCCCTTCTGCCGCGCGTCGCGCAGCTTCTTGGGCGTAGGCAGCTCGGTCTTCTCTCCAGCGCTTTCAGCCATGGCTAACTACCCAACCACCTAACCACCTAACAATTTGAGCGCCGGGGCGAGGATCGCGCTTTCCTTGGTGTACATCAGCATGTCCATGATGAACGGCAGGTACACGACGAGCATGGCGATGCCGAGCGCGGACTTGACCGGCATCGACAGGAAGAACACGTTGAGCTGCGGGGCGGTGCGGTTGACGAGCCCCAGCCCCAGCGTCGCGAGGAACATCACGATGATCACCGGCGCGGAGATGACCACGGTCGTCCGCAGCATCCCGTCCACGTAGCCGAGGATCCGCACCGGCGCGTCGCTGGAGAACGACGGGAAGACCGCCCCCTCCGGAAATACCGGCCAGATGGAGAAGCTGGCGTAGAGCGCGCCGAGGAACACCAGCACCGCACCGCTCACGAAGAAAAGCGTGCTGACGATCTGGGTGAAGAATATCGCCGTCGTCGAGACCTGCGCGCCGGAAAGCGGGGAATACACCTCGCCCATCGTAGCGCCGCGCTGGTTGTCGATGAAGTTTCCGATGTTCTCCACGATCCAGAACGGAACCGCCGCGAAGAACCCGAGGAGGAATCCGATGAACGCCTCCTTGACTGCGAGCAGCGCGAACATGCCGACGTTCGGCTCGCCCGGCGGCATGCCGGCCTTGATGAACGGGATCACCAGGCAGGAGAACCCGAGCACCGCCGCCCTCCTGGCGACGCCAGGGATCATGCTGTCCGCCAGCGCCGGGCAGACGGCGAACGCCCCGCCGATCCTCGCCATCCCCAGGACCGCTGAAAGAATCCAGCGATGGAATTCGACGTAGGGCATTACCTCAGCAGCGCGAAGTGCGTGAAGATGTCCTGGGTGTAGAGGAGAAGCGTGGAGCCGATCCACGACGCGCATACGAGCAGCGTCAGCGAAATCGCGATCAGCTTGACCGCGAAGCCGAGGGTCTGCTCCTGAATCTGGGTGAGCGCCTGGAGGAGCGAGACGAGGACGCCGATCACCGTCGCCACCAGGATCGGGATGAGCGATAGCCTGAGGACGATCAGGAGACAAGTCTGCGCATAGTCGAGAAGCTCCGCCTTGCTCATATCACGTACCCCCGTACAAGCCCCTGGATAAGCAGGGTCCAGCCGTTCACCATCACGAAGAGGAGCAGCTTGAACGGCAGCGAGATCGTCACCGGCGAGACCATCATCATGCCCATCGCGAGGAGGATGTTCGACACGATGATGTCGATCGCTATGAACGGCAGATAGACGAGGAAGCCGATCTGGAACGCCTTGGTGAGCTCCGAGACGCAGAAGGACGGAATCAGGATGCAGAAGCTCTCGGGGTCGACATTCGCCGGCACGTCGGGGTCCTTGGCCCACAGGCGCTCAGCAGTGTTGACGAAGAACGCGCGCTCACGGTCGGAGGTGTGCTCGGAGAGCCAGGTGCGGAAAGGCTCGGCGCCCTTGGCGAGGTCCGATGAGGAGAGCCCCAGGTCGAACGACGGAGCCGCGCCGCCAGCCGCACCCTTGGCCTGGACCTGGGCAGCCGCAGCCTTCTGGCTTTCCGCCAGGATCCCCCACGATTCGCTGGCGACCGGCGCTATGATGTAGAACGTCAGGATCAGCGCCAGCGCGTTGAGCACCATGTTCGGCGGAATGGACTGGATTCCGAGCGCGTTGCGGATAAGCGACATCACGACGACGATCTTCAGGTAGCTCGTGGCCACCATCGCGACAAATGGCAGGAGCGAAAGCCCCACCATGACGATTATCAACGTAAATGGATTTGTCTGGAACATAGGTTATTCGTTGTTCGTGGTTCGTGATTCGTGGTTCGTGGTTAGGTGCGAGGACCAACTGCCTCCACGACGAAGGCGCTCTGTCCGGCGAGCTTGTCGAGACTCCCTTCGGCAAGCGTCTTGCCGGAGGACACGAGGCGAAGCTGCGACGGCTTCGCGTCCGCCTCCTCAACCGGGCTCTCGGCGCGGTCGAAGAGCTCGCCCAGCGAGATTGTCCGCGGCGCGGCGTCGACTACGCGCAGCCGCCCGTCGTCGGAAAACGGCGCGACTCCGTTCTCGTCAACGAGGAAGCGCCCGTCGACTACAAGCCGCGGCGGGACCGTCCCGACTTCAGGCAGCAGGAGCGCGTCGCCGACGGCAATCGAAGCGATGTCGGCGGCGGAAAGCACGAACGACGCGATCTCCGTCTCGCAGGGCAGCTGCTCCTCGCGGACAGACTGGTGGGTGGTGTCGACGAAGCGGAGCTGGCCGAGGGCCGCCTCGACGACTGGCGAGCGCGTCAGGCCGAAGACCACGTCCTCGACCTGCATGAAGAGGGTGCGCTCGTCCGGGCCGTCGGACGCAAGACCCTCCACCTTGAGCTGGCGGCGAACCGCGTTCTCGACGAGCTGCAGGAGCGCACCGCACTCCTTCTCAACGAGCGCAAGGAGAATCGGCTCGGGCACCTCCGCGCGCGTGGCCCACAGCGCGTGCAGGTCGGCGAAGCGCGGCGAATCGGCTATCGACAGCAAATGGCGCTCTCCGTCCAGAAGCACCGCAAGGTCAAGCGACTCGCCGGGGCGCACCTCGGCCGCTCGGAGCGTGGCGGAGGCGTCGCCAAGGCGGCACGGCATTGCCCACGCCGGCGAGTCCAGCAGCGACTCCGGCGCGACGTTTGCCCATTTCGGCAGCGCGGAGAGAATCTCAAGCGGTTTCATTGGCTTTCCCCTTCCTCTGTACGACAGCAACGGCTACACGGTGGAACGTGGACACATGCTCCGCCAGCGCGGTCTCGAGGCGCGGCAAGGCTGCGGCGGCGAGGCGCTCGGCGTCCGGCGTCGCCGGCGCAATGGCCACGGACAGCTCGCCGCTCCTGGCGGTCACCGAGATCTCCGAGCCGTCCAATACGGTCGGCTTGAGGACGATTCGCACGTTGCCGTCGCCGTGCTCAAGCGCGGGCGTCACCTCGATCTGCGCCGCGACGGCCTCCACGATCCTGTCGACCGTCTCCACAATGACCTCGGTGCGTGCCGTCGCGGCGGCGGCCGCCGCGACTTCCGGCGCAACCGGTGCAGCGACGACGTCTGCCGCGGGAACGGCGGCGGGCGCAGACTGCGTCGCCGCGGCAATGTCCTCGTTGTCGACCGCCGCACTCTTGCCCGCAGCAGGCTCGACGATCCCGCCAGGCGCAGCTGCAATCGGCCTGTCGGCGGAAGCTGCGCGAACATCGCGCGGCGTCTTCGCTTCGCCCGCCACCTGATTCTCCACCGGAACCTCCCTGAAAGGCGTCATCGGCGCAGGAGTCGACGGCGACTCGGCAACATCCTGACGTTCGGCCACCTGCGGCACCTCCGCCGCAACCGGCTTCTCGACGGCTACTGGCTTCTCAGCTGCAATTGGCCTCTCAACTACAGCAGGAATATCAGCAGCCACAGGCTTCTCAACCGCAATCGGCGTTTCGGCGACGACTGGCTTCTCGACTACTACCTGTTTCTCGACGACAACCGGCTGCTCAACGACTATCTGCTTCTCATCAACAACAGGACGATCGACCATCTGCGGAACTTCAGCCACAGCAGCCTTGTCGACGACAATTGGCTTCTCGGCAACAAACGGCGTCTCGACAACGACTGGTTTCTCGACTACTACCTGTTTCTCGGCGACCGGCTGCTCAACGACTATCTGCTTCTCAACAACAACAGGACGATCGACCATCTGTGGAAGCTCGGCCATAACCGGCTTCTCGACGATAATTGGTTTCTCGGCCTGAACTGTCTTCTCGGCGACAATCGGCGTTTCTGCGATGAACGGCTTCTTGGATGCAATCGGCGTTTCGATGACGACCGGCTTTTCGGATACAACCTGTTTTTCAGCAGCTATCGGTCGCTCAACAACAATCTGCTCCTCGGCAACAACTGGTCGAATGTCCATCTGCGGAACCTCAGCCATAACCGGCTTCTTGACAACAATGGGCTTCTCAGGCTGAACTGGCTTCTCGGCGACAATCGGCGTTTCTGCGATGAGCGGCTTCTTGGATGCAATCGGCGTTTCGATGACGACAGGCTTTTCAGATACAACCTGTTTCTCAGCGACTATCGGCCGCTCAACAACAATCTGATCATTGGCAACAACTGGGCGATTGACCATCTGCGGAGCCTCGGCCACAGCCGCCTTGTCAACAGCAATTGGCTTTTCAGAATAAACTGGCTTCTCGGCAACAATCGGCATTCCTGCGACGACCGGCGTCTCGGCTGCAATCGGATCCTTGGCGGAAACTGGCGCGGCAGACTGCGCGGCAACTGCGTTGCGGAAGACACGAAGCGGGTGTTCATCCGGCGATGGTTGCGCGCTCGCTGCCATCGCAGCCGCGAAGCGCTGGACTGCGTCTGAAGCTGGCTCCGCAGTCGGCTTCTGGGAAATTGACTCGTCCTGCGGAGCAGTCTGCGCCGCAAGCGCCTCCGGCAGCGTCAGCGGCGCGAGCCCCGACGCGTCGTCCAGCGTCACCAGGAACGGCGACGCCCCAAAGCCCAGGTCAAATGTTATTGCTCCCACTGTCATATCTCCGGCTTTCTCACCACAAAGTCCTCGAGTTCACCTTCGGCGCGGTGTTCCTCCTCCGCCGCCTCCATGGAAATCCAGACCTCCTTGTGCTCGTCGATCTTCGTCCTGTTCTTCATGGCCACCGCCAGGTTGTGCCGGGCGACCACGGTCGCCTCCTCGCACTTCTTCCGCTCGCCCTCTGCCCGCGCCACGTTGTCCACCTTGAGCGCGCCCTCCTCGTCGATCCTGGCGACGCCGGCGTTCGCAAGGTCAATCTGCTCGCGGCTCACCGCACGGCCCATGATCGCGTCGTATATCCGGTCGCGGCGCTCCTCCTTCGTCTCCTCGTAGGCGGCGAGGTCGCGACGGCGCGCCTCCAGCGCGTCCTCCGCCGCGGCAAGCTCGCGGCGCGCGGCGGACAGCTCGCCGCTGGCGCGGTCCTCGCGCATCGTGCGTATCCGCAGAAGTGGCTGGAGGACATATGACATTACGACACCGCCTTTTTGAGTTTTTCGATCGTGTCGTCGTATTCGGGGCGCTCGTCCAGCCCCTGCCGCAGGAACGCGTTCACGGCGCCGTTCTTGTCGATGGCCTCGTCCGTTTCGGGGTCGGACCCCTTCTTGTACTCGCCGATCTTGAGCAGCAGCTCGACTTCGGCGTACTTGGCGAGGAGCTTGCGCAGCTTCGCGGCTGCGGCCTTGTGGTCGTTCGGGATGATGGCCGACTGGCACCGCGAGACCGAGGCGAGTATGTCGATCGCCGGATAGTGGTTCATCTGCGCGAGCTTGCGCGAGAGGATGATGTGGCCGTCGAGGATGGAGCGCGTCTCGTCGGCGATCGGCTCGGTCATGTCGTCGCCCTCCACGAGCACGGTGTAGAGCGCGGTGATGGATCCCTTGGACGAGTTGCCGGCGCGCTCCATTAGCTTCGGCAACTCCGAGAACACGCTCGGCGGAAAGCCGCGGCGCGTCGGCGGCTCGCCGGCAGCAAGGCCAATCTCGCGCTGGGCGCGCCCGAAGCGCGTGACAGAATCCATGAGCAGCAGGACCTTCATCCCGCGGTCGCGGAAGGACTCGGCGATGGACGTCGCCACGTGCGCAGCCTTGAGCCGCTCCATCGACGGACGGTCAGAGGTGGAGATGACGAGGACCGACTTCTTGAGCCCCTCCGGACCCAGATCCTTCTCGATGAACTCCCTGACCTCGCGACCGCGCTCGCCGATGAGCGCCAGCACCGTCACCTCCGCCTCGGTGTTGCGGATGATCGACGCAAGCAGGGTGGACTTGCCGCCGCCTGCCGCGGCGAAGATGCCCATCCTCTGCCCTTCGCCGCAGGTAAGCAACCCGTCGATGGCGCGGATGCCGAGCGAAATTGGCTTGGTGATCATCCTGCGCTCCAGCGGCGGCGGCGGCGAGGCGTAAACCGGATAGTAGCCGTCCGGGCGAAGCGGTCCCTTCGCCTCGAGGTCCATCGGACGGCCGAGTCCGTCGAGGACGCGTCCGAGGAGGTTAATGCCGACTGGCACCATCTGCTCGCGGCGCGTCGGGATCACCTCGGTCTCGGCGGAGATGCCGATCATGGGGCCTAGCGCGGTGAGGAGCGCGGCGTCCTTGGTGAACCCCACGACCTCCGCCTGCACCTCCAGCGACTCCCACGGGTTCCTGAGAATGCATATCTCGCCGACTTTTACTCCGGGGACGGAAGCCTTGACGATGGTGCCGACGACCTGGATGACCTTGCCCTTCACGTCGATGGGCTGGGCATCCTCAACGGCACGGTCCAGGACCGCCGGAATATAGTCGAACGGCGTCGTCACGGCTTGGCGGCCTCCTCATGGTCCCTGGCGAGATGGCGCTTCAGCGAACGCTCGATCGCGGCGAACTGGCTTTCCACCGAGGCGTCGGCGACGCCGGCCTCGGTCTCGAGGATGCACGCCGGTCCCTTGAGCCGCTCGTCCTCCACCACGTCGAACGACTCGACCGTGGGGTAGTCCTTGCGCAGCGCGGCGACGCGGTCCTTGACGACCTGAGCCATCTCCGGCGCCACCTTGAGCGTCACGTGGCGCTGGGTGCGGATCACCGCGTTCATCGTCTTGCGCACGATGTTGACGACCATCTCCTTGTCGCCTACTTCGACGACGAACGACCGCAGCGCCTTCATGACGATGTCGGCCATCTTACCCTCAACCGACTCCATGAAGGCGACTGACTGGTCGACCTGCTCCAGCTTCTGCATGGCGATCTCGAGCTTGCCGTCCTGGAGCCCCTTCTCGTAGCCGCGCTTCCGCTCCTCCTCGAAAGCCGCCTTCGCCTTCTCGCGGATCCGGCGCGCCTCGGCTTCCGCGTCGGCCACGATCTCGGCGGCGGACTTGGCGGTGGCCACGTCCGCGGCCTTGACGAGGCGGCGGTCGGACGCAAGCGTGAAGTTTTGTTTCTCTATCAGCAGCATAACTTATACGCCTCCGGGAATTTAAGTTTGAGAAGCCTCTTGACGGCAGCGTCTACCGCAGGCCGTTCATTTTCGCCGCAAAGAGCGCTGAGGTCGCAAAGGCCTTTGGGAAGTTTGAACTCAAGGCGAGATGAAAGAGCCTCGGGTAAAGAGGCGAAAAGCGAAACAAGGATCGACAGCCCGGTCGAGACGACATCTTCACTCATCCGTCCCGTTGCGGCCTTTGAGGCCTTTGCGGCCAGATCAATCCCCTTGAAATACATGGTGTACCCAAACACCTCAGGGTAGACGCCGGGCAGCGCCGCCTTGAGGGCGCGCACCGTCGCGCCGTCGGTCACGCGGCGGAGGTCGCCGGCGCAGGCAATCGCGCCAAGCCACCTGGCGATCTCCTCAAGCGTGGCGCCGTCCAGCAGCAGCAGCCGGCCCCAGTCACCCTTGGGGAAGGTGTGGAAGCATGGCGTGACGCGAAGAGAATCAAGAATGTGTCTCTTGAGCCGGGGCGAGGCAAGCAATGTTTGGTAGTTAGGTGCCACCGAACCTTCTAACCAGCTCGCGTGCACCTGCGAGGCGAAGTCCCAGAGAAAATCGCGGACGCGCGGCCAGAGCGTCTGGTCTGCGACCAGCGCCCTCGCTTCATCCATCGATATGTTAATCTCTCCTGGCATCTACTGTTCTACACCCACTTCCTGTCGGCGCCTTTCCTCGACTCGATGTAGCGCCGCCACCTGAAATCTGCCTCGCCGGTGCGTCCGGCGAGCCTGAGCGCCCTTGTCTCGAGAACCGCCTCGGCATGGGCGAGTTCCGGCGGCACGTCCGCCTCGCGGAGGACGTCCACAGCCCTTTTCGCGTCGGCGCGTTCGAGGAGAAGTTCCGCCAGCGCGACCGCAGCCACGCCGTCGCGCGGGTCGGCCTCGTGCAGGGCCTCGCACACGCCAAGCGCGCGGTCGCTGCGGCCGTGCCTCATGAAGAGCCACACGGCCGTCCGCAGGAACTGTCTCTCCTCTGTTGTCATACCCTCCAACTACCTAACTACTTCTTCGGCGGCGGGTCGCGGAACACCGTCACCATGATCTTCTCGGCGGACAGGCCCTCGATCGCGTTCTTCACGAGGCCCTTGACCGACGGGATGACGTCCGTCAGGTCCGCGTCCCAGCGCGAGCGGATCGCGACCGCGGCGGACGACGGCAGCGCATGGCGCGCGAACGGGTCGTTCTCCGGCAGCACGACGTGCACGCGGGCGTCGACGACGCCGTCGATGCTCGATATGGTCTTCGCGAGGTCCTGAGCAAGCGCGTCCATGAAGCGGATGCGCTCCTCGCTCGGGGACGAGATCATGCCCGTCTTCTTGAACACCTCGCCGATCCCCTGGTGCGGCTGGCGCGGCAGACCGGCCTTTTCGAGCAGGTTGACCGCGTCGGCGAACCTCGACTCCACGACCGTGACGTCCCACGTGCCTTCTTCACCGGGCGACTTGTGGCAGTCGATCCCCGCGTCGAGGAGCGCGGCCATGACGAGGTTCGCCTGGCGCTCCGCGAGTCCCGCATGGAGCGTAGTCTCCTTGTCGCACCCGGCCAACAGAAGTGCCGCGGCCACGACCGGTATAGCGTATTTCATTCTTGCTTTCCTTTCAGTCTCCACTACTGGTTCTTGACCAGCGTCTGGATCGCGTTCGACGACTTGTCGGCAACCTTGGTCACCACCTCCTGCTGGAACGCGAGGTTCATCACCTCGTACTGCAGCTCCACCAGTTCGCCGGCAGCGGGTCCGTGCATCCTCTCCAGCTGCGAAAGCGCACGGATCCGGTGGAGGATGCCCTGGTTGTTCGCCTGCGCAGACCGCCAGGCGGCGGTCGCCTCGCTCGCGAACGGGATCGGGTCGACTGCGTCAGCCGGACTCACGCCCATCGCCGCCTGGAACCTGGCCACAGCCGCCGGGTCCGCCGCGGTCGCCGCGTTGACGGCGCCAACAGCCGCCGGGTCCGCCGCAGGACTCGCCTGCGCCGCCCGCACCGCCTCGACAATCATCGCTTCTGTCATTCCATCAGGTCCTTTGCCAGTTGCGCCGCCGCCGGATCGACCGTGTCGGACGCCGCCTCCTCAAGCGGAATCCTGGCTTCGGCAGCGCGGTTCATTCTGAGAAGAGCCATGCCCTTGAACGCCTTGAGCATAGCGGAGGACGGGAACCTCGGCAGGGCGTCGCCGTCGATGTAGTCGACAGCCCCCTGGAAGTCCTTCATGCTGATGAAGAGGATGGCGTTCGCCACGGCGACAGACGCCTCCCCGGGGCGGAACCGCCCCAGCGCCGCGAGTATCTTCGCGGCGGACTGGAAACGGTTCTGCCCCGTCGCCATGAGGGCGACGTTCAACAACAGTCTCGCCTCTTCGCTCTCGAGGTCGAAGATCAACGGAAGTTGGAGGCGATCGAGTTGAGCGCGTCGCCCATGTTCTTGTTGATGTTCGTCATCGTGGTGAGCGCGAGGTTCCACTGCTGCAGGTCGTACTGCAGCTGCTGGAGGTTAGCCTGCACGTCCGGGTGCTGCTGATAGTTCTCCAGCGATTCCTTCAGACGGCGCTCCATGGCCGACGCTGCGTTAAAGAGTGCATTGTACACGGAGTCCGTGTGGATGAAGTTGCCACCCTCGATGTCGGTTGTGCGCGTGAAGTGCGAATTTAGTCCGTATTGCTCCGGGCTGTTGATCGTGTTCTCAACTGGAGCCAGTGGCGGTGTGTATGCCATTTTATTTTTTCCTTTTCTTCTTATTTTTCTGTTGAACGTCGCCTTTCGGCTACGCTTTTTGTGCTTCCCCGTCCACTCGGACGGTCAAGCGCAAAATCTTCCTTGCGATGACGTTGGCCTCCCGCAACGCCTCTGCCTTCGGAAACTCATCCGGCGGTAGACCTTTTTTCATCGCGGCATCAAGCCGCCGATCAAGGGCGACAAGGACCGCATCGTACTTCGCGAGCGCGCTTTCCTTTTCAGGTCCCGCGAGCTCCTTCTCGATCTCCATCAGCATCAACGGCTCGGTCATGGCTTCCATGTGAACCTCCCTGCCGAGTTGGTGATCGTCACGCTGTCCGCGCCGATCTCCACGATAACACCGTCCCCGAGCGGCGCGCCCTCCATGATGCGCCTCCCGTCGCGCATCACAAGGCAAGGATACGGCGTGGTGAGAATTCCGCAGACTGGGAGGACCGGGGCGCCCTTGCGCGCCTTGCGGACGGCCGCCCGCTTCACGGAGAATCCGTCGTCCCCGGCGACCACGGAGTCATCCTCGGGTTCGACCGGGCGCGCGACGACGCCCATGACCACGCCCGAGACGTCGACTCCGCGCAGCCTCGGCAGGTCGGCGTTCAGCGCCTCCAGCGTCCGCTTCAGCGACAACGGCGCCGGCGACGTGCCGACGATCCTGAGGAAGCGGTTGGTCGCCGCCGCGACCTTGAGCGCGCCCTCGGTGTAAGTGAAGAGCGCATCATCGGCCGCCGCGCGGAACGACTCGTCGTCGGTGAGGTCGAGCTCGACCCACGGCTTCGCCTGGTACGCCTCGGCCGTGGCGGCGAGCCGGTCACGCCTGGTCCTGAGGTTGCCGACGACAGTCGAGACGCCGTTGGACTCGACCAGCTTGAGGCCGTACTTACCGGCGATGTCAGAGAGGCTCTCGTGCTTTTCGCCGGAGACCTTGGCGTCCCTGGATTCGCGGATGAACCTGGAATACCATCCCTTGCCGATCTTCGCGAACTGCTCGAACCGGTCCGATTCCCTGATTCTGTCCCTGAAGATCCAGCAGAGGACGGCGAGGGCGGCAAGCACAATGAACAGCGCGACCAGGCAGCCGCAGTATCCGCCGCGCCGTCGACCGGACGTCTCGGCGGGCTCGGCTGGCTTCTCGGTGGTTTCAGCTGCTTCCGCCGCTTCCGGCTTCTCGGCGGCCTCCGGCTTTTCCTTCGGCTCCTCCGTCTCCGCCTTCGGCCACTTGAGCGCGCCCCACGGCACGCCGGCCGGACCGACCGCGAATGACGTCGCGCCCGAGGTCATCACCTCGAACTGCTCGACCGGCTTGCCGTCGACCATGACTCCGCCAGCCGTGGCCTCGACGTTGAGCGGCGCGTCCGGCATCGTCGGGTCCACGAGCACGATGTCGCAGTCGTCGCCCTTGCCGAGCGTGACGGCGACGCCCTCCACGAGCGCGACTTCCGCGCCCTTGTTCGGTCCCTCGACTATCTTCAGCAGGTAATTCATCGGTTCGTAGCCCTTCTGGCCGTCAGGCCGCCGCGGTTCACAGCTTCAGCCTCCCGAGAGGCTGGATGTTGATCTCCGCGCTCAGCTCCTGGAACGAGAGGACCGGCAGCTCGTAGTAGTCCTTCTCGATCATCTTGCGGAAATAGCGGCGGATGTCGACCGAGACGATGATCACCGGCTTCTGCGGGATCTTCGCGAGGTCGCCGATGGTGCGCTTGACGACGGCGAGGATGGAGCGCACGGTCGCGGGGTCCATCGCGAGGTAGCTGCCGCCGGAGGTCTGGCGCACCGACTTTCTGATCTTCTCCTCCAGCGACGGGTCCAGCAGGTACGCCGCGACGATGTTCTGGCCGCCGGAGAACTTGTAGGAGATGTAGCGCGAGAGCGCGGCGCGGACGTACTCGACGAGCAGCACCGAGTCCTTCTCCTTCTGGCCCCACTCGATGAGCGTCTGGGTGATGCGCTTCAGGTCGCGGATGGAGATGCCCTCCTGGACGAGGCGCTGGAGGACGTCGGTGATCTTCTGGAGCGGCAGCACGCGCTGCACCTCCTTGACGAGCTCCGGCGCCTCCTTCTCCATGTGGTCGAAGAGGATGCGCGTCTCCTGCAGCGAGAGGAACTCGTGCGAGTAGCGGCGAAGCACGCTGGAGAGATGGTAGGTGAGCACGCCGCCGAGGTCGAGCGAGCGGATGCCGCTCTCGTCGAGGCGCGGCTTCTCCTCCTCCTTCACCCAGCACGTCTCGTAGCCGGGCAGGAACGGCTTGCCGGTCTCGAACGCGACGCCGGTGGCGGAGAGGTTCTCCGCCTCCTCGAGCGCGAAGATGCGGCCCTTGAGGAGCGCGCCCTCGGAGACCGGCACCTCGTTGACGAGGATGCGGTACCTTCCGTCGCTGAGCGACGGGTTGAGCGAGAGGTTGATGCCCGGGAACGGCACCCCGAGGTCATGGTAGAGGGCGCGGCGGACGGCCATGATCTGCTCGTTCAGCGCGTCGTAGGTCAGCGCGCCGCGGATGTCGGCGTCGATATCCACGGTGAGCGGCGTCACCATCGAGAAGTCGTCGCCGTCCTTCTTCTTCGGCCGCGGCGCGGCGCCCTCCGAAGGCGCCGCGGCGGCGAGCGGGTCCTCCGTCTTGGCGGCCCGGGCGGCGGCGAGCTTCGCCTTGGCAATGAGGCTCCAACCGACGAGCGCGACGAACGCGGCGAGGCCGAACATCTGGATCTTCGGGAAGCCGGGGATGAGCCCGATGCAGACGATCATGACCGCGCCGAGAAGGATGGCCTTCGGCTGCGCGAAGAACTGGTTGACGATGTCCTGCCCGAGCGGCTTGTTCTTCTCGTCGCCGACGCGCGTCACGATGACGCCGGAGGTAATCGACACCAGCAGCGCCGGGATCTGCGAGACGAGGCCGTCGCCGACGGTGAGGATGCCGTACTTGGTGATCGCCCACGAGACGTCCTTGCCGTTCATGAACACGCCGATGCAGATGCCGCCGACGATGTTGATCGCGGTCATGATGAGGCCGGCGACCGCGTCGCCCTTCACGAACTTCATCGCGCCGTCCATCGCGCCGTAGAGCTGGGACTCCTTGGTGAGCTCGTTGCGGCGCTCGCGGGCCGTCTCCTGGTCGATCGCGCCCGCGCGCATGTCCGCCTCGATTGACATCTGCTTGCCGGGCATCGCGTCGAGCGTGAACCTCGCGGCGACCTCCGAGACTCGCTCCGCGCCCTTGGCGATCACCACGAACTGCACGATGGTGATGATGAGGAAGATGACCGCGCCCACGATGAAGTTGCCGCCGACGACGAAGTTGCCGAAGGTGTAGATGATCTGGCCGGCGTCGGCCTTGAGCAGGATGAGCCGCGTCGTCGTCACGTTCAGCGCCAGGCGGTAGAGCGTGGTGAAGAGCAGCATCGTCGGGAAGGTGGAGAACGCCAGCGCCCGCGGCAGATAGAGCGAGAGCATCAGCATCACCGTCGAGATCATGAGGTTGACGGAGATGAGCAGGTCCACCATCGGCGTCGGCAGCGGGACGATCAAAAGCCCGATGATGCAGACGACGAGGAAGGCGAGCACCAGGTCGCCGAAGCGCGAGAACACGCTCGAGAAATCTGTCAGTCCCCTTGTCATTCTACTTTCTGCCTTTTCCCTTGTTCATGTTTACGACAGCCTCCGTCACGTCTCCAACAGCGCCAGCCGGAAGTGCTCGAGGAGGTCGGAGTCCGCAAGCAGGCCCTCGATCTCCCCCGCCGCCGCGTCCGCGGCCGGCGTCCCGCTGTCCCGAAGCGAGCGGACGGAGTTCCTGGCCGCCTCCGAGAAGCCGCGCGGCGTGCGCAGCGACGCGGGGTTGCCGGACACCAGCGCGCGCATGATCTCCCCGCCGACGCCGTTGTCGGGCGGGAATATCTCGTCCAGCGCCTGCGAGACCGTGGTCGTCCCCGGCATCAGGGCCTTCTGCGGCTCGCCGACGGAGGACGTGATCACGTCCGCGTAGCCGGCGCTCCCGATGCCGACGTCGAACCTCAGCGGGTCGGTTGTCCTCGAAACACTCAGGCCCATGCCGCACCTCCCATGTCCCTTGCGAGCCGCCACAGCAGCTCAAATGCCGCGCTGACGTGCGGAAGCGTCACGTCGCGCTCCGCGAACCGCACCGCCATCACCGCCTCGTGCGTCTTCGGCAGCACACCAGCCCTGACGCGGAGGCCGTACCTCGCCTTCGGATGCGAAAGCGAAAGGAGACGCTTGACGTCGGCGGACGGAACCGTCACCGCCACCACCAGCTCGGAGCCGGTGTACTCGAAGCGGAGCGAGGCGCCGTTCTCGAACCGAAGCGAGGCCGTCCCGCGCTCGTTCAGCGCCAGGCTCCCGATGCCGGCCGCCCGCCCGAAGTCGCCGATCACGGCGTTCATCCACACCGGCGCAGTCATGACGCACCTCCCTCTTCGGCGTTCTCCTCGGTGATCAGCTCGTCGAGGTGCTCCTGCGCGGCGTCGACCAGCTTCTGACGGTCGCCTTCGCGCTCGAAGAGCCGCGGCGAGAGCTTCCGGAAGAGCCCGGTCAGCTCGCGCGCGAAGTCCATGCGCGCGAGCAGCTTCTTGATTCCGCAGTCGGAGATGAACGACGCGATCCCCGGCGCGGCGACGAACGCCTGCTCGGTGAAGTCCAGCACCCTTCCCGACATCTGCTCGCCGTCCATGAGGCACTTCTCGCCGAACTCGCGGTCCATGCGACGCCCGAGCGCGGTCAGCGACTCCAGCACCGACTGCAGCACCGAGACGCACTGCAGGTCGGTGAGGATGCGCCCGAGCGCCGCGGCCTCCAGCGACGGGGACGACGACTTGAGGTCCGCGCCGCAGCCGGCGACGAGGAAGTCCAGCGCGGCCTTGATGCCGTCCGCACCGCGCGCGGCCAGAAGCGACCTGAAGCACTCCTGCGGCTTGGTGAAGCCCACGACCTCGCTTCGGTACATGTCGCGTAGCTCGCGCATCTCCTCGGGCGTGGTAGCGCGGGCGTTGACTTCCTCGGCGAGGTTGATGCCTGCGCGGATCTCCGGTCCGCGCTCCTGCGTGAGCATCGCCTTCGTGCGCCTGACGAGCTCGAGCATCGCCCCCTCCGCCTCGCCGAACGCCTGCTCGAGGATGTCGAGCATCGCGAACTGGGCGCTGGGGTCGGTGGAGCCGCGCGCAAGCTCGCGCATGAGATCGCGCTCCGACATCGGGGCGCCGGTCGCGAAGGAGTTGCGCAGGTTGCGCAGGGTCCGCACCAGGAAGTCGCGCCCGGGCATGTCGGGCATCACCGCCATCCACGACTCCACGGCGCGCAGGAGCGCGGAACGCGGCCCCTGCATCTCGCCGAGCTTGCGCTCCGCCACCCGCTTCGTGGCCTTCTCCTCGAACTGGAACGAAAGCTCCTCCATCGAGTCCATCAGCTCCGCCATCGGGTCCTCTTCGACCACAAACGCGGTGCCCATCAGCTCGCCGCGGGCGACGGCCGGCTCAGCCACGCGCTGCGGTTCGGCGAGATCCCGGAACTGCGCCGCCTCGGCGCCGGCGGCGTAGGTCTGCCGCAGTATCTGGGCCGCGTCAAACGCCATAGGCCCTCCGGGAGTTGGTTTGGCGGCCTGTCAGTGAGGTCGCCGGGTAGACGGAACCCTCGGCCCAGACGACGCCGGGCCCGTAGAAGGTAAAGAGCAGGTCGCGCGGTCCGCGCGGCAGGATCACGTCCCAGATCGAGAGCTTCGGGCAGAAACCGGTGGGCATCTTGCCAGTCCACGCGACGACCGCCTCTGGACGCACCGACAGGGTCTGGCCGTCCTCAAGCGGCATGAGGCAGGTCCTGCTCGCCGTCGCCATCACCACCCAGGCGGAGGCACCATCCTCTTCGGGCTGGGCGAATTCCGTGACGCAGAGGGCGCGCTTCGCGCTCATGGGAACCACCTTGACGAGATGCGCGTCCTTGCGCGCCGCCGCCGGGGCGACGAGCACCTTGCCGGACACCGCAAACACCGGCGCGGCGCACGGGATGTGGGTGAGGAACGGACGCGATGCGTCGGCGCATTTCGCCGCGGCCGAGGTCTCCACCAGGTCGAGCGCGGAGCGGTCGCGCACGCGCCAGCCGGCGCGGCGGCGGCGGACGGCGCGGCCGAAGAAAGCCGCCGGCTGGCCGCGGCCCATCAGCCACGCGCCCGCCGCGACTTCCGCGAAGCCGCCTTCCAGTCTCGCCGCGGTCTCCGTCATTGCTCCGTCAGACCCCCTTCCGCATGCTCCAGGCGCTCCCACTCGGTGTCTTCTATCTTCTTCCACTCGCGCCGGTCTGCTTCCAGCTTCTCGTCGATCCGCTTGCGCTCGATCTTGCGCAGCGCGCGCTCGTGGTCGATCTCTGCCTCGCGACGCTCGTACTTTACGTCGGCCTTCTCGCGGCGGCGGTCGTTCGCGTTCTTGCGCTCCAGCTCGCGCTGACGGCGCAGCTCGTCGACGACCTCGGTGTCGTCCTCCAGCTTCTCAGCCTCCTCGATGTCGCGCAGCCTCGCCGACTGCAGGCGGACGAGCGTCTCGGCGTTGAGGTCGACGACGTGCGGCGTGAGGATGAACATCCGCTGCACCGTCTCGTTGCGCGAGGACTTGCCGCCGAAGATCCACCCGATCCACGGGATGTCGCGCAGGTACGGAATGCCCCAGCCGGCGTCTTCCTCGATGTCGCGCAGGTACCCCGCGAGCATGATCGACTCGTCCTCGAACACCGCCGTCTGCGTCTGGAGGGTCGAGGAGCGAGTCATCGGCATCGCGTCGACGGTAATGGACTCGAAGCCGCCGTCGTCCAGCTCAAGCGAAAGCCACACCTGGTTCGGGATGTTGGTGGAGATGGACGGCAGGATGCGCGGCTTGACCTGGAGCCGAGTACCGGCCGTGACCTCCGCCAGCGTCGCCACCTCGGTGCCGACGACTCTGGCGTGGTAGCTCTGCGAGTCGGTCATCTCGGCGGCGAGGTTGTTGACGGTCAGGAGCGAGGTCCGGGAGATCGAACGCGCCTTCCCCTTCTCGCGCAGCGCCGTGAGCGAAGCCGAGATCTCGTAGGACGAGTGCGCGTGGGTCAGCGCGCCGGCGAGCCCCATCCCCGCAAGCTCCGCGGGCGAGAACAGGTTGGCGGCGTTCTGGCCGATCGCGCCATGGGTATCGCTGTGGCGGTCGCGGAACGCCAGCGACAACTGCCAGTCGAGCGCGTCCTTCCGCGAGAGCTCCACCACCGTGACGTCGATCTCCACCAGCTTCTGCGGAACGTCGAGCTCTCGGATAAGCCGTTCGTACATCGGCATGCGCGAGACTGCGTCGCGCACGACCACGGCGTTGAGCCGGTTCTCGGCGCGGATGACCGGGTGGTACGACGACAGCTGCCGCGCCTCCAGAAGCGTCAGCTCGTTGGTCACCGAAAGTTCCCTCGAGTTGCTCCCCTGTTCCCTGCCCATGATCTCCTCCAGCAGCCGCGCGACGCCGCGGATCGTCATCGTCGACTCGGGGCTGTTCGCCCTGAAGCTCACGTCGTCCGCCCATGTGTACCTCAGCGGGAATATCCGCGCCTCGACCTCGTTGAAGGTGCGCTTCTCGCGCAGCCGGTCGGCCTTTCCGATCATCTCCGCCACCAGCGCCACGTAGCGCGGCGGCCCGGACACCATCACCAGCTCGTCGTTGGAGGTGGTCTTCAGCGGGAAGCGCGCGTCCTCCACCCCGAGCTCCGCCAGCATCGAGCGCACCTCGCCCGCCTTCATGTACTGCAGGTCGATCAGCATCGTCGCAATCTCTCCGGAGCTGTAGAGGTAGAGCGCCGCCCCGTCGTAGTACCAGATCAGGTTGTGCGTCGTCGCCACCTTGTCGAGGAACTCGGCCGGCGTCACGTCCTTGAAGCTGCCCGAGAAGTTCCCGGCCACCGTCGGCGACATCACCACCGAGAGGCCCTCGGCCACCGCGAAGGTATCGAGAGCCACCCTAAGGTCCATGTCGCGCGCGACGAGCGTGTAGAGCGGCAGCTTCCAAGGTATCGGAGCTGCGTCGGCGCGGAACGCCGTCAGCGACGCCAAAGCTGCCAATACGCAGACCGCCTGTTTCCATTGTCTCATTTTACATTCTCCTCAAGGCCGTATCATCATCGTTTTGTCCACGTCCTCGCCGTCTTCGCCGCCGGACTTGCGGCTTTCGACGCGGTCCCTCCACCAGTCGCAGGAATCCATGAAAGTCTCGAAGAGCCGCTTCAGCTCGTGCACTCCGGCGTCGGCCGGCGCGTCCTGCCACAGGATCGCGCGCCGGTTGCCGTACGCGAGCGACGCGTCTTCCTTCAGCATCCGCCCCGCCGAGTACTCCGCCAGCTTCGGCAGCAGCGACTCGTCGTCCGTAAGCTCGCAGCTGAGCACCAGCCTCCCGCCGGCCTCCTCCGCCGACACCTCGACGCCGTCCACGCGCAGAATGGACGAGACCGCGCCCCTGGATGCCCTTTCCGGGTATCCAATGGCCCTCATCAGGCGCGCGACCGAGGTTTCGCCGGCCGGCTGCCTCGACTTCGCGTTTATGGTGTCTTCAGTCATCCACTTTTCTGTGCATTATACCAAAAATCTCGTTGTCCATGTGAAATTAGTCCTCCCTCATCTTCACCTTGAAGAACATGCTCTCGGGCAGGTCGCCGAGCGGCACCGCGAACGTGGCGTTGTCGCCGTCCTCCAGAATCAGCTCCCAGCCCGGCAGCTCGAGGACCGCGTCGTCGGTGTCCGGAACCGGCAGCGTCTCGGACGCATACACCCTCAGCTGGTCGCCGAAGCCGTACATCCACGTCGCCGGACTCGCGTTCACGCTGATGACGATCCACCCGTCCGCCACCGAGAAGCCGGTAATCTTCAGCTCGCTGAGCTCAAGCGCCTCGCCGCGCTCGGCCACCGCCTCGCCGCCGCCCGCCGGAATCGAAACCGTGTAGCTGTAGCCGTTGGCGGAGAACGTATGGCTTGTGCCCGGGGTCGCTCCGAGCAGCCTGCGCGGCGATGCGGCGAGCAGGCGCGGCGTGATGCCGCCCTCGTCCCAGTTCTCGGGCAGCCACAGGTAAACCTTGCCCTCTTCGTCCGCATAGATGTCCGTCGTGCCGTAGTAGGACGGCAGGCCGTCGAACGCAACCTTTGCGTTGGCCGTGAGGTTGGAAACCGCCACGGGGAACACGGTCACGCCGTTGCCGTTCGTTGCGGCCGGGTTCACCATGTCTAGCGCCGCGTCGATGGAGCCTCCGGTGAAGCGCACTTCACCGGGCACGGATGTGTTCCCGGCCCCGTCGCCGATGCACCGGGCCGACGAGGCGGAAACAGTCGGCACGACCGTTCCGCCGCTGACATACACGTAGCCCGCCCTGGCGCGTCCTCCGCCGATGCTGGCGCTGTAGTTGCTTCCCACCGCCCGGACTTTTCCGCCCCTGATGCAAACGGTACCGGTCTCGAAGGCTCCGCCGCCTATGCCCGCGCCGCCGAGGCGGCTGTAGTAGTCGGGATCGACATAGCAGGACGCATCGACAACGCCGCCGTATATATTGACCGATCCGGTTGAATAGGCTCCGCCGCCTATGCCCGCGCCCTCGCAAACGCCAACGGCCGTGATGTTGCCGCCATAGATGTTCACGACGGCAGTCCAGGACTTGAATCCGCTTCCGATGCCGGCGGCGCCGTTGCCTCCCCTGGCGTTGATGGTGCCGCCGTAGATGTTGATGTAGATCGTACTCGACTTTTCACGCGTGGTGCCGATGCCGGCAGCCGCCCAGCCGCCGTTCGCGACGAGCGAGGCGGCCTCGGTGAGGTTCGTCAGGGAAAGCGTGCCGCTCACGTCCATCTGCAGGGCGGCGGGCATGTAGGACCCCCTCTCCGCCGTGGCGTCGAGCTGGTTGTCGCCCGCAATCGCCACGGTGACATTGTCCATGACAGAAATCGGGGCGGCGTTGGTCGCGTGGAGGTTGAGGTTCGAAATGGCGAAATACACGTTGTCCATCGCGACGACGCGCACGAAGTCCTCCAAGTTCGTGCCGGAGACTGTGACGCAGTCTTCCGGCGATGTGCCGGAAAGGATGGAAAGCCTCCGGTTCGATGCCGTGTAGCGCCATTTTCCGCTTTCATCTCGCAGGTACGCGACATCCGTACCGTTCGCGGTAACGCCTGAGAGCCACGGCTCCGCGGCTGCGCCGGAACTCGTCACGTGGGCGAGATGCGGCACGCCGCCCAGCATGAAGATGTAGTCGCCTTCCGCGAGCCAGACATGTATATTGCCTCCGCCGTCCGCATAGATGCCGTAGGTGTCGTAGCCGTCTATCTCCATCTCGACCTTCCCGTTCGGCGTGAAGCCGGGGATCGTCACGGGGCACACGTAGTCGCCGGCTGCGTTCTTAGGCCTGGTGTAGTAGAATTGATACCCGCTGACCATGTCGGCGGTCGCCTCGATGGAGCCGCCCGTGAACGTTATGTTTTCCTCCGTGATGTACGACGTGCATGATGGACTGCACCCGATCGCCTTGGAGCCTGTCCCCGCAGTCGGGATCACAGTGCCGCCGGTTACGCCGATTGTATAGAAGCCGAAATCTTTGCTGCTGCCGATGCCCGCCCCCTCTGCACCGCCGACCGCCTCCACGATTCCTCCCGCAATGGTGATCGAGCCGGTGTAGTCATAGTTACTGGCACCTATCCCGGCTGCGTTAGCGCCGCCTTTGGCGACGAGTTTTGCGCCGTCATGGAGATTTGTGATTACGACCCCCTGGTGCATGCCGGCGACGTGCAGTCCGGGGCGCCCCGCCGCATCCGCCGCGTCGAGCGTGTTAGTGCCGGCGAGACAGAGCGTGTTCGTGCCGTGGAGAATCGCTATCGGCGAGGCGCTCGTCGTCTTCAGGCAAAGGTTGGAGATCGTGAGCGTATCGCCATCCGCATCGACGAATATGTTGACCTTGCCCTCGGTGTTCGTGCCGGATATCACGCAGGCATTCGCCACGTCGAGCCGCGATTCGAAGACCTTGTAGTTCCATCCTTCGCCCGAAAGGCTGGCCACGTCAACGCCGTCCACCTCCACGCCGTAGGAGTCGGGAATCTCAATCGTCGTGACGGTTCCGCCCTCTACCTTCGTCGCAAAGCGGCGTCCGCCGACGGCGTACTGGTAGGTTCCGTTCGCCAGCCAGAGGAACACCTTGCCGCCGTAGTCGGCGTAGATGTCGTTCGTGCCGTAGCCCGGCATCTCAATCTCGACCTTGGCGTTCGGCGTGAAGCCCTCGAGCGTCACCTTGTACACCTGGCGACTGCTGCCGTCGACTGGAACGGCGTCGCTGCTGTCGTTATTGTTGAAATGCTGGTCAGGATTGGACGAGGCCGGATACACGCTGCCCCCTGTAATTTCGATTCTGTACGCGCCAGAGCCGTTATAGCCGGCTCCGATGTCCGCGGCGTATCTACTGCTGGAAGCCGAACCGCCGTAAGCCACCAGCGTGCCGCCGGAAATCACAATCCTGCGTCCGGAACCGATGTAGGTGGTGTCCCCTCCGCCAATGCCCGCGCCACTGTAATAGGCCAAACCGGAGGAAGCCCTGCCGCCACGCGCCACAATCCGGCCGCCTGATATGTAGATGTCGCCGCTGCTCCTGTTGTATTTGTAGCCGGTCCCGATGCCCGCGCCGGTCTCCTTGGCCACGGCGGTGATGAAGCCGCCGTTTATGCGGATCGTGCCGGTTCCCTCCTTCTGGTTCCCGCCGATGGCGGCGGCGTCCTCGCCGGAGTACGCCTGAAGCATGGCGGATTCCTCGAGATTGGTGATGACGAGCGTGGCCGGCGGCATGACGTTCAGCCCGGCATAGCTGTCGGTGTTCACGGCGTCGAGAAGGTTCGTCCCCGCGAGGCAGACGGTCATCGTGCCGTTTGTCGCCGAGATCGGGGCCGCCACCGCATCGCCGGCGGCCCTGAGATACAGGTTGGAAATGACAAATGCGACATCGTCGCCGGCAGCGCCGCCGCCTTCGTCGCCGTCCTCCGGACGCCTTGCGCCGCGGATGCTGACGAGCCCGTCGGTGTTTCTGCCGGAGACCACCACGCGGGCGGCGGACGAGTCGCCGGAGAAGATGTATAGCATCTTCGACTCCAGGTCGTAGCCCCACTTCTTGCCTTTCGCCTCGCGGTACGCGACGTCCACTCCGTCCGCCATGACGCCGGTGAGCCACTCGGTCGCCGTCGTGTCGGCTCCATTGACCCTCGCCGTCCGCGGCTTGCCGCCAACATAGAAGATGTAGGTTCCGTTCGGCAGCCAGAGGTATATCTTGCCTTCCGCGTCGGCGTAGATCTCGGAACTGTCGCTGAACCCGTTGAGATGCTCCACCTTGACGTGCTCGTTCGTCTTCGACGTCGCCACCGTCACGCACCAGACGCGCCTCGTGCCGTTCGACGGCGCGGGCTCGACGCATTCACGCGACGCCGTCCGCCGCGTCGCATGGACGGACGCGCCTCTTATCGTGAGCGGATAGAGGGTCGCGGGCGTGGCCTGATGGCGTCCGCCGGTCCCGATGTCGCTGCTGTCGTAGCTGAGCGAACCCTGGCTGCCGCCGGTCGCAGAGACCGTTCCGCCGGTAATCGTCACCTTCATGCCGCTGCGGTCGTACGAGGCGGAGCCGATGCCCGCGCCGCCGGTGCTGCCGCCGACGGCGGTCACGATGCCGCCGGAAATCGTCACGGTCCTCAGCTCGTCGTAGCCGCTGACGTCCTGGCCGTTGTTGCCTCCGCCGATGCCCGCGCCGCCTGACGAGCCGCCCGTCGCGGTCACGACGCCCCCCGAAATCGCAATCGCCTTGGCGCGTGCGTTCCATCCGCCGCCGATGCCCGCGCCGCCGACGCCTCCGCGCGCGGTGACAGTCCCGCCCAAGACCGCTATGGTGCCGCCAGAATGCAGGTTTCCGCCACCGATGCCCGCGCCATAGGTTCCGCCGGTCGCATTGACCGTTCCGCCCCGTATGTTCAGCGCGCCCGAGAGCACGATCGGCACTGAATCCTTCATGAATTCCGAAATGCATCCAGAACCGATCCCCGACGCGTTGTAGCCGCCCTGGGCCGTAATCACGCCGCCGTCTATCTGGATGGTTCCGTAGCTCTCCCTGTAGCCGCCGCCGATGCCGGCGCCATGCTCCGATCCCGTCGCCGTCAGCGCCCCGGAGACGACCGCGTCGTAGTAGTTCGTCTCGGCCGTCACGATGTCCACATAGTTCGTGACAATGGTGATGTGGCCGTATTCGTCCTCCACTTCCTCGACGCTCTCGACCGTGTTCGTGCGGTAGGTGATGTTGTCGAGGTCGGGCAGGGACACGACCGAGTCAATGTTCGTGATCGTCAGCGACGCGGTCTGCGGAACGTGGACGGCCGGAGTGTACTTGCCGAGGCTGGCAAGGCGGCTTTCGCCGGCAAGCGTCACCGTGACCGCGGCGTTCGAACCGATCTCGAACGGCGCGACATTCTCCGAGGAGATGCTCAGAACGAGGTTCGACACGGCCATCGAGACGTCGTTGGTGCATTTGACGTAGACTTCGCCCGCAGTGTTCGTGCCGCTCACCGTGCAGCCGTCGGCGACGATGGCAAGCGCATGGCCGTCCGGATCGTAGCTCCAGCCTGCGCCGGACCTGAGCGCGACGTCCTCTCCGTTCACTGTAACGCCGGTGGACCACGTCTCCGCTTCGGTGTCGGCTCCATTGACAACAGCCCTGTATGGAACGCCTCCGATGTTCATGTAGTAGGTTCCGTTGGGAAGCCAGATGTATATCTTGCCCTCGTCGTCCGTCTTCACGCCCGTAAGCAGGTAGCCGTTATAGTCGGACATAACCGCGCCGACGTCGAAGTTAGGCCGAGTTGTATTGATGGTCACGCAGTAAACGTTCTTCTTGTCGGCGTCCTTCGCCTGCACGGTGATGTTCGCGGTGGAGGAATCCAACGAGCCGCCGGTGATCGTGGTGTAGGTAGAAGTGCCGCTGCCGCCATTCTCCCCGGCGCCGATGTCGGCTCCTCCGTTCGTCCCCCTCGCAATGACCGTGCCGCCGCTCTGACTGTAGCTCCCCGCGTCGCCGTAGCTTTCGCCGGGATGCCCGCCGCCGCCGTTCTTGCCGCCGCCGATGCCGGCCGCCCCGTCGCCGCCCATCGCGTGCACGATGCCGTTTGTAATCGTCACCTTTCCGCCGGGTTGGTAATATCCGCCGCCGATGCCCGCAGCGCAGCTGCCGCCTGTCGCCGTCACATCGCCGCCGTAGATATTGACCGTAAAGCCTCCCTGGCCGCCTGACCCGCCGATGCCCGCGGCGCCGTCGCCTGTCGCAACAATTTCGCCTGAAAGGATGGTGAGCGCAACTTGATTTCCAGTTCCGCTTCTATTCAACCCGATGCCGGCTTGAGCACTGATGCCGACGGCATCCATGTACCCGTCCCCGGATATGGTCAAGTTGACCCTGTCGCCCAGCTCGACAGCCGCCGAAGCATTCACAGATTTTGAACAATGTATGATGTTCGTGCCCGTCAGCACAAGATTGAAGTTCTTCACCGTGCCGCCCGCAAATGCAATCGGAGAGGCGAGCATCAGCTCGTTCGTCAGCACCAGATTGTCCAGGATAAGCCTGGTGTTGCCCGCCTGCGCCTCGATCGTCACCGCTGAGCCGCTGTTCGTGCCGGCGATGACGTAGTTCGTCGACGCCGTCAGCCTGACCAGGCCGTCCTCGTTGACCCAGCCGTCGCCGCGGAGACGCGCCGCCTCGCGCCCGTTGATCGTAATCCCCGTCTCCGAGAACTCCTCGGCCGTCGTATCCCCGCCGTCCACGATCGCGACCATGTCCTTCCAGCCAGTGCCGTCGTCGGCCTTGAAGTAGTAGTCTCCGTCCGGCAGGTAGAGGTGCACCTCCCCGTTTGCATCCGACCAGATGCCGGAAGTGTCGTAGCCCGCGAGGCAGTCAAGCCCGTTCTCCAGGTAGCCCTCGATCTCGACCGCGCTGTTGCGCCTGAGCCCGCCGACCGTGACGCGGTACGCCTTGTCCCCGGACGGCGCGACGGCGTCCTGCAGCTCCATGCCGAAGGTGCCGCCCGAGACGGTGCAGCGCGCCGACATCTTCGAGGACGACACCGTTCCGCCGGCGAACTCCAGCGTCGAGTACTCCCCGGAGAGGCAGAACGGACCGTTGCCCGCCGCCATCAGGACAAGCCGGTCGCAGCGGACGCTGACCCCCTCCTCCGCCGCGCACACCGAAATGCGCCGCTCCGCGTTCGTTCCGGACAGCAGGTACTCCCGCTCGTCGTTCAGCGTCAGCCTCTCCAGCGTGCCGCTGTAGCTCCAGCCCGGACCGCTCTTCTCGCTCACGTCGCGGCCGTCGACGAGGAGCCCCACCGAGAACGTGGCCACCACGGGGCAGCCCTCCACCAGCGCATGGTAGGCGTATCCGCCGACCGTGAAGTCGTACGCGCCGTCCGGCAGGTAGAGGTTCGACTCGCCCGACATGTCGGAGACGGTCGAGCCGTAGCAGAACGGCGGGTCGATGCCCGTCACCTCCAGCCGCTCGCCGGCGGGCAGGTCCGTAACCGTGACGCGCCAGCAGTCCTTGCCGTCGATGACCCGCTTCTCGTCGGCCTCGCCGGAGATGTCCGCCTGGTTGACCGTATTGCTCCGGGCGTTGATCGTGAAGGACGCGCTGCCGCCGGGGATGTAGGAGCTCTGGATCATGACCGAGCGCTCGACGTTGGTGCTCACTCCCCACAAGCACACCGCGCCGCCCTCGTCGGCCATCACGTCGACGCCGCTGTACTGCGGCCAGAGACTGTCCGCAACCGTCACCGTGGCGCCGGGGCCGAGCCCGTCGATCCACGCGTAGTTAAGCCCGTTTCCCGCCGAATCGACCGGCCGAGGGCAAGGGTTTTCGTCCTCGACAATCGCATTCATCGGTCTGACGCTGCAGCCGCCGTCGATGACGATGGGTCTGTCGATCGCGGTATCTATCACGCTGCCAATCGACGTTATGAAGTCGCTGTACGCGCCTTCGCCCTTCTCGGCGAGCACAGTTCCACCCGTCACGCGGAACGCCCCGTTGGACAACTTGGGCCCCTCGAATCCCGTGCCGATGCCCGCTGCGTTCTTTCCACCCTTCGCGTATATGACGCCACCATTGACGACAATCGACGCCACTCCGCCGCCATTGCCGCCGCCGATGCCCGCACCACCACCGGTCGTATATTTGTTCCAGCCGCCAGTCGCGTAGATGTATCCGCCGTTGATCGTAATTGAGCCGGCGTTAAGAGAACCACTTTTTGTATTGCTGCCGGTCGAGCCGATGCCGGCACCTGCTATGCCGCCATTCGCAATGAGAGTTCCGTCACCGTCGATAGTCAACGACGCGCCCTTCCGCACCTCAATACCCGCGGTACATTGAGAACCCTTCTCTTTCACATAATATCCATTGGGGTTGCTGATGCATGCTACGATGTTGTTGCCGGCGAGCGTAATGATGCAACTGTTGGCGACTACAAACGGCGACTGATAGCTGTTTGTCGTCATCAGCGTCAGATTCTCGATTGTGAGCCCGATGTCGTCGCCGGTCGTCACGATGTTGATCGTCCCGTTGGTGGAGCAGCCGGACACCGTGTGGTTCCCTTCCGAGAACGTCAGCAGCGTACTCTTTTCATTGTACCTCCAGCCGGCGCCGGAGCTGGGCGAACCGCCGGTCACCGGCTGCCCGTCGACGGTCAGGATGTCGGTCGAGAACACGTAGTTGCCGTTGTCGTCGATCTTGTAGCCCCAGGACTTCTTCGTCTCCTCGCCGCCGGCGTCGACCACCGTCACCGAAATCGTGTACTGCCTGCCGTCGGTGGACGCCATCCACAGCTTGAGGATGCCGTCCTCGTTCGTCCAGAGGTCCTTGGCCGCCTTCGACGCGCCCTCGATGACGATGCTCGTGACCAGGGCGCTGGGCACCCCCATATCGAACGCGACCGGGAACGCCGCCCTGCCGGACGAATTCGTCGCCGCGGGCGAGACGCCGTCCATCGTCGTGTAGACCGCGGCGAGGCCGAATTCGCACTTGCCGTTCCCGCCGGCGCATTTGTAGCCGCAGCCTATCGCGGACGCCTTGGAGCCCGCCGTCGGGAACACGGTGCCACCGGTTATCCTGACGTTGGCGTAGCCGGTGTAGCCGCCGCCGACGCCCGCCGCGTTCTGCCCGCCGCGAGCCGTCACGACGCCGCCAGAAATCGTGATGTCTCCGCTCCGGCTGCTCGTCTGGCCGCCGCCGACGCCCGCCGCGGACGATCCGCCGATCGCCGTTATCCGGCCGCCCAGTATGTTGATGGCCCCGCTGACCGCGCCGTGCGTCCCGCCGCCGATGCCCGCCGCGCCCTTCCCGCCCTGCACGGTCAGGCTCCCGTCGCCGTCGATGTTGAGCGTCCTGCCTTCGTACACCGCGATGCCGGGCGCGTACGCCGAGCTCGAGAAGCTGCTCTCCCCCCGGACGTCGAGGTTCAGCGTCACCCCGTTGTCTATCCACATCGCGGCCTTGTTCGGCAGGCTCGAAACATCGAGAGTCAGGTTGGACACCGTCAGCGTCATGTCGCAGCGGACGTCGATGTTCGCGTTGCCGGTGCCGGTGACGAAGTGCGAGGCGCCGTTGGTTATGACGAGAGACGCCTTCTGCCCGCCGCCGGACGTGTCGTACTTCGCGTACCAGCCCGGGCCGGACATGTGCGCGATGTCCTCGCCGTCGATCTCGATGTGGAGACGCGCGAACGCGGTCGCCGCCGTGTGGGCGTCTTCCACGGGGGCGACCCAGATGCTGTCCTCCCCGGCGTCCGGAGTGTGCGCCCATTCGTATTCGCCGCTGGGCACCCAGAGCCAGGCGGCGCCGCTCGAATCGGGCGTGAACGTGTCGCAAACCGGGACCGGGACCCGCAGCCGGTACAGCGTCGTCTCCGCGCCGCCAACGCCCAGGCCCGACACCCTGACGCTCCACACCCGGTCGCCAGCCGGATACGAATAGTACTGCGCGCCCTTGCCCGAGGCGTTCAGCATTCCGTTGTTGCCGTCGTCGTAGCCGTGGCCAGGGTGGATGTTCGCCACCCAGTTCGCGTAAGTCTCGACGTAGATCTTGCCGCCTTCGCCATCGTCCCTGTTGACGCCCAGGTCGGCCGCGCCGTCGCCGCCGGTCGCGTTCAGGGGGGCCGAGGTCTTGACGGTCAGCTTCGCGCCCGAAGGCACGCGTATCGCCGCGCAGCCGTCCGACCCCGTCAGGCTGCACTTCACGCCGGGGCTGGCGCCGCCCTTCCCCACGTCCAGCGTCACGTCGGCCCCTTCGGCGATGTAGATCGGGCTGTAGCCCTTGCGCGGCTTCGTGCTCAGCGGCTCCATCGTCAGGTCGCTCGACACCTGCAGCGTGCAGTTGCAGGTCACAAACACCATGGCAAAGCCGGTCAGGTCCTTGCCCCTGATGTCGTAGGTGCCGCCTTCGCCGCTTATGAGGATCACGCCGTTCTGGCTGAAGTACTCCCAGCCTGGACCGGAGGCGTCGGTGCCGTCGACCACCGGCGTGTCGTTCACGTAGAGCGTCATGTCCGAAACCGGCTCGCTGGGGTTCTCCTCCCACTTCGGACGGAGCGTCACGTCGGACGCGAAGGACCAGATCCCGTAGTCCGGGTTGCCCTGCTCGTCGTAGTACCGCGTGCTGGCGACTTCCGGATCCGCGTACCACCCCTTGAACTTGTAGCCGTAGCGCCTCGTGGTCGGCCCCCGCGGGGTCGCGTACCCCAACCTGACGGTGACGTTGGAGGTCAGGCGCCAGTCGTCGTCGAAGATGATTTTGTACTCGATCGCGCTGTGCGACTCCGCCGACCGCGTGGCGTTGTACTGGCTGGACGCCGCGAACGAAGCCGTCGACGCCTTGTACACGTAGCCGTTGTTCGCCTCGACGCTTGACTTGGTCGCGCCCGCCGCGCCGCCGTCGCCGCCGTTGCCGCCCTTGACGTCGCGGTCCTTCGTGCCGCTTGAACCCGAAGAGTTCTTGCCGTTGCCGCCGCCGCCCTTGCCGCCCGCGCCGCCGGGGACCTTGTCGTTGCTCTGCCCCGCCGCGCAGTAGTAGGATGCGCCCTGGCCGCCGCCGCCGCCGCCGCCGCCGCCGCCGCCGCCCGGCCCGAAGCCGGTTCCCTCGACGCCGGAGCCTCCGCCGGCGCCGCCGCCGCCGCCGGACGCACGGTACGAGAACCACCAGGTCTCCTTTTTGTGGCCGCCCGTAGAGCCGGTGGAACCGGCAGTCGACCCCTTCGCGCCGCCGGTCGCCGTCACGTTCACCTTGCCGAGCACGTAGAGCTTGCCGCAGCCGTCGCTGACGACGCCGGCGCTGCCTGCGTTGCCCCCGGAGCCGTTGATGTCGAAGTCGCTGCAGTCGCAGTCGTACCAGGTGCCGTTCCACTTGCCGCCCGTGCCGCCGGCGCCGCCCATGCCGCCCCTGGTGCCGATGCCCGCGCCGCCGCCGCCGCCGCCGCCGCCGCCGTCGCCGCCCGAGCCGCCGTGCCCGTGCTCGTCGTGCGGGTCGTCATTGTCGTCGATGATCACGCCGTCGCTGCCGTCGGTGCCGTTCTCGCCGCTCGAGCCCGCGCCGCCAATCGCCTCAAGCCGGCCGCCGCCGGTGATGATCAGCGTCGAGGACGACGGTATCTCGATGCCCGCGCCGGCGCCCCAGCCCTTGGTGCCGGAGTTCGCCGAACCGCCCTTCACCTTCAGCGTGATGTTGGTCGGGATGTAGAGAACGGCCGTCGTGTTCGGGGCCAGGTACAGCGCGCTCATGCCGGAGCTGCCGCTCACGGTGAGGTTGTTGACCGACACGGTGTACACGGTCTGGTCGTTGAGCTGCTTGCGCACGCTGGTGGAGATCGTGCCGGTCCTGGTGAAGCCCGCGAACACCGGCAGCGCCGCGAGGGCAAACACCCCTGCGGCAAGGACCTGCGTCCATGCCTTCCCCCCCACAGTTCTGTCGCTTCTGATCACGGCATCCCTATAGTGTTGTCCTATTCACTCTTATTGAACTGTATTATACCAAAAAATCTCCTGCCCGTGTGGTGATTTCACCCCAAAAATCTGCCGCGGGATGCACCGCGCTAGGCGCCGCGGGAGCGGCGACCAACGCGTTGCGTTGGAAGTAATTCAGTGATCAGCAATCAGCAGCCAGTGTTCAGCGGTCAGCGGTCAGTGGCTGCTGGTTACTGGCTGTTGGTTGCTGGACACTGAACCACTTCCGACGCATCTGCGGCGGCGCGGGGGATTCGTCCCCCGCGCCCTTTTTTATTCTGCCGCACAAACTGCCGCGCGCTTAGGCCAGGTCCTTGGCGTTGATCATGATTTCGTTGCCGATGCGGTTGCCGGCGTCGCCGTATTTCTCGTTGCCGAAGTTCCCCTCAAGCGGCGCGAACATGTAGTCGAGCACGTCCGTGATCCAGGCCCGCTCGTCCTCGTCCTCCGGCATGTGTTCGAGAATCCACGCCATGTTGTCGATCATCTTGTTGAGGCCGGCGCCGTCGAGGACGCTCCCTGCCGTGAGGCGCTCCGCGAGCTGCGGATATTTCGTCCGTAGCTTGTTCTGCGCCCACTGGATGGCCTCCTTCTGCACCTTGGTGAGGTTTTCCTTGCGGATGCCGGGGGCCTCCTTCGGCGTGAAGAGCGAGGCGAAGAGGGAGGAGCCGTGGGCGATGGATTCGATGACGTCGCCGAACCGGTAGCCGCGCGTCTTCATGCCTTCGGCGACGGAGGCCGGCTTGTTGAAGATCCGCAGGTGCGCCGTGGAGCAGAAGATGCCGAACGTCTCGCACTTGAGGAAGAGCCGGCGGCGGGGGCCGTTTCCGTTGCCGCCGTTCTTGAGTCCGTCCTCGTCCGGGATCGTGAAGAAGTGGAACGTCCTCATGCCGTTCAGGAGCCCGCCCGCGCCCGTCGGCACGTCGTAACCGCGCGGCATGTTGAGGTGGCCGTCGACCCGCGCCGACTGGTAGGGCTTGGCGTGGGTGGAGGTGCGGATGTAGAGGTCGTTGGCCTTGTCGAGCCAGCGCGCGATGTCGCCGTTCTTGTCCTCGATCGAGAAGGAGCCGCGGTACATGAACTCGCCCTTCTTGAGCGCCGTCGCGTGGAGCGCGTAGGTGAGCGCGACGATGTTCTGGTTCGTGGGCTCGAAGAGCTGCGGCCTGCCGCTCATCAGCGCGCCGAGCACTTCCCGGCCAAGCTGGACCTGCGCGCTGAGGAGGGCGCGGAGTTCGTCGACGTTGCGCGGGCAGTCGACGGTGGGGTGCTTGGTGATGAGGTCCTGGTAGTGGATCTTCGGGAAGCGGTAGACGCGGCCGTCGACTTCGAAATCGATCTGTTCAGGGAGGGATTCGACGGTCATGAGGGGGCGCGGATCGTTGGCGGGGGGATAGGGGACGGGCTTGTAGGTCTGCGCTTCCTTGAGGCCATCGTGGCCGTTCTTGCGCGCCGTGTATTCGGCGGTATGGGTGAGCTGCTGCACTTGCTCTTCGTTGAACGAGGCGAAGAACTGCGCGGCCTTGTCCTTCGGGATGGTGACCCGCGTGACGCCGAGGGCGTCGGACTCGCACTTGCCGCCCGCCCCCTTCACCACAGCCTCTAGGAGCTGGGTGGTATTCCAGGAGAGCTTGGTTTCGCAGATGAACATGATGTTGTCGCCCTTCAGGGTCCCTTTCCACGGAACGCGCGACTCGGGAATGACTTCGAGGTGCTGGAGCGGAACCTTGCCCTTTTTGCTGACCCACGTCGTGGGGGAGGTGAGCTTCTCCAGGTTGGCGACGGTCTCGATCGCGCCCTGGCGCACGGCGGGCGGCTGGTCGTCGAGGTCGTCGTAGAGCGCGAGGTTGTTCGCGGAGACGTCGAGGATCTTCTTCAGCGACTCGTTGAACTCCGCCTCCTTCTTGTCGATGTCGGCGCAGATCTTCGTGCGCAGCGCCTTCTCCGCGTCGGAGATGCCCTCGGCGTTCGGGTTGAACGCCGCCCTGTACTTGTCGAAGAGATCCTTGAACTTGCCGCTCTGCGCGGTTTCGCGGAGGTTGATGACGCCTTCCAGCTTGGAGAAGAACGTGTCGTCGTCGAAGACAGAGAAGTTCTCGAAGCGCGGCTTGGTGCTCTTGCCGTAGGTGTCCTTGAAGGAGAGGTCGTCGGAGACCTTGAGGTACTTGGCGTTGCCCTCGAGGGAGTGGCCGGGGTCGATCGCGAAGAACTTGCCGTGCGCGAAGCCCTTGTTCTGCCCGCGGCGCCCGACGGCGTCGCGGTCGGCCGTGAGGAGGAAGAACGCCTTGTACTTGCCGAGCTTCTCGGCGGACTGTCCCTTCGGCGGGACGATGCGGCCGTCCTTGATGAAGCCCGCCTCCATGTCTTTGTAGCCGTCGGCGAACTTGGCCTGGAGCATCAGCTTGGGGTGTCCGTCGGAATACTCTCCGCGGACGATCTCGAGCTCCTGCGCGGGAACGCCCGCGATGCGGGTGAGGTCGTTCGCGAGGGCCTCCGTGACGGCGCCGGCGGAGATGGAGTCGGCGGAGTGGGCGGTCTGGAGGCGGTAGATCTGGCCGAGGATCGGCTTGCGCGTCGTCAGGATTCGCTCGGGACGCTGGAACGTCCCCGCATGCGCGGCGTCCTTGACGCTGACGCGGTCTTTCTCGTTGTAGTCGAGCTTCATGATGTGACGCTCGTCGAAGTGCTTGAAGATCGGCGAGAGCAGGTAGAAGTCGTTTCCGTCCCTGACGCCCATCACCGCGTCGCGGATCTGCGCGAAGAGCTCTCGCTTGATCTCTTTTATCGCATCCGTGGTCCCCTTGTCCGTGCCGCCGGTGATGAGGCGTTCCAGGTCGCGCGGATTGATGTTGTAGTTCTTGAGGGCCGTTGCGAGCGGACCGAACGGATGTTTGTCGGGGATCTTGCCGTTCTTCACCATCCTGGCCGCCTCGGAGAGGGCGAATTCCGCGACGGCAGCGATTCCCGCGGGGTGCGCGCGCCCGGCGAGCATGATCTGCTCGCGCAGCGTCTTGCCCTCGCACTTCTTCGCAAAGGCGGGGTCGTTCTGCTTGAGCACGTCCAACGCATGGCGACTCTCGTCCGAGTTGATGTCCGCCATCATGCCGCGCGTGTCGTCAGGCGACCAGTCGTTGCGGTAGATGAAGCCCGGCTCCACGCCGTTCGTCTTGAGCTTCTCGAAGAGGATGGTGTTCGTATCGGACCGGTTGACGCTCATTCCCGCGCCGATGAGCCCTTTCTTGATCTGGTCCTCCACCGAGGTCGAGCCCGCCTTGAGAATCGTGTTGAGGTTCCTGAGGCCCGTCGGCTCCTTTGCGCCCGCGGCAGTCTCGACGGACTTGCGCGCACCAAGCGTGTTCTCGTGAAGGCCTGCGTCACTCTCCTCACGGAGCTTGTTGATTGCCGCGCCGATGCGGCGCGCGGCGGCGGCCGACAGGTCCTCAGGCGTGCGGCACGCCGCAAGGTCGACGTCCTTGAACGGCTCGTCCTTCAGTTTCTGGAACACCGCCATCCTCTCGTCGTCGGACAGCTCGAGCATCTTCGGTGAGGTGGCGATCTGGCGGTTCACCTCGCCGAGGAAGCGGTTCTCGCGGATGGGCACGAGCGTGGAGAGCGTCCGCTGGATGTCGCACGCGCGGAGCGACTTGTTGAGCTGGCTGCGCGCGCCGAGAACCGTGTCGAAGGCGTGGGTTCCGAGCGAGCCGTATTCCTTCTCGAGGGCCTCCTTGAAGGCCTTCATCGTCGCGTTGTTGGCAGTCTTCCCCTGCGAGAAGAAGTAGTTGCCGAGGCGCGCCGTGGCGTTCTTGCCCTCGCCGCTGACGACTATGTCGCGGTTCCCGTAATGCGTCTGTCCGACCAGATTTCTGAACGAGTC
>JAEIGA010001355.1_pt1 | contig 38136 bp, 28 predicted proteins | sample 9270691 | NCBI WGS metagenome assembly JAEIGA01 (sample SAMN17057246, study PRJNA624740) | gut metagenome | biome: biome; isolation source: fecal sample | host: Bos grunniens | place: China: Xizang | collected 2019
ACCGCTTCGGGGGATTGGAACTCCTCGCTCGGCTCCAGCAGCCACGAGAAATCGTAGGGATTGATACCCAGTGTGGCGCGCACCATCTCGTGCGTGTCCAGCTCGGCGCTCGCGATGAAATCGCCGCTGTAGATGAGATTAAAGCCGTAGACCTCGCCCGCCGTCTCGGTGGTATCGGACGGCATCAGCGCGAAGAAGGGGTTCTGATAATGGCTGCTCGCGCCGCGCTTGGAATCGGCGCGCTGCACGCCGTGGATGAGCTCGCGGCGTTCGATCTGCCGCTCGCGCGCCCACATACCCGGCAGGTGCAGCATATCGAACTGACTGTCGTAGAAGTCGACCGACGCCGACGCGACTTGCATCAGGCGCATATTCTGATCACCGCCGTTGACGACGCGCACCGAGCGAGCGATCGCATCGTAGGCAGGAATGACGGTGTACAGCAGATAGACACTGAGGTTCGTCAGCGCGTCCTTGAGATGCAATTCCAGCGTCTGCGCTTCGGCGGCGTTCGCGTAGGTGGCGGGCAGACCCGCGAGCTTCGGCTTGCCGTCGGTGATGGTGTGGCCCGCGTACTCCAGCTTGGTGATGCGGCTACCGTCGCGCTCAAACTGTACATGGAAGGCGGGATCGCGCATATCGCCGCTACCGTAGACGGGATATTCCAGCGGCAGACAGCCGGTGGTGAGGAAATCGACATCCTCCATTCTTCCCGTGTCCCACGCGAGGAACATCGAGGGGAAGGAACTCTTCCAAGTCGTGAGCGGCGGCATCTCGCGTAGGGTCTTACCCCAGTAGGCGTGCAGAGGGATGCGCCCGTCGAACAGCTCGATGATGTAGGTGGAGTTATCGGTATGCAGAAAAAATTGATTGGTTTCTTTTTTGAATATGATTGGCATAATCCTCTCTCCTTATTACTTCTTATAGACCTATTTTACCAAATCCTTACAGCCTTTTCAATATGTTAAACGCAGAAAAATGCTTTTTGGTAGAAAAAACCGTCCTTTTGGGAAAGGAGAGGTAATGGTGTAATGAATGCGTGTGACGGATAAATTTATAGCAAAATCCTTGACAACCGTGTTTTGTGGTGTTAAACTGAATGAAAGCGTTGATGGGGACGGCCCCAGTGCGGTTTTCTCAGAGAGTGCCCGGTTGGTGAAAGGGCGCAAAACCGTCGGACAAGCCCACCACCCCGGAGTGTGCGCCGAAATAAGGCGCGCCGGTTGACAGCCGTTATCGGTCACTATGAGTGCGATAGTTTTGTCGCAGAAATAGGGTGGAACCACGAGGCCTTATTGCCCCGTCCCTTGTTTGGGACGGGGCTTTTTTATTTTAAGAAACATATTAATGCAGAGGAGAGATTTCTATGCTGAACATTACGTTACGCGGAGACGTCCGTGAGGTGGCGGAGGGCACGACGCTGGACGCGCTGTGCCGCGACATCTCGATGGGTCTGTACCGCAACACCTGTGCGGCGCGGGTGAACGGTGTCGTTACCGACCTGCGTGCCGAGCTGACCGCCGACGCCGAGGTGGAGTTCCTCACCTTTGACGATCACGACGGGCAGAAGACCTACTGGCACACCACCTCGCACGTGATGGCGCAGGCGGTCAAGCACCTCTATCCTGAGGTAAAGCTGACCATCGGCCCGTCGATCGACGAGGGCTTCTATTACGATTTTGACGCCCCGATGAGCATCACCCCTGAGGTGCTGACGGCGATCGAGGCCGAGATGAAGGCGATCATTAAGGAGAACCCCGAGATCACCCGCTTCACCCTGCCGCGCGACGAGGCACTCGTGCGTATGCAGGACGAGCCGTATAAGGTGGAGCTGATTAACGATCTGCCCGCCGACGCGGAGATCTCCTTCTACACGCAGGGCGAGTTTACCGACCTGTGCGCGGGTCCGCACCTGCCCGAGGTGGGTCGCATTAAGGCGTTTAAGCTGCTGTCCGCGACGGGCGCTTATTGGCGCGGCGATTCCAAGAAAAAGATGCTCACCCGTATCTACGGCATCTCTTTCCCGAAGGCGAGCCTGCTCGAGGAGCACCTGACCCGTCTCGAAGAGGCGAAGAAGCGCGATCATAACAAGCTCGGTCGCGAGATGGAGCTGTTCACGACGGTGGACTGCATCGGTCAAGGGCTGCCGATCCTGCTGCCGAAGGGCGCGCGCATCATCCAGCAGCTGCAGCGCTGGATCGAGGACGAGGAGCAGAAGCGCGGCTATCTGCTCACCAAGACCCCGCTGATGGCGAAGCGTGACCTGTATAAGATCTCGGGTCACTGGGATCACTATTTGGACGGTATGTTCGTGCTGGGCGACCCCCACGATGAGACGAAGGAGTGCTTTGCTCTGCGTCCGATGACCTGCCCGTTCCAGTATCAGGCGTACCTCAACCGCGCGCGTTCCTATCGCGATCTGCCGATGCGCTTCGGTGAGACCTCGACCCTGTTCCGTAACGAGGATTCGGGTGAGATGCACGGGCTTATCCGCGTGCGTCAGTTTACCATCTCCGAGGGTCACCTCGTGATCCGTCCCGATCAGCTCGAGGAGGAGTTCCGCGGCTGCTTTGAGCTCGCGAACTACTGTATGGAGACACTGGGTCTCAAGGAAGATTGCACCTTCCGTTTCTCGCAGTGGGATCCCAACAACACCGACAAATACGAGGGTACGCCCGAGCAGTGGGAGACCGCGCAGGGCGTTATGAAGAAGATTCTCGACGACCTCGACATCGACTATAAGGTCGGTATCGACGAGGCGGCGTTCTACGGCCCGAAGCTGGACATCCAGATCAAGAACGTGTTCGGCAAAGAGGACACCCTCATCACCATCCAGATCGATATGCTGCTCGCCGAGAAGTTCGGGATGGTCTACACCGACGCCGACGGACAGAAGAAGCTGCCCTACATCATCCACCGCACCTCGATGGGCTGCTACGAGCGCACGCTCGCCCTGCTGATCGAGAAATACGCGGGTGCGTTCCCGTTGTGGTTGGCACCCGAGCAGGTGCGCGTACTGCCGATCTCCGAGCGTTTGCTCGACAAGGCGGGCGAGATCACCGAGCAGCTCAAGGCGGCGGGTATCCGCGCAGAGCTTGACACCCGTAACGAGAAGATGGGCTACAAGATCCGCGAGGCGCAGATCGACAAGGTGCCGTATATGCTGGTCATCGGCGACAAGGAAGCCGAGCAGGGCGTGGTGTCGGTGCGCCACCGCAAGGACGGCGACCTCGGCACGATGACGCTCGAGGCGTTCCTCGGCAAGGCACTCACCGAGATCGCGACCAAAGCGAGATAAGGAGAATGAAAGATGAAAAAGCTTGTACGCAGAAGAGCAAAGAATATTATCGGCGCATTCGTTTCGGGTATTGGTTTTATCGGCTTCGGCTTGTTGGTCTTGATGATGTCGGGCAGAGTGGGTATTGACGTAGAAACGCAAAATGCCGAGGATATTTCCTATCTGTCGATGGAAGAAGACAACGTCTACTGGATCGAAGAACTGACGGTGGTCGATTGTTACGCCAAGCGAGAGGAAAGCGGCGTCCATTATTTTATCGTATCCTATGAGGATATGCGCGGTAATACCGTGCTTGCCAGTCTGTCGGTGAACTCCTCGGAGGATCCTTGGGATGCGACACAGAACTACCTTGATGATGCTGACGCGCGTGTCGGTGATTGCGTACTTAAGGGATATTATGAGCTTCGCGAGGATAAGTCGGAGGATGCGGTTACGCGCGCCTCGTATTTTAGCAACGGCGTGTCTAATCACAAGAAGGATGGGAATATTCCGCTAAGCGCGGTATCTCTAAGAAGTGTCCTTCGTTACAAGTGCGACACCTATGATGAGCTGGTTGCCCTATCCGATGTTACGGGCGGTGTAACGAAGTTTATGGCGATCTTCTCGATGGCCATCGGTGTTCTTGCGATATACGCCGGCTTTAGGTGGATAAGCATTAACAAGAAGCTGGATGCACAAGAGGCGGCCGCCAAAAAGACGTCGCAGCAGACGCTTAATCAGGTTTTTGCCGATTCGGGCATGTTCAGTAACGCGCAGGTGCGTAAAGTTGCCCCCGCACAACCTACACAACCCGCACAGCCTGCACGACCCACGGCGCCCGCACAGCCTGTGGCACCCGTACAGCCTGCGGCACCTGTCGCTCAGCCCGCGGCACCCGTTGCTCCTGCCGCTCCCGTGTCGGATAAGATGGCAAAGCTCAACGAGTATAAAGCGTTGGTGGATGCCGGCTATATGACACAGGAAGAATTTGATCAAAAACGCAAAGAGATTTTGCAGTTGACCTAATAACAAAGGACACCCGATGCCGTTCGGCATCGGGTGTCCTTTTTAATTAGCTTATTGCATTTGCTGCATCGACTGCTCGAGCAGAGCGAGCTTCTCCTGAAGCTGCGCGGCCTGCGCGCGCGCACCGTCAACCACGGCGGCGGGAGCCTTGTCGGTGAACGCCTTGTTGTTAAGACGCCCCATCACGCCGTCGAGCTGCTTCTGCACGTTCGCCTTTTCACGGGCCAGGCGCTCAAGCTCAGCGGCCTTGTCGACCAGCTCGTCGAGCGGGATCTTGACCGTCGCGTCGGCGGTGACGATGTTCACCGTGCCGTCGACGGCGAAGCTCTCGCCGATCTTGACGTCGGCGGCAGAGGCGAGTCTCTGCAGGAAGGGCACGCCCGCCGCGAAGGTATCCGCGAAGGCGGTCTCGATGTAGAGGTCAGCCTTACGAGAGGGCGGTACGTTCATTTCGGCGCGGCGGTTGCGGATCGCGCGGATCGCCGCCATAATGCGCTCCATCTCCTTTTCTTCCGCGGGGAAGTGGAGAGCCTCGTCGTAGGTCGGCCACACGGAGCACATCAGCGTCTCGCCCTCGTGGGGCAGGGACTGCCAGATTTCCTCGGTGACGAAGGGCATAAAGGGATGCAGGAGCTTTAACATACCCGTCATCACGTACACGAGCACACGGCGCGCGCCGTCAGCGTCCGCGCCCTGCAGGCGGGACTTGCACAGCTCGATGTACCAGTCGCAGTAGGTATCCCAGATGAAGTCGTACAGCTTGCTCACCGCGATACCGAGCTCGAACTTCTCGAGGTTATCGGTGACCGCCTGCGCGAGATCGTTAAAGCGGGAGAGGATCCACTTATCCTCCAGCGTCAGCTCCTCGGGCAGGGTGAGGGCGACCTCGTGTCCCTCGAGGTTCATCAGCACGAAACGCGCGGCATTCCACAGCTTGTTGGCGAAGTTGCGGGAGGCCTCGACCTTGTCGGTCATATAGCGCATATCGTTTCCGGGGGAGTTGCCCGTCGCGAGCATAAAGCGTAGCGCATCCGCGCCGTACTTGTCGATCTCCTCGAGCGGGTCAACGCCGTTGCCGAGGGATTTCGACATCTTGCGGCCCTGCGAGTCGCGCACCAGACCGTGGATAAGCACCGTCTTAAACGGCACCTTGTCGGTGTAGGCGAGACCCGAGAAGATCATACGACTTACCCAGAAGCCGATGATATCGTAGCCGGTCACCAGCGTGTCGGTGGGGTAGAAGTAGTCGAGTTCTTCCGTCTTGTTCGGCCAGCCGAGGGTGGAGAAGGGCCACAGCGCGGAGGAGAACCAGGTATCGAGGGTGTCGGGATCCTGCGTCAGGTGGGTGCCGCCGCACTTCGGGCAGACGGCGGGCGCTTCTTTTGCGACTACGGTCTCGCCGCAGTCGTCGCAGTAGTACGCGGGGATCTGATGTCCCCACCACAGCTGACGGGAGATGCACCAGTCACGGGTGGCGCGCATCCAGTTGAGGTAGTTCTTGGTGAAACGCTCGGGCACAAAGGTGATCTCACCCTTTTCCACCGCCTCGATGGCGGGACCGGCGAGCGGCTCCATCTTGACGAACCACTGTTTAGACACCATCGGCTCGATGACTTGGTGGCAACGGTAGCAGGTGCCGACGTCGTGCTTGAGGTCCTCGGTCTCTTTGAGATAGCCGCCCGCCTCGAGATCGGCGAGGATGGCCTTGCGCGCCTCGAGGGTGGTCATACCGGCATACTTACCGCAATCCAGAACCTCGGGCTCGTCTACTGCACCGCGACCGCTGGCGATCAGCTCGTCGGCCGCGGCCTTGTCCGCCGCCCCCGTCATATGGCCGTCGTAGGTGAACACGCGCACGACGGGCAGGTCGTGCCGTTTGCCGACCTCGGAGTCGTTGGGGTCGTGGGCAGGGGTGATCTTCACGACACCCGTACCCTTGGTCATATCCGCGTGCTCGTCGCACACGATCGGAATCTCTTTGTTAAGCAGCGGCAGAATGACGTGGCAGCCGTGCAGGTGTGCATAGCGCTCGTCCTCGGCATTGATCGCCACGGCAGTATCGCCGAGCATCGTCTCGGGACGGGTGGTGGCGAGTTCAAGCTGTTCGCCCGTCTCCTTGACGGTGTACAGCAGATGCCAGAAATGGCCGTCCTTCTCCTCGTATTCCACCTCGGCATCCGAGATGGAGGTGTTACAGGTGGGACACCAGTTGACCATACGGTTGCCGCGGTAGATGAGTCCCTGCTCGTACAGACGGACAAACACCTCTTTGACCGCCGCGGAGCAGCCCTCGTCCATCGTGAAACGCTCGCGCTCCCAGTCGCAGCTCGAGCCGATGGTCTTGAGCTGGCTGACGATGCGGTTGCCGTAGGTCTCTTTCCAAGCCCAGGCGCGCTCAAGGAATCCCTCGCGACCGAGCATATCCTTGGTTAAGCCCTCTTTGCGCATCGCCTCGACCACCTTCGCCTCGGTGGCGATGGATGCGTGGTCGGTGCCGGGCATCCACAGGGTCTCATAGCCCTGCATTCTGCGCCAGCGGATGAGAATATCCTGCAAGGTGTTATCCAATGCGTGTCCCATGTGCAGCTGTCCCGTGATGTTGGGGGGCGGCATCATAATGGTGTAGGGTTTCTTCTCGCTGCCATCGGCGTTCTTTGCGTGAGCAACAGCGTGGAAATAGCCGCCGTCCTGCCAGAACTGATAGATGCGCTTTTCCACTTCCTTCGGCTCGTACACCTTGGCGAGTTCTTTGCGTTGTGCCATAATTTATTCGTTCCTTTCGGGATTAGTTCGGGTTGGTTTTATTAGTGAATAGCGCTGCCGGGGACCATATCGTCCACGAACAGAACCTTGACGTCCTCGGAGCCGTCCTCCTTCTTCTGCGAGGCGGCGAGAATCATACCCTGACTCTCCACACCGCACAGCACGGCCGGTTTCAGGTTCGCGACCAGCACGATCTTGCGGCCGATAAGCTCATCGGGGGTGTACCACAGCGCGATGCCGGAGGCAACGGTGCGGGGGGTGGCTGTGCCGTCATTGAGGGTGAGTTTAAGCAGTTTTTTCGCCTTCTTGATCGGCTCGCAGGCGGTGATCTCCGCGACGCGCAGGTCCACCTTCATAAAGTCCTCAATGCCGATCTGCGGCAGAAAGGCGATGCCCGCCTTCTCCTCTTCTGCCTTCGCGGCGGCTTCGATTTCCGCGGCGATCTCCGCGAGCAGCTTCTCTCCGTCGATACGGGCAAAGAGCGGGGTCGGCGTGCCGACCGCGTAGCTGTCCACCGCGCCGAAGGCGGCGGCATTCATCTCGGTGACGGCATCGGCGACCTGCAGCTGTGCGTGGATCGCCTTGCCCGTCGAGGGCATAAAGGGCGTCAGCAGGATGCCGAGCACGCGGATGCAGTCGAGCAGGTTGTAAAGAACAGCGGCGAGCTGCTCCTTGTTTGCCTCGTCCTTGGCGAGCGCCCACGGGGCGGTCTCGTCGATATACTTGTTGCATCGCTTGGCAAGTGCCATCACCGTCTCGGCGGCGTCGGCGTTGTGCCATACGTCCATCTGCTCCTTGTAGCGGGCGATGGTCGCGTTGCAGAAATCCACCAGCTCCTGTCCGAGCGCGTCCTGCGCAGCGGGGCGGGCGACGGTGCCGCCGAAATATTTGTTGGTCATCGCGATCGAGCGGTTGACGAGGTTGCCCAGCGTGTTCGCCAGATCGGTATTATAGCGGTTGATGACGTTCTCGTAGGTGATGGTGCCGTCCTGCGCGAAGGGGATCTCGGTGAGCAGATAGTAGCGCACCGCGTCGACGCCGAAGCGTGACGCTAACTCGTCGGCGTAGATGACATTGCCCTTGGATTTGCTCATCTTATCCTCGCCCGACAGCAGCCACGGATGTCCGAGCACCTGTTTCGGCAGCGGTTCGCCGAGTGCCATCAGGATGATCGGCCAGTAGATGGTGTGGAACCGCACGATATCCTTGCCGATGACGTGCAGGTCGGCGGGCCAGTATTTCTTGTAGAGATCGGACGGACCGTCGGGGTCGTAGCCCGCACCGGTGATGTAGTTGGACAGCGCATCGATCCACACGTACATCACGTGCTTGTCGTCAAAGTCCACGGGAATGCCCCAAGTGAAAGACGAGCGGGACACGCACAGGTCGTTAAGACCGGGTTTTAAGAAGTTGTTGATCATCTCGTTGCGGCGGGATTCCGGCGCAAAGAAGTTCGGGTTTTCCTCATAGTATTTCAGCAGGCGATCCTGATACTTGCCAAGCTTTAAGAAGTACGCCTCCTCCTTCGCGTCGACGCACTCGCGGCCGCAGTCGGGGCACTTGCCGTCGACGAGCTGGGAGGGAGTGAAGAAGCTCTCGCACGGCACGCAATACTTGCCTTCGTACGCGCCCTTGTAGATGTCACCCTGCTCGTACAGCTTGCGGAAGATCTTTTTGAGCACCGCGACGTGATCCTCATCGGTGGTGCGGATGAAGCGGTCGTAGGTGACGTCCATACAATCCCACACCGCCTTGATGGAGGCGGCGGCACGGTCGACGTACGCCTGCGGGGTCAAGCCCTCCGCCTTGGCGTATTCCTCGATCTTCTGCCCGTGCTCGTCCGAGCCGGTGAGGAAATATACATCAAAGCCCATCATCCGCTTATAGCGGGCGATCATATCCGCGAGCACGATGTCATAGGTATTGCCAATGTGCGGCTTGCGGCTCGCGTAGGCGATGGCTGTCGTGAGATAAAATTTCGGTTTGTCCATTTGGAGATCCCTCCTAATTATATTACAATACTTTATTTTATCATAAATGGCAAAAAATACAATAGGCATTTCGGGATTTTTCCGCGTTGAGTGCAAAAAATTTGAATATGCATAAAAAACTTGATTCTTCAACGAAAAAGTGTTATACTGTATATTGCTATAGAATGACTAAATGTGTCTTGTGATAGCCGAATACGGAAAAGGAGTGGTCGGCGTGCGGCGTTTGCTGTGTGTTTTTTTAGCGATCGTATGTGCGCTGACCTGCGTCGGTTGCTCGCCGTCGGTTGAGGTATCGGAGCCGTCGTCGTCCGCTCCCGAGGCGGTGATGCCGCAGGAGTCGCCCCGCAGTTTCTCTCTTCCGTACAGCAAGGAGGACACCCTCAACCCCTACGCCGCCGCCACGGAGGTAAACGTGGTTCTCGCGGGGCTGCTGTATGACAGTCTCACGGTGATTGACGGCGCTTTCGCACCGCAGCTTTCACTCGCTGCATCGGTCACCTCGACGGACGCGACCCACCTGACAGTGTCGCTCAAGCAGGGGGCGAAATTCTCCGACGGTACGGCGGTGACCGCCGCCGACGTCAAGGCGTCGTTTGACACCGCCCGCAAGAGCGCGCAGTATAAAGAACTGTTGGGAAATGTCACCGCCGCTGCGGTTGATCGCAAAAGCGGCGTGATTACCTTTACGCTCGCGAAGGGCGATCCCAATGCTGCGGCTTGCCTGTCCTTCCCGATCCTCAAGGCGGGGAAGAATACCACCGCCGCAGGCGAGGCACCGCTCGGCGGGGGATTATACGTCTACACCGTGGGGGATAACGGAGCGACACTCACCGCCAACCCTCATTACGGCAAAACGCCGCGCTACGCCACCGTGACGCTGCGTCATCTGCCGAGCGCTGACAGTATGTACTACGGGCTTGCCTCGGGCAGCATCACGTACTATTACGACGATCTCAACGTCGGCGATACGCCGCGTGTATCCGGCGCGAGTGCCAAGGTGGATATGAACGCGCTCACGTATCTCGGCATCAATAGTGGGAAAGCGGCGCTCAACAACGCCACTGTGCGACAGGCGCTCAGCCTGCTGACTGACCGCAAGGTGCTCGCCGCATCCGCTTATGCAGGATGGGCGTTGCCCGCGACACTACCCTTCCATCCGCATTGGAGCGGGGTGAAGGAAACGGAGTCGCTCTTTGGCGGGCAGGAGCTTGCCGCCGCGCTCGAAAAGCTGGAGACTGCCGAGCAAAAGAAACTAAAGTTCGAGCTGATCTACAGCACCGACAGCGCCAACCGCGGTACTCTCGTGGATACCGTGCGTACTCAACTGGAGAGCGCGGGTATACAGGTGATGGTCGTTCCGCTGGCCTATACCGAGTATCTAGCCCGCCTTAAGAACGGACAGTACGACCTCTATATCGGGGAGATTCGCCTGACGGCGAATATGGATCTTTCCCCGCTGTTCGGCGGTGCGGCGCGCTACGGCATTGCCGCAGACAGTGCGGCAGCGACTGCGTATAGCCTCTACCGTACCGGCGAGGGGACACTGCAGGAGTTTCTCACCGCGTTTGGCGAGGAGATGCCATATATCCCGCTTGTGTGGCGATGCGGCTTCGCGGGGCACGATCGGCGTATGTCCGTCGTCACCCCTAACGGGTATGACCCCTATTACGGCTTTGCTAACTGGCATTGATGGGAATATATCTGCTTTGACAGATTTTCATAAAATCACGGAGAAAGGTGTGTATTTTGTATGATTCGTATGGAGAATCGCTACGGAACGATCGAGGTGTCGCAGGAGTATTTCAGCTACCTGGTCGGCAATGCGGTATCCGCTTGTTACGGCGTAGCGGGTATGGTGCGCAGCGGCCCGAAGCAGGGCTTGCGCTCGGTGCTGTCCCGTCGCGCGTATGCCGATGACGGCGTGCACGTTCGCGGCGAGGGTGATCGTCTGGTTGTGGATATCCACATTTCGGTCGTCTATGGAATGAATATTGCGGCGATCGCCAAGAGCATCGTCAATAAGGTGCGTTACACGGTCGAGGAGGCCACCGGTCTGACCGTTAAAAAAGTTAATGTGTTTGTCGACGGGATGAAGCCTGAAGAATAAACGGTCAACCAAAACGGCAGGGGAGTATGCTCTGCCGCATAAAGGAGTGCTGACATGATTAAAGGACCTATGTTGCGGGATGCGATGATCTCCGCATCCAAAGCATTATCGAATGTAAAACAGGACGTTGACGCGCTCAACGTTTTCCCCGTTCCGGACGGTGACACGGGCACGAATATGTCGATGACCATCGGCAACGCTGCGCGTGAACTCAGCCGTCTGGCCGACCCGACCGCCACCGAGGTGGCGGATGTCGCGTCGTCTGCGCTGCTGCGTGGCGCGCGCGGCAACTCGGGTGTTATCCTGTCGCTGCTGTTCCGCGGCTTCTCCAAGGGCCTCAAGGGCATGGAGGAGGCCGATGGCACCGCGCTGGCGCAGGCGCTCACCCTCGGCACCGAGGGTGCGTACAAGGCGGTTATGAAGCCGACGGAGGGCACCATCCTGACCGTCGCGCGTGAGGCCGCTGCCGCGGGCGTTGAGAAAGCGAAGGAGAATAACGATCCCATCGTTGTGTGGGAGGCTATCTGCGAAGAGGCGGAGGCATCTCTCGCGCGTACCCCCGATCTGCTGCCCCAGCTCAAGAAAGCAGGCGTGGTGGATGCCGGCGGTAAGGGCTTGTGCATCGTGATGGAGGAGATGTTGCGCATCTTCAAGGGCGGCGAGATGCTGTCTGACGCGAATGCGGCTGCGGCTGCTCCCGTAAAGCAGAAGAACGCTGTGGCGGAGTTTGAGCAGGATATCACCTTTACCTATTGCACTGAGTTTATTGTCGGCCGCGATAAAAAATGCACGCTGGACCCCCTGTGCTTGCGCGCGTATCTTGAAAGCATCGGCGACTGTGTCGTGGTGGTGGATGATGAAGAGATCATCAAGGTGCACGTGCACACCAACAACCCCGGCAAAGCAATGGAAGAAGCCATCAAATACGGCCAGTTTGAAACCGTCAAGGTGGAGAATATGCGTATCCAGCACGAGAATGCCGGCTGGGTCGAGGAAGAGGACGCGGCTGCCGCGCAGCCTGTTCTCGAGCGCGTCGAGCCCGAGAACGAGTACGGTTTTGTTGCCGTCGCCGCGGGCGAGGGGCTGAAGAGCCTGTTCCACGACGACCTCGCCTGTGACCAGGTGGTGTCGGGCGGACAGACGATGAATCCCTCCACCGACGATATTCTGTCGGCGATCGAGGCGACCCCCGCGAAGACGGTGTTTGTCCTGCCGAATAATAAGAATATCATTCTCGCTGCCGAGCAGGCGGTGCCGCTCGCGGACCGTCGCGTGTGCGTGCTGCCTACCCGTACCATTCCGCAGGGCATTTCCGCGATGCTCGCGTTCGACCCCGACAGCGACGTCGAGGCGAACCTCGTTGCGATGCAGCATGCGGCGGATAACGTGTCGACCGGCTCGCTGACCTTTGCCGCGCGCGACAGCGATTTTGAAGGACATAAGATTAAAGAGGGACAGATCCTCGCGCTGAACAACGGAAAACTGGCGTTCGTGGACGACGACGTCAACCACGCAGTGCCGAAACTCGCCAAAACATTGGCGAACAGCCGCCGCGCCGAGGGCAAGGAACTCAATTTCGTGACCGTTATTTACGGTGAGGACGTCACTGAGGACGAGGCAGAGGCGGTGTGCGAGAGCATCCGCGCGAAACTCGGCGAGGACGTTGACGTGTCCGCACTGCCCGGCGGTCAGCCTGTGTATTACTATTTCCTGTCCATGGAATAACGAGGGATAGAACACACCCATCAAACAAGCAACAGGCAAAGCGGAGCGGGTTTTCCGCTCCGCTTATTTTATCGGAGGAATACGCTTGAAGGTATTATGTATCGGTGACGTGGTCGGCTCGGCCGGCTGCGCGCATCTGCAAAAAGTGCTCCCGCGTATGAAACGCGAGCTGGCGGTGGATATTTGTGTCGTCAACGGCGAGAATTCCGCCGACGGCAACGGCATTCTGCCGCAGTCGGCGGCGGCGATTTTCGCTGCGGGCGCGGATGTTATCACGGGCGGCAACCACACCTTCCGTCGCCGCGAGATCTACGAGGAACTGGAGCGCAACGAGTTTTTGCTGCGCCCGGCGAATCTGCCCGACGGCACGCCGGGGCAGGGGATGGCGGTGATCGACCGCGGCCGCTATCAGGTGGCGGTGATCAACCTGCAGGGTACGGTGTATATGGAGTCGCTCGCCTGTCCGTTTGACACGCTGGATACACTGCTCGCCGAGGCGGGCAACCCCCGCTTTTGTGTGGTGGATTTTCACGCTGAGGCGACGGCGGAGAAGAAGGCGCTTGCCTTCTATGCTGACGGGCGCATTGCCGCCCTGTTCGGCACGCACACCCACGTCGCCACTGCCGACGAGCAGATCCTGCCGCAGGGGACAGGCTTTATCACCGACGTCGGTATGACGGGCCCCGTGCTGTCCTGCCTCGGTGTTAAGCCGGAATTATCCATTGAAAAAATGCGCACAAAACTGCCCGTGCGTTTCGCCGTCGCGGACGGTGAGTGCGCGATGGATGGTGTGCTGTTTACACTGGATGATAAGACCGGCCGCACCGTGGACGTGCAAAGAATTCGTGTATAAGGAGAGTTAACTATGCGTTACGACATCACCAATATTCCCGTTACCGAAGTGTTCGAGGAGGGGGACGGTTGCCCCATCTGCCGTTTGCGCAATAAACTGGAAGACCGCGCGGTGGAGTATATCACCGGCGCGGCGATGATGGAGCCCGACATCCGCATTGAAACGAATAAGCAAGGCTTTTGCCTGACGCACTATCGGATGATGCTCAAGAAGAAAAACCGCTTGAGTGTTGCGCTGATGCTGGAGAGCCATCTCGATGAGATGGAAAAGCAGGTGTTTGCCGGCTTGCCGATTCTCGGCAAAGGCTCGCGCAAGCAGGCGAAGAGCGCCGGCAAGGCAACCGAGACCTGCTACGTATGCGGCCAGCTCGACGGCGCGATGGAGAAGATGCTCGCCACCGTCTGCCGCACGTGGGAGGCGCAGCGCGATTTCCGTCAGTTGTTCGAAAAGCAGGACTGCTTGTGCCTGCCGCACTTCTCCGCGTTGGTGGAGACGGCCGCGGGTTGTATGAGCCGCAAAGAACAGCCGTATTTCGCCAAAGAGGCGTCTAAACTCGCACGCAATTATCTCACCGAGCTGCGTGGCGACGTGCACCACTTCTGCGAGATGTACGATTATCGCAACAATACCCCCGACGCCGACTGGGGCAATTCCAAGGACTCCATCGAGCGGGCGATCTGGTATCTCACCACCCGCGAACCGTAAAGAACATAAAAACCCGCCCGTGCTGACTATTTGTCAGCACGGGCGGGTTTTATGCTTACTGATGGCAACAAAATGCCTCCCTTGTGTAAAGGGAGGTGGCATTTGCGAAGCAAATGACGGAGGGATTGTCTTTTTACAATCCCCCAGCCTCGCATTTGCTCGGCAGCCCCCTTTACACAAGGGGGCCTTATGGTGCGGATGATGTCTTTTCAGTTTCAATACGTTATTTCTTCCCATCCTCAACATACTCAAGAATATCCCCCGGTTGGCAGTCGAGCGCTTTGCATATCGCATCGAGGGTAGAAAAACGCACCGCGCGGGCGCGGTTGTTTTTGAGAATGGAGAGGTTGGCGAGGGTGATGCCGACGCGGTCGGAAAGCTCCGTAAGCCCCATCTTCCGCTTCGCCATCATCACGTCGAGGTTGATGATAATACTCATTCTGCCGCCCCCCTTTATATCGTCATATCGTTTTCTTTTTTATATTCGTTCGCTTGGCGAAACAGCTCCGCAAACACCAGCAGCGAGCAGCCGACCAGCACGAAGGTTACGAACAGAAACGCCATAAAGAACTTGGACATCCAGAACATTGTCGCGAAATAAAATGCCGCAAGTACAAGGCATTCGGTCGCCATCACACGCAACCGCCGCACCGTGTCGGCGGAGAACACTTGTCCGACGTTGACGCTGTGCAGGATACCGCGCCCCTGCCAGATGATCAGCTCCGTCATCACGCCCGAATAGGCGAGGATGACGAGATAGCGGATATAATACGGGTCGTCCGAGGTACGCTCGGTGATCCACGTGATGCTCCACGGCAGGGTAATAAGCAACACGGGCACGATAACCAGCATCGCGATCAGTCCGGCTTCAATAATGCGGCTGAGTCCGCCTTTTCCGATCAGTTTCATAAAACGCATCCTTTTGTTATCAAAATAGCGATTGCCATCAACATTATAATGATATTCGATAAATCTGTCAACAGTATTTGTCGCAACACAGCGAAAAATGCGGTGAATTCACGGAAAATTTACTTGTGCGACGGTTGTAAGTTGTTTTTATGTGTGTTATAATGAATGAAATATGGCTTAATACCACGCGAAAGGTTGATATAGATGGCATTTCTCAAAGCCCTGTTCGGGGATTACAGTACAAAAGAGATCAAGCGCATTCGCCCCTTGTGCGATAAGGTGCTCGCGCTCGAGGAAACCTACGCCGCAATGAGCGAGGACGAGCTGCGCGGGCAGACCGCGCTGCTGCGCGAGCGATTGGCAGCAGGGGAGACGCTCGACGATATCCTGCCCGAGGCGTTCGCGACCTGTCGCGAGGCATCGTGGCGCGTGCTGGGGATGAAGCATTTCCCCGTGCAGATCATCGGCGGCATTATTCTGCATCAAGGGCGCATCGCGGAGATGCGTACCGGCGAAGGTAAAACGCTGGTCGCGACCTTGCCTGCGTACCTCAACGGTCTGACGGGTGAGGGCGTGCACATCGTTACCGTCAACGACTATCTCGCCCGCCGCGACAGCGAATGGATGGGCAAGGTGTACCGCTATCTCGGCTTGTCGGTCGGTCTGATCGTGCACGATTTGACGAAAGAGGAGCGCCGTGCCGCCTACAATGCGGACATCACCTACGGCACCAACAACGAGTTCGGTTTCGACTACTTGCGCGATAATATGGTCGTGCGGCAGGCGGATAAATGTCAGCGCGGTCACTGCTTTGCCATTGTCGACGAGGTGGACTCCATCCTTATCGACGAGGCGAGAACCCCTCTGATTATTTCGGGGCAGGGGGACAAGTCCACTGAGCTTTACAACGTTGCCGACCAGTTCGCTAAGACCTTAAAGGCGTTCCGCATCAAGGAAATGGACGCCAAGCAGGAGCAGGACACCGTCGAGGGGGATTACATCGTCGACGAGAAGGCGCGCACCGCTACGCTTACCCAGTCGGGCGTGCGTAAGGCGGAAGCGTTTTTCAAGGTCGAGAATCTGATGGATTCTGACAACGTCACGCTGCTGCACCACATCAATCAGGCGATCAAGGCGCGCGGCATTATGCAGCGCGACGTCGACTACGTCGTTAAGGACGGGCAGGTGCTCATCGTCGACGAGTTTACGGGTCGCATTATGTTCGGTCGCCGCTACAACGAGGGTCTGCATCAGGCCATCGAGGCGAAAGAGGGCGTCAAGGTCGCGCGCGAGAGCAAGACGCTCGCCACCATTACGTTTCAAAATTTCTTCCGCCTGTACAAGAAGCTGTCGGGCATGACGGGTACCGCCAAGACCGAGGAGATGGAATTTAACCAGATCTACCGCCTCGACGTCGTGGAGATTCCCACCAACAAGCCCGTGGTGCGTGCAGACCTCGACGATATCGTGTATAAGAACGAGGCAGGCAAATATCGTGCCATTATCGCGCAGATCAAGGAATGCTATGCGCGCCGTCAGCCCGTGCTGGTCGGCACGATCTCGATTGAAAAATCCGAACTGCTGTCCAAGCTCCTCAAACGCGAGGGCGTGCCGCACGAGGTACTCAACGCCAAGTACCATGAAAAGGAAGCGGAGATCGTCGCGCAGGCCGGTAAGCTCGGCGCGGTTACCATCGCGACCAATATGGCGGGCCGCGGCACCGATATTATGCTCGGCGGCAACCCCGAATTTTTGGCGAAAGCCGAGATGCGCCGCGAGGGCGTGTCGGAGGAGCTGATTGCGGAGTCCACCGCGTTCGGTGAGACGCAGGACGCGGAAATTCTCGCCGCCCGCGAGCAGTTCCGTACGCTTAACGAAAAGTACAAAGAGCAGATTCGTCCCGAGGCCGAGCAGGTGCGCGAGGCAGGCGGCTTATTCATCCTCGGTACCGAGCGGCACGAGTCCCGCCGTATCGACAACCAGTTGCGCGGTCGCGCAGGTCGCCAGGGCGACCCCGGCGCGACGCGGTTTTACCTGTCGCTCGAAGACGATTTGATGCGTCTGTTCGGCGGCGACCGCATCGATCGGATGATGGAGATGCTCGGCATCGACGAGGACACCCCGATTGAGGCAAAGCTGCTCTCCGGCTCGGTGGAGAGTGCCCAGCGCCGTCTGGAGGAGAGAAACTTCGGTATCCGCCGCGACGTGCTCAAATACGACGACGTGATGAACCGCCAGCGCGAGGTCATTTACGGTCAGCGCGACACGGTGCTCGCGGACGGCAACGTGCACGACAGCGTGGTCAAGATGGTGGAGGAGTCCATCCGCGCCAATGTTGCGCAGTACACCGCCGATAACGATGATCACACGAACTGGAATCTCGACGGCTTGCGCAGCTATTACGGCGGCTGGCTACTGCGCGAGGGCGAACTGCAATATTCCGCGCAAGAACTGGAAGATGCCGAGCGCGACGATATAGCTGAGATGCTCATCGACCGCGCGATGCAGATCTACGAAGCCAAGGAAAAGCAGTACGGCGACGCGGTGATGCGCGAGGTTGAGCGCGTGGTGCTGTTGCAGACGGTGGACCGCTATTGGATGGACCACATCGATAATATGGACGAGTTGCGCCGTGGTATTCACCTGCGCGCGATCGGCCAGTACGACCCCGTCGTGGTGTACCGCAACGAGGGCTTTGATATGTTCGAGCAGATGGTGGGCGCGATCCGTGAGGACACCGCGCGTGCGATATTGACGGTGCAGCTGCGTACCAATGAGGAGCCGAAGCGTCGTGAGGTGGCGAAGATCACCGGCACCTCGGGCGGCGACGGCAGCGAAAAGAAGCAGCCCGTGCGTAAGGCGGCCTCCGACAAGGTCGGACGCAACGACCCCTGCCCCTGCGGCAGCGGCAAAAAGTATAAGAAATGCTGCGGACTAAACAAGGAATAAGCAGATTTTAATAAGCGAAAGGAAGTTTTACCGTGAAACTGGGTATCGTCGGACTGCCGAACGTCGGCAAGTCCACATTGTTTAACGCCATCACCAACGCGGGCGCGCAGAGCGCCAATTTCCCTTTCTGCACCATCGACCCCAACGTGGGCGTGGTGGCGGTGCCGGACAAGCGTCTGGATACCCTGTGCGAAATGTACACGCAGGGGGATAAGGTGCCGCCTATCGTGCCGGCGGTGATTGAATTTGTCGACATCGCGGGTCTGGTCAAGGGCGCCAGCAAGGGCGAGGGTCTCGGTAACAAGTTCCTCGGCAACATCCGCGAGTGTGATGCGATCGTGCACGTGGTGCGCTGCTTCGAAAATATGGATATCATCCACGTCGAGGGTAGCATTGACCCGCTGCGCGACATCGAGACCATTGACCTCGAGCTCATCTTCTCGGATATGGAGATGGTGGAGCGCCGCATCGCCCGCGTGACCAAGGATCTCAAGGGCGACAAGAGCCTGCAGAAGGAGCTCGACTTCCTCAAGCGTCTGTACGCGGTGCTGGAGGGCGGTGCGCCCGCCCGCTCGGTGGAGTGCGACGAGGACGAGGTCGCGATGCTCGGCAATATGGCACTGCTGACCTCCAAGCCCATCATCTACGCCGCCAACCTGAGCGAAGCGGATTTCTCGGGCGGCGAGCCGACGGGCAACGAGCACTATCAGAAGGTCGCCGCGCTTGCTGCGTCCCAGGGCGCGGAGGTGCTGCCCATCTGTGCGCAGATGGAGGCGGACATCGTCGATATGGACGCGGAAGAGAAGCTGATGTTCCTCTCGGAGCTCGGCTTGGAGCATTCAGGTCTTGACCGTCTGATTCAGAAGAGCTATCACCTGCTGGGGCTGATCTCCTTCCTGACGGCGGGCGAAAAGGAAGTGCGCGCATGGACCATCCACGAGGGCTGGAAGGCCCCCAAGGCGGCGGGTCGCATCCACACCGATTTCGAGCGCGGCTTTATCCGCGCGCAGGTCATCGCGTACGACGATCTCGTTGCGAGCGGCTCGCTCGCTGCGGCGCGCGCAAAGGGTCTTGTCCGCACCGAGGGCAAGGAGTACGTCGTGCAGGACGGCGATGTGGTAGAGTTCCTGTTTAATGTCTGACGCACATCGCCGAAGCGCGGCGCTTGTCAGAGGGCGCGTTGTGATGTGCTCGAATTGCTGACGCAATTCATGAGTTCTCATATAAATAATAACAACAGCCGCGGGGCAGTTCGTTTGAACTGCCCCGCGGCTGTTTTATCTTTTATTATTAAAATTCTTCTCCGACTACGTCAGCAAAAGAAGTGATGTAGCGGTCAGCGGTAGTTTTGAGTTCATCTGCGAAACTTTCGCCTGAGAGGTCGTACACCCCGACGGTGGGCATTCCTGCTTTCGCCGCTGTCGCGACGGCATGGATGTTATCGTCGAAAAATACGCAGTTTTCTACGGTCGTGCCGATCTTCTCGGCAGCGGCGGTGTAGATGTTCGGGTCTGACTTGGTGGTGGCAAAATCCTCGCAACTCCACACATTATCAAACAAGCCGTAAACCCCCAACCGTTTGAGACACGGGTCGAGCGTAACGTGCGGACTGGCGGTGAGCACGTTCAGGGAGATACTTTGTGCTTTTGCCGCGCGCAGAAATGCCTCGACACCGTTTTTTAGCGGGATAACGTCGCGATAATCCGCCAATGACAGTTCGATGGAACGGGCAACCCCTTGCTCCACGCTGATCTGCATTCCGAGTTGTTCACGGTAATAGTGCATAGCGCCCGTGTTGCCCAGCGGCGTTACGCGCGCGATGATATCGGTGGGATAGGCGGTGCCTTGTTCCTGCAACAGACGAAGCTGTGCGCGGCTCCAATACGGCATCGAGTCCACCAGCGTACCGTCAAAATCGAAAATATAGGCCTTTTTCATTGTGCATCCCCCTTTGTTTTGGTCTATTTTACCACAGCATCTTGTGTGTTGCAAGCGTCGAAAAATAAATTCGGATTTTTATTATAAAAAAAGAAAAAACCTATTGATTTTTTGTGAAATCCTCGTTATAATATGTGTAAGTGGCGAAAAGTGTGTCAAAGTGGTGCGATGTGGTGATTTTCCACATTTTCCACAGAGTTTTCCACAATGAATGGTGAGACAGCCCAAATGAAGCGTAGGAGGTGATGGGGATATGATGCTGTACGGCCGGTTTGAACACAATATGGACGCCAAGGGACGCGTTTTCGTCCCTGTCAAGCTGCGCGAGAAGTTGGGCGAGACTTTCATTGCCGCCTGTGTGCTCGATCGCTGCGTCAGCCTCTACTCGCTCGAGGAGTGGGACAGCCTGCTTGAGAAGATCGCGAGCGGCCCGATGGCCGAGACGCGCAAGCTGCTGCGTAAGGTGACCGAGTCTGCTGAGGACGTCACCCCCGACGCGCAGGGGCGTATCCTGCTTAACAAAAACCTTATCGCCCACGCGGGTCTTGAGAAGCCCGCGCTCATCATCGGCGCCGGCCGCCGCGCGGAGATCTGGAATCCTGCGGTCTACGAGGCGGAGATGGCGGATATGACCGACGACAAGCTCGAAGAAGAGTTTATTAAATATGGCTTCTAATCATACGACAGAGCCTTACGGCTATCATCGTCCGGTGCTGCTTGAGCAGACGATCGACGCGCTGAACATTCGACCCGACGGTATTTATCTCGACGGCACGGCGGGCGGCGGCGGACACTCCCACGCTATTGCGAGCCGTCTGACAACGGGTCGGCTCATCTCCCTCGACCAGGACCCCGACGCGATCGCTCAAGCGGGGTGGCGGCTCGAGGGTCTGCCCGCAACGCTGGTGCAGACAAACTTTATGTATATGGACCGCGCGTTGGACAAGCTCGGCATTGACAAGGTGGACGGCATCTTGCTGGATATCGGGGTGTCATCGCATCAGCTCGATGCGCCCGAACGCGGCTTCTCGTATCATCATGACGCGCCGCTGGATATGCGGATGAGCCAAAGCGGTATCACCGCCGCGGATTTGGTTGCTACCTTATCCGAAAAGGAGCTCGCCGATATCTTTTGGCGATTCGGGGAAGAAAAGTTTTCCCGTCCCATTGCTCGTGCGATCGTGCGTGAGCGGGACAAGTCCCCGATTGAAACGACTTTACAGCTCGCAGAGCTTATCAGCGCATCCGTTCCTGCCGCGGCTCGCCGCGACGGACACCCCGCCAGACGGGTGTTTCAGGCGCTGCGCATCGCCGTTAACGGCGAACTTGATTGCCTGTCGGCGGCGCTGGATACCGCGTTTGACCGTCTGAACGAGGGCGGACGGCTGGCGATTATCACTTTCCACTCGTTGGAAGACGCGATGGTGAAGAACCGCTTCGCCGCGTGGCGACAGGGTTGTATTTGCCCGAAGGAGTTTCCCGTCTGCGTGTGCGGGCGCACCCCTGCGGCACAGCTCGTGCTCAAAAAGCCCGCCACCGCTACCCCGCAGGAACTCGAAGATAACCCACGCAGCCGCAGCGCGAAGTTGCGCTGTGTACAGAAAGTCCACGACCGTTATACGGATTAGCATAATAAGGAACGAAAGAGAGGTGAACGACCGTGGCAAACATCAACGAGGCGTATGATTTAGACCTGTTCCGTCCGCGCGAGCCGAAGCTCGTTGCACTGGAGGGGAACAAAAAAGTTGCTGAGGATACCCGCAAGCGTGTTCGTCGGCACGCTCGCTTTAACGTGGTCGTTTACCTCGCGCTGGCACTGACCGCGGTCGCGATCATCGGCTATCTCATCACCAGTAACGTGCGGATGACCGAGATGAACAAGACCATCGCCGATTATAACACCGAGCTTAACACCCTGCACAGCGAGCGTGTGCGTCTGGAGGCGGAGTTGTCGGGCAAGACCTCTGCTGAGCAGATCAACCGATACGCGCAGGAGAACGGAATGACCCCTGCGGATAGCAATCAGATCTATTATATCGCCACCGATGGTGAGGATATTGTGACGGTTCCCGGCGGCGGGCAGACATGGTTTGACCGCCTGTGGGAGGCTGTCTGTGACCTGTTTACATAATTCGGGTAACCGTGCGGCGGTCGGTCGCGCGGTATGCAAGCATAATGTGCGCCCGTCTGAAATATGTATAGATGATGGGCAACACCGAGAGTTGAGACGGGGACGATCTTAACTCTCGTTTTGTGTTTTATTTGCCGGTCGAAAAAAGGAATAATTCGGCAAATCAAAGGTGATTTTACAGATTATCAACCCGCGCGACGGGAGAAAGGACGGCCTGCGTTATGGCGAAGCAACAAAAATCGGTGACTACCCGCACCCCCACACGGCAAATGCGTCGCCGCGCGCTTATTGCGGTGATTCTGGTCGTCGGTGTGTTTTTTCTCGCGGATGCGGTTAAGCTCGCCCAGCTGCAGCTTGTGCAGTCGGAGGATTGGCAGAAGCGCGCCGTCTCCCAGCAGATGAGCGACACCGTGGTATCGGCAAAGCGCGGCACCATCTATGATGCGAATATGGAGCCGTTGGCGGAATCCGCCGAGGTATGGAAAATCATTATGTCCCCGAAGGATATCGCTGCCATCAATTGGAAGAATATCACGGGAGCGAATACCGCGCAGGAGCTGACGAAAGAGCAGGCGCTGGAGTTCAAACGCGAGTTTATTGCCAAGGGTCTGTCCGAGATGTTTGCTCTCGACTATGAAAAAGTCTATAAACAGACGGGAAAAACCACTTCGCAGTATGAAGTGATCAAATCCAAGGTAGAATATAAGCAGAAGACCGCCTTCTCCGAGTGGGTGAACGCGAACGGGCTGTCCCGCGCGTTCTACATCATCACCGACTATAAGCGGTATTATCCGCAGGGGACGCTGGCGTCCACCGTGCTTGGCTTCACCGGCACGGATAACAACGGCCTTGAGGGTATTGAGAAAAAGCACGAGTCGGTGCTCGCGGGCACGCCCGGTCGTATCGTCACCGCGCAGAATGGCATCGGCGACGAGATGCCCACCACGATGGAATATACCAAGGTCGTGGACGCCGAGGACGGCAACAGTCTTGTGCTGACCATCGACTCCACCATCCAGATGTACGCGGAGAAATATCTTGCCGAGGGCATCGCGAACGCCGAGTGCACCAACCGCGGTGTGGCGATCGTAATGGACGTTAACACCGGCGCGATCCTCGCGATGGCGACTAAGGGAGACTATGATCCCAACGACCCCTTCACCATCGCTGATCCCAAGACGGCGGAGCTGCTCGCGACGCTGTCGGGAGACGAGCACGACACGACCTTGAGCGTCGCTCGCCAGCTGCAGTGGAAGAACAAGGCGCTCACCGACACCTACGAACCCGGCTCGGTATTCAAGGTGTTCACTACCGCGATCGGTCTGGAGGAAAATCTTATTACCGAGAGCACCACGCATCATTGCGGCGGCGGTTTGAAGGTGGGTGGCTGGTACATTAAATGCCACCAAGTCGGCGGTCACGGCACGCTCAATCTGCCGACCGCCATCTCTAAGTCCTGTAACCCGTACTTTATGCAGGTGGGTATGCGCATCGGCGCCGGCACCTTCTTTAAGTATTTCACCGGCTTCGGCTTTACCGAAAAGACCGGCATTGATATGATCGGTGAGGCCTCCAACGCAGGCCTGTACCACACCGCCGCGGTGATGGATCAGCAGGAAGCGTCTCTCGCGACGACGGCGTTCGGTCAGACCTTTAAGATCACGCCCGTGCAGATGATCACCGCGATGAGCGCGATCGCGAACGGCGGCAAGCTGATGACTCCCTATGTGGTCGGGCAGGTGATCGACGGCGACGGCAACGTGGTGTCCACCACCCAGCCGCAGGTCAAGCGGCAGATCATCTCCGCCGAGACCTCTCGCCGCATCTGCGATATGCTCGCCGCGGCGACCAACGGCGGTGGTTCGAAGAATGCTTATGTCGCAGGCTACCGTGTGGCCGGTAAGACGGGTACGTCCGAAAAGCGCGATATCACCGACAGCTATGAGGTGGTCGCGTCCTTCGGCGGCTTTGCTCCTGCGGATAATCCGCAGGTTGCGGTGTTGGTGTTGCTCGATCAGCCGCAGTGCCAGACACGTTTCGGCGGTACGATCGCCGCGCCCGTCGCGCAGAAGATTCTTGATTCCATTCTGCCTTATATGGGCATTGAGCCTGAGTACACGACCGAAGAGCTATCCAATCTCAGTCGTACGACGCCCAACGTGGAAAACACCGCGGTGGCTGCAGCCCAGACCAAGCTTGCCAACCTCGGATTGAAGGCGACCATCCTCGGTAACGGCTCGACGGTGGTGCAGCAGATCCCTGCGGCAGGACAGCAGATCCCTGCCGGCGGCACGGTGCTGCTGTATACCGAGGAGACCGACGCGGTCACCGTCACGGTGCCCGATTTCACCGGCAAGTCGCTCACGCAGGTCAACGCGCTCGCCGCCAATTTCGGCCTCAACGTACAGGTGCAAGGACTGTCGGTTGGCGGTGGATCGGCTGCGACCTCTAACTCCCAGAGCGTTGCCGCGGGCAGCAAGGTGCCGAAAGGCACGGTTGTGTCGGTGCACTTCCTCTATAATGACACCAACGATTCCACGGCGGTGGGATGATTCCGAAAGGGGAATTTCGATGAAACTGCAAGATCTGATTCGCGGAACGGGCATTGTTCTGCAGACGATGGACGGTGACCGTGAGATCACCGGCATTACCTGCGATTCTCGTCGCATCGAAAAGGACGGACTTTTTGTGTGCATCGCCGGCACGGCGGTGGACGGTCACCGCTTTGCCGCAGACGCGGAGAAGGCGGGCGCTGCCGCTATCCTCACGCAGCGCGACCTCGGTCTGCGCACACAGATTATGGTGAAGGACACCCGTCTTGTGTGGGCACAGCTGTGCGCCAACTGGTTCGGCAATCCTGCCGAGAAGTTACACCTCATCGGCGTGACCGGCACCAACGGCAAGACCACCACCACCAGCCTTGTCAAGTCGATGCTGGAATACGACGGGCACAAGGTGGGGCTTATCGGTACGGTGCAGAATATGATCGGCGATCGGGCACTGCCCGCGGGGCACACCACCCCCGACTCCTACGATATGCAGAGTATGTTTAACCTGATGGTCGCCGAGGGCTGCGACTATTGTGTGATGGAGATCTCCTCTCACGCACTGGATCAGCAGCGAGCGGCGGGCTGTGTGTTCGACGTCGGCGTGTTCACCAACCTCACGCAGGATCATCTCGACTATCACGGCACGATGGAAAACTATATGGCGGCGAAAAAGAAGCTCTTCTCGATGTCCCGTCGTGGTATTTTCAACGTCGACGACCCTTGGGCGGCGTCGATGATGGAGGATATCCCCTGTGATGTCACGACCTTCTCGACGAAGGATAACACCGCCGACTACGTTGCGCACAACATCCGCCATCGCGCGGACGGCGTGTCGTTCGAGCTTGTCGGCACGGGGCAGATCGGGCGGGTGAAGCTCGCGATCCCCGGGCAGTTCTCGGTGTATAACGGGCTGGCCGCCGCGACGACCTGTCTGGCGACTGGTATGGCGTTCGAGCGGGTGATTGAAGCGCTGAGTGCTGCCACGGGCGTCAAGGGACGCGCCGAGGTCGTGCCGACGGGGCGCGATTTCACCGTCGTCATCGACTACGCGCACACCCCCGACGGACTGGAGAACATCTGCCGCACCCTCAAGGAATGCTGCAGCGGCCGTTTGGTCACGCTGTTTGGTTGCGGCGGCGATCGCGATAAGACCAAGCGTCCGAAGATGGGCGCGATTGCCGCGTCGATCTCCGACTATCTGGTTGTCACCTCGGATAACCCGCGTTCCGAAGAGCCGTCGGCAATTATCGCCGATATTGTCGCGGGTCTCGAGGGGACAAAGACCCCCTATACCGTGATCGAAAATCGCGTCGAGGCGATCCACTGGGCGATCGCGAACGCACAGGCGGGGGATACCATCCTGTTGGCGGGCAAAGGACACGAGACCTACCAGATTCTAAAGAGCGGCACCATCCATCTGGATGAGCGGGAAGTCGTGGCCGACGCGTTAGCAAAAACGGAGTAAAACGGAGGATGATCGTATGAAAAACAGCCTCATTCTGATTGGTGCGGGACTGGTGTCCTTTGCGATCTCGGCGTACCTCGGCAAGGTGTGCATTCCGTGGCTGCACAAGCTGAAATTCGGCCAGACGATTCTCGAGGACGGTCCGTCCTGGCATCAAAAGAAGCAGGGCACCCCGACGATGGGCGGCATTATGTTCATTGCTGCAACGGCGGCGGTGTTTCTGCTCGCGCTGCTCGTCGGCGGTCTGCTGAAGGTGCCGGGGTTCTTCGATATTCCGTACGACACCGTGCGGCTCATCGCGGGCTTGGTGCTGGCGCTGGGTTGCGGCGGTATCGGTTTCCTCGATGACTATATCAAGGTTGTCAAAAAGCGCAATATGGGTCTGACTGCCTTGCAGAAGATGCTGCTGCAGCTGATGCTGTCGGCGGCGTACGCGATCGTGCTGTACATCTATGGCGGCGGACAGTTTAATATCCCGTTCTTCGGCGAGGTCAACTGGGGCATCTGGTTTATTCCGTTCTGCGTATTCGTGGTGGTGGCGGTGTCCAACGCGACCAACCTCACCGACGGTGTGGACGGCCTGTGTGGGACGACCGGCTTTGTCGCGGCGCTGGCGTTTTTATTGCTTGCAGGACTTGCCAATCTGTTCGGGCAGTGCCTGCTCGCGGCGTCGCTCGCGGGTGCACTCGCCGGTTTCCTTGTGTGGAATCTGCACCCAGCGAAGGTGTTTATGGGCGACACGGGCTCCTTGTTCATCGGCGGCGCCCTGACGGCGCTCGCCTTCGGTATCGAACAGCCCTTCTTGCTTGTTCCCGTGGGCATTCTGTACATAGCCGAGAATCTGTCGGTCATCCTACAGGTCGGCTATTTTAAGCTCACCCACGGCAAACGCCTGTTCAAAATGAGTCCGCTCCACCACCACTTCGAATTGTGCGGCTGGAGCGAAAATAAGATCGTTACGGTGTTTTCTCTCGTGACGGCGATCGGTAGCGCCATTGGTGTGCTGCTCATGCTGTACGCATAAGCACCGCGAACAGTACGACAGAGAGGAGAATGGCACGTATGGCCAAAGCGGATACAAAATCGTTTCCATCGGGCAATAAGCTTAAGCGGCGGTTCTTTAACCTCACCAGCGGCTTTGATATGCCCTTTTTTATCATTCTGATGATCGTGCTGGTCGTCGGGCTGGCGACCCTGTATTCCGCCAGCCATGTGTATGCCTTCAACTATCAGGACGGCGACAGCTATTTCTATATCCGCAAGCAGCTGATGTGGGTGGCGATCGGGCTTATTGGTATGCTGATCGTGTCGATGATCGACTACCATGTATTGCATAAATTCGCGTGGATCATCTGGCTGCTGAGTCTGGTGCTGCTGGTTGTGGCGTTCCTGATGCCGTCCTCGACGGGCGTGCATCGCTGGATCCGTATCCCGGGGCTCGGGCAGTTCCAGCCATCGGAGCTGGCAAAATTTGCGCTGGTGTTGCTGTTTGCGCACCTCATTTCCCTGAACCATAAAAAAATGAAGACCTTTTCTAAGGGCTTTTTACCCTTATTCTTGCTGCTCGGTGTGACCTGCGTGCTGGTCATTATCGAGCCGCATCTGTCGGGCACGCTGCTTATCGGCCTGCTCGGCTTTGCAATGATGTATATCGGCGGCGTGCGCATCGGCTGGCTGCTTGGCGTTATCGGCGTCGGCGTCGCGGGCGTGGTGTTTATGGTCGCGGTGCTTGGTTATGAGCAGGACCGTATTCTGGTGTGGCTGCACCCGCTGGAGTCTTACGCTAACGAGATCACCTTCGCCGACGGAATATCGGGCAAGGATCACGCCTGGCAAACGATCCAGTCGTTGTACGCGATCGGTTCGGGCGGTCTGCTCGGCCTTGGGCCGGGCGACTCTCGCCAGAAGCATCTGTTCCTCCCCGAGCCGCAGAACGACTTCATCTTCTCCGTGTTCTGCGAGGAGATGGGCTTTGTCGGCGCGGTGCTGGTGCTGGTGTTGTTCGCGGTGCTGGTGTGGCGCGGTTTTGTCATCGGGATGCGCTCGCCCGATAAGTTCGGCTGTATGCTCGCCATCGGCCTTACCCTGCAGATTGGTCTGCAGGTAGCGATCAACGTGGCGGTGGTATCCAACCTGATGCCAAATACGGGTATCAGTCTACCGTTCTTCAGCTACGGCGGCACGTCGATTCTGATGTTGATGTTGCAGATGGGCGTGGTGTTGTCGATATCCCGACAAGCACGAATGGAAAAAATGTAGTAATTAAGGAGGAATACCGTATGCGCGTACTGATGACAGGTGGCGGCACCGCGGGACACATCAATCCTGCGCTGGCGATCGCCGAGAAGATCAAGAAGGAGCATCCCGATGCCGAGATCGTATTTGTCGGTGCGAAGGGACGCATGGAAACGCGCCTCGTTCCCGCGGCGGGCTACGCCATTAAGACGGTGAGCGTGCGCGGCTTTCAGCGACGGTTATCCCTCAAGAATATCGGACGAAACATCCTCGCGGCGGTCAACGTGGTGACCTCCAGTGTCGCTGCGGCGAAGATCGTGAAGGATTTTGCCCCCGATGTCGCGATCGGCACGGGCGGCTACGTGTCGGGGCCTGTGCTGCGCGAGGCGATCCGTCACGGTGTACCGACGCTGGTGCACGAGTCCAACGCTTACCCCGGCGTGACGGTCAAGATGCTCGCGAAAGAGGGTGCGACCGTGCTGCTGTGCAGCGAGGCGGCAAAAAAACATCTGCCCGACGGGAGCGAGGTCATCGTCACGGGCAACCCCCTACGCCCCGGTTTCCTCACCGAGACCAAGGCGGCGGCGCGCGCGGCGCTTGGCTTGGACGAGCGTCCGCTTGTGTTGTCCTTCGGTGGCAGTCTGGGTGCTCGCCGCATCAATGAGGCGATGACCGAGGTGCTGCGTCTGAGCCATCAGGAAGGCAAATTACAACATATCCACGGCACGGGTAAGACCGGCTTTGAGACGATGTCGGCGGCACTGAAGGAAGCGGGCGTGCCGCTGTCCGCAGACGGTATCTCGGTGCGGGAATACATCGACAATATGCCGCAGTGTATGGCGGCGGCGGATCTGGTTATCTGCCGTTGCGGCGCGATGACGCTCAGCGAGCTGCCCGCGGCGGGCAAGCCTTCGATCCTCATTCCGTCCCCCTACGTGGCGGAAAATCATCAATTCCACAACGCGATGACCCTCGTCGAGCAGGACGCCGCGGTGTGCATTGAGGAAAAAGATCTCACGGGCGAGCGGCTGTGGCAGGAAATCTGCGCTATCACCGACGACCCTGCACGAATACAGGCGATGGCGGATAACGTTCGTAAACTGGCGATTGCCGACGCGGACGAGCGCATCTACCGCGCTATTCGAAGCAAGTTGAAATAATTAACCATCCATCCTTCCTGCGCATACACTGGGATGCGGAGAGGAGGATGCTTTATGCAAACGATTACCGTGCGCGGCGGACAACGGCTGTGCGGCGAGGTGATCATCCACGGCGCGAAAAACAGCGCCCTGCCGCTTCTGGCGGCGACACTGCTGGTGCACGGCATCAGTGAGATACATAACTGCCCGCATCTCTCGGATGTACGGGCGTCGATGGCGATCCTGCGCCATCTCGGCTGCCGCGTTACGCGGCAGGAGGACACGGTGACGGTAGATGCGACCGCTCCGATCGGCAGCGATATTCCCGACGAGTTGATGCGGGAGATGCGCTCGTCCATTGTGTTTCTCGGAGCGATCATTGCCCGCTGCGGCGAGGCGACGATGAGCTATCCCGGCGGCTGTGAGCTCGGCCCCCGCCCCATTGACCTGCATCTGGCGGCGTTGCGCCGCCTGGGCGTGACGGTGGAGGAGCGGCACGGGCACATCTGCTGTCGGGCGGAAAACGGCTTACACGGTGCAGAGATCACGTTGGCGTTTCCCAGCGTCGGCGCGACGGAGAATGTGCTGCTTGCCGCCTGCATGGCGCAGGGCACGACGGTTTTGCGCCATGCGGCGCGAGAGCCCGAGATTCAGGACCTGTGCGCGTATCTGAACGCTTGCGGTGCGCGTATTCACAGCACCGAAGCGGGCGTGCTGACGATCGAGGGCGTGCCGCATCTTCACGGGTGTGCCCATCGCGTGATGCCCGACCGTATCGAGGCGGCGACGTATCTTGCCGCGGCGGCGGCAACGGGCGGAGAGCTCACGCTTCGCCGCTGTTGTGCGGAGGATACCTCGCCCGTGTTCCCCGCGCTGGAGGAGAGCGGCTGCGTGATCCGCGCGGTTGCATCGGGCGACGGCTTACAGACGCTGTCGGTGAAAGCCCCCGCGCGGCTTCGTCCGCTCGGAACGGTACGCACGATGCCGTATCCCGGTTTTCCGACGGATGCCGCGGCACCGCTGCTTGCGGCCGCCTGCGTGGCGGACGGTACGAGCGTGTTTGTGGAGAGCATTTTTGAAAATCGCTATAAATATGTTGACGAGCTTGCCCGTATGGGCGCACGCATCCGCGTAGACGGGCGCGTCGCGGTCGTGGAGGGCGTCCCCGCCTTGCAGGGCGCGTCGGTGGCGTGCACCGACCTGCGCGGCGGGGCGGCGCTGATCGTGGCGGCACTCGCCGCCGCGGGACAGACCACGGTTTGTGAGCTCAAGCATTTGGATAGAGGATACGCGGATCTGACCGACAGCCTGCGGGCAGTCGGCGCGGATATCCGCCGAGAATAGATAGGGCAAAGCACTATGCCCGAAAGGAATGAGACGTATGAAAGACAACGCCCCCATCAACAGTATGCAGGCCCGCCGTGCCGAAAAACGCCGCCGCCTGCGTCGCCGCCGCATCATTCGCTTGGTGACGGTGCTCTTTGTGGCCGTGTTCCTCATCGCGGCGATCGTATGGGGTGTGATCGAGATCGCCAAGGCGTCCAAGGGGGAGAGTGCGTCCTTCTTCGGCGTTAAGGAGATCACGGTGGAATTTGTTGATGGCGAGGGCACGGTGCGGTATCCGAAAGAGGATATTATCCGCGCCAGCGGGTTGTTTGTCAACCAAAGTCTGCTCGCTGTAAACAAGGTGCAGGCGAGCAACAGCGTGCTGCAGCAGTTCCCGTATCTTGACTACGTTGAGGTTAAAAACACGTCGTTCTCGACCGTGTGCATTCGCGTCGCGGAGGCGGAGGTGTTAGCCGCCCTGCAGCTGCCGCAGGATTGGCTGATCATCGGTAGAAATAATCACATCCTCGAGCAGGTGACAGCCGAAGATCTGCCCGCTGACCTGCCCCGCATTCTTGGTGCCGCGCCGGCGCAGACGACGCTCGGCAGCGATGCGCTGGATGAACGCAGCCTGCGCATCTGCACGACGGTGATCAACGCCGCCGAGGCGAATGAATTAGAGGGTCTGACCGCCATTGATATCACCGAAAAGACCGATCTGCGCCTGTGGTGGAAGGATCGGGTCGAGCTGATGCTCGGCAACGAGTCGAATCTTTCCGCGCAGGTGACCGCGTTCACCCGTATGCTGCCTACGCTCATTGAGAAGAACGGCGAAACGGTCGCGGGGCAGTTGGATATGACCTCGTACGCGGACGACAAGAGCGAGAACGATCGCGCGGTGTTTACCCCCGCCGATATGCTCAAAAAGCCGTTGTCGGACACGCAGAATGCGGACGATAACGCCGATGGGACGACCGATGACACGTCTTCGTCCGGAACAACGTCTGCAGCAGCGTAAAAAACTCCGAAATTTTTTAATTTGGTGTTGAAATCGCTGTTGTTTCGTGATAAGATATATATGTTATATTGCAAGGATTATATATTTTACAAGTTTCTATAAAATGGAGGACGAACATATGATGCAGATCGATGCAGCAGTCCCGAACAACAAAATTGTTATTAAGGTCATCGGCGTGGGCGGTGGTGGCGGCAACGCCATCAACCGTATGGTGCGCGCCGATGTGCGCGGCGTGGAATTCCTCGCCGTGAATACGGATATTGCGGTGCTGGATGTTTCCCTTGCCACGCATAAGATCCAGATCGGTGAAAAGCTTACCCGCGGTCACGGTGCGGGCGGCAACCCCGAGCGCGGTCAGCGTGCCGCCGAGGAGAGCCGCGATGAGATCGTGTCTGCCCTGCAGGGCGCGGATATGGTGTTTGTCACCGCCGGTATGGGCGGCGGCACCGGCACGGGCGCTGCGCCCGTCGTGGCGGAGATTGCCCGCGATATGGGCATCCTTACCGTCGGTATCGTCACCAAGCCCTTCTCCTTTGAGGGCAAGCGCCGTATGGAGCAGGCGGAGGACGGCATCGCCGCGCTCAAGGAGCACGTCGACAGCCTGGTGGTCATCCCCAACGACCGCATTCGCAACGTCACGACCGAGAAGATCACGATGAAGAATGCCTTTGAGATGGCGGACGAAGTGCTGCACAAGGGTGTCAAGAGCATCTCTGAACTCATCCTACGTCCCGGCGACATCAACCTTGACTTTGCCGACGTGCTTGCCATCATGAAGGATGCCGGCTTTGCTCATATGGGCATGGGTCGCGCTGAGGGCAAGGACCGCGCCGAGGAGGCCGCTAAGGCCGCCGTCGAGAGCCCGCTGCTCGAGACCTCTATTCAGGGTGCGCACGGCGTGCTCATCTACATCGTCGCTCCCGAGGATTTCGACTTCGAGGAGATGGAGAGAGCGACCAGCACCGTCAGCGACCAGATGCATCCCGATGCCAACATCATCTGGGGTTATAGCCTGGATCCCGAGATGGGCGACGAGGTCAGCGTCACCGTCATCGCGACGGGTCTGACCGGCGATTTCAAGGCGCGCAATGCGTCTGCGCCCGCGGTCAGCGAGGATCAGACCACGATGTTCCCGCCTGTCTGGAGCAACGACGATGACGACGATCTTGCCGAGATCACCCGCCTGTTCGAGAAGAGAAATGCCGACAACATCGACGTTCAGCTGTAAACGATTCATTAAAAGACAGCCATCCGATCGGATGGCTGTCTTTTTTCGTTTTCCGTGGTGGAATTTCCCGCACGAAACCCGCAAAAACGGTTGCAAATCCTGATAGATTATAGTAAAATAGAAACTGTATAACTAGGCGCTTTTGCACCTTGCTTGGAGGGATCGACATGTCCGTGGCTTATCTGGATAACAGCGCCACCACCCGCGTGTGTCGGGCGGCGGCGGACAAGGCGTACGCCGTGATGACAGAGGTCTACGGCAATCCGAGCTCTCTGCATACGATGGGCTTTCGCGCCGAGCAGGAGATGACCGTCGCGCGTGCCGCGGTTGGCAAACTGATTGGCGCGCCGCCTGAGCGGCTGTTCTTCACCTCCGGCGGCACCGAGGCGAACAATCTCGCGATCCTCGGTTGGGCGGAGGCGCATACGCACGGCGGTCGACATATCGTCACCACAGCGGTGGAGCATTCCTCTGTTTCTGCCGCGTGCGATAAGCTGGAGAAGCAAGGTTACACCGTCACACGGCTGATCCCTGCTGCGGACGGGACGATCGCCGCCGAGCAGATTGTCGAGGCTTGCCGCCCCGACACGGGGCTCGTTGCGGTGATGCTGGTCAATAACGAGACGGGCGCGCGCTTCCCGCTGGAGAAGGCGGTCGCGGGCATTCGCCGTCGATCTCCGCAGGCGCATATTCACGGCGATGCGGTGCAGGCGGCGGGGAAGATCCCCGTGCAGGCGCAACGGTGGGGGGTTGATTCCCTCGCGGCGAGCGCGCATAAGATCCACGGTCCGAAGGGCTGCGGTGTGTTGTACCTGCGCAAAGAGGCGCGCGTGTCGCCCCGCAACCTCGGCGGCAAGCAGGAAAGCGGTCTTCGGTGCGGTACCGAGGCGGTACCGCTCATCGCCGCGTTCGGCGCGGCGGCGGAACGTGTGCCCCCCTTCCCGCAGCAGCTCGCACGATACGACGCGCTGCGGCAGCGGCTTATTGACGGCTTGCGTGATTGCGAGGGTGTGGTGTTTCACCTGCCCGCGGGCGGTGTGCCCTACATCATCCACCTGTCGGCTATCGGTCTGCGCAGCGAAACGGTGCTGCACTTTCTGGCACAGCGCGAGGTGTATGTTTCCAGCGGCTCGGCGTGCTCCAAGGGAGCGAAGAGCCCCGTGCTGACCGCGATGGGACTGCCCGCCGCACAGATCGACAGTGCCCTGCGGGTCAGCCTTTCTCAGGATAATACCGAAGACGATATTGACCGCTTCGTTGAAACGTTGCGCGAGGCTATGAGCGTCATAGCCAGACGATGATTTGCAAAGGAGTGAAACAAGATGGCAGACGGTAAGAAGAATTTCTCCGCAGACGGCATCGGTCGTCAGGAGGAGGAAGTCCGCGATCTGTTCAATCTGTTGACCAATAAGGAATCCGCAGAGCCGACGGCGGGTGCGGCGCCGCTGCAGGAGCCTGTGACGGCGCCGAGCGAGCCTGTGCCTGCCGTGTCCGAGGTGACGGCGGTTGCGGACGAAATTTCCACCATTCAGCCTTCTGCTGCGCAGCCGCGTTCGGCCGAAGAACCGGCGGATGAAGCGGAATTGACGGTGCAGGAGGAGCCTGTACAGGCGCCTGTCGTGCCGCTCGTTGTGCCTGCCGCACCGACGCACTCTTACGAGCGCCGCGCGGTGATTGCCGATGATTTCGACGAGGATGACATTGGGCTCGAACTTCCGCCCCTGGTGCTTTCGCAGTATGAAGAGGATGATGAGGACGAGGAAACGGACGACTTTGGGCATTTCGGGCATTTTATTCTGTCCGATGATGCGGATGAGGATAGTTACGAGGTCGATGCCGTACCGACAGAGCGGCGTAATCCGCTCATAGCGTTCTGGAACGCCTTGCGCGGGAATGTGCCGCTGCCTTGCGACGGAAAGGGCGAGATCGTGCGCAAGTCGGTATTCTGGCTGTCGATCGTGTTGGTGACCGGTGCGCTGACCTATATTCTGTATAACGTGTGGTGGCTGCCTTCTTTCACGGAAAATCTATACAGTGATGTGGCACAGGATTATCATCCCGAGGCGGTTGGCATGGTTGAGACGGGCGCCTATCCGCAAAAGATGCAGTTATCTTTTCAGATGTTGTACGACCGCAACCCTGAGACACGCGGCTGGCTGTCCTTCCACGCAGGGGGCAATCAGGACTTTCTGAACATAGAATACCCTATTATGTATTCGGGGGATAACGATAAGTATCTCACTGTAGATTTTAACGGCAACAAGAATAAAAACGGCGCCTTGTTCTTCGATATGCGTGCAAAACTGAACTCTCCCGAGGACAATAACGCATCACTCATCGTTTACGGACATAATATGGCGAGCGGACAGATGCTCGCGGGTCTCAATAAGTTTATCGGCAACGTCAATAATGCCCGCGTTGCGCCGACGCTGACAATGAACACCTTGTTTGCCAACGGACAGTATAAGGTATTTGCGGTGATCATCACCGATGAGAGCGCCGAGCAAAAGTATTATTTCAACGTCCGTCGCACACAGTTTGCCGATGACGAGGATTTCCTCGGCTATATCGAAAATCTGCGAGCCCGTTCTCTGTTTGATTATCCTGTGGAAGTGCAGGCGGGGGATGAGCTGTTGTTGCTGTCTACCTGCACCGTTCCCAGTTCCGCGAAGATTAACAACGGTCGACTGACGGTGGTTGCGCGCAAGGTGCGCCTGGGCGAAAGCGAGATGGTGAACACCGCGGCGATCGTCAAAAACGACGATGTTATTATGCCCTATGCGTGGTACACTCTGCAGAACAAGCAGCCTAACGCCTATTATGCGGGCGGGACAATCGTTGCCCCTGACAACACGACGACTACGACGACGGGGACGCTTAGTTGGGATGATACCACTATCGATGGTGATAGCACCACCACGCTGTCCTTCGAGGAGACGGGCACGACGCTGACGGACAGCGCGACGCTAACAGGTAGCACAACGCTGACGGCCGCGACTTCGTCCGCGAGCACCTCGGCGAGTTCGTCGAGTGCGACCTCGACGGAATCGACAACCACCGAGAGCACCACAACGACCACAACGGCTGCTGAAACGACTACGACAGCCGCCGAGACGACCACAACGGTCGGCGAAACGACCACGACCGAATAAGATACCGATAAAGGATTTGACACCATGACAGAGATTTATCAGCCGAACGAGATCCTCCTCATTAAGAACGGGGAGATCGCCCTAAAGGGGCTCAACCGCCGCAATTTCGAGGATGCGCTCATCAAGAATTTGCGTTATCGACTGCAGCACGCGGGGGATTTCCGCCTGCGGTGTGCACAGTCCACCATCTACATCGAGCCGAAGAACGACTATGCCGATCTGGAGGAGGCGTGCGACAGCGTCTCCCGCGTGTTCGGCATCTCCGCCTTCTCCCGTGCGCGGGTGGTTGAGAAGGACCTCGCGACCATTCAGCAGGCAGCGGCAGACTATCTTGCCGAGCGTCTGCGGGAGTGCGCGACCTTTAAGGTGGAGGCGAAGCGGGCGGATAAAAAATTCCCCTACACCTCGCCTGAGATCAGCCGCGAGGTCGGCGGGTACATTCTGAGCAAATTCCCGCACCTTAAAGTGGACGTGCATAACCCCGAGCTGCAGATTATGGTGGAGATCCGCGATTTCGGCGCGTACATTCACGCCGAACAGCTCCCCGGCGCGGGCGGTATGCCCGTCGGCACGGGCGGCAAGGCGGCGATCCTCATTTCGGGTGGCATCGATTCGCCCGTCGCGGCCTATATGATGGCTAAGCGCGGCATTAAGCTTGTCGGCGTGCATTTCGCTTCGCCGCCCTATACCAGCGAACGCGCGGAGCAGAAGGTCATCTCGCTGCTCGAGAAGGTCGGGCGCTATGCGGGGCATATGAAGCTGCGCATCGTACCCTTCACCCACATTCAGGAGGAGATCCGCCGCGCCTGTCCCGAGGAGTATTTCACCCTTATTATGCGGCGCTTTATGATGCGGCTCGCCCAGCGGGTCGCGCGGGATGAGAATTGCGGCGCGCTTATCACAGGCGAGAGTGTCGCGCAGGTGGCTAGCCAGACCATCCCCGCGCTGGCGGTGACGGATGTGCTCGCGACGATGCCGGTGTTCCGTCCCGTGATTGGTATGGACAAGGAAGAGATCGTCGCCATTGCGCGTAAGATCGACACCTTTGAGCTGTCGATCCAGCCGTATGAGGATTGCTGCACGGTGTTCACCCCGCGGCATCCCTGCACCCGTCCGAAGGTGGCGAAGGTCGCCGAGGCGGAGAGCGTGTTGGATATCGACGCGCTGGTCGAGGAAGCAATGGCGGGCATCCGCGTATTGGATATTTAAGATGAAGGGAGGATGGCTGAGATGAGCAAGCAGCAGACGATCCGTCTGTTCGGTGTATCGGAGGATACGATACGCGAGCGGTTGGCGGACGTGCTGTCGGATCATACACTGACGGCCGTCCTCTCGGTGCATGACGAGGATGCCGTCCTGTGCCTGCGTGCGGAACAGGAGGCGCCTCTCGCGGCCGCCGTGCAGGCGGTCGTGCAACGCCTTGGTGCGTACGTTTACAGTGAGGATGACGTGTCACTCGAAGCGTTGGCCGTCGCCTTGCTGACCGAAAAGAACAAGACCGTTGCGGTAGCGGAATCCTGTACGGGTGGCTTGCTCGCCTCCCGCTTGACGGGTGTCCCCGGCTGCTCCCGGGTGTTCGGCACGGGTGTCGTGTCCTATTCGTGGGACTGTAAAAAGCAGATGCTTGGTGTGTCGGCAGATACACTGGAG
>JAEIGA010001356.1_pt1 | contig 38136 bp, 25 predicted proteins | sample 9270691 | NCBI WGS metagenome assembly JAEIGA01 (sample SAMN17057246, study PRJNA624740) | gut metagenome | biome: biome; isolation source: fecal sample | host: Bos grunniens | place: China: Xizang | collected 2019
TTCAAGTTTCGTAATCGAGTCGGTCTTGATGTTGCAATCGCAGCTTTGAAAGAGGGGCTTTCGGATAAGCGTTTTACAGTAGATGAGTTTATGAAATGCGCTTCGGTCAATAAGGTGTCGCGAATTGTGATTCCGTATATTGAAGGGTTCTTCGCATGAGCAGTAAAAAGAATTTACAAGGTAGTATTTTGGCTCGCTTAAAAAATATTGCTAAAGAGCACAATGTAGTTTATTCGGAAATTCTTTCGCGGTATGCCATTGAGCGATTCCTGAAACGAATTGAGCAAAGCGAGTATGCTTCACGTTGTATTCTCAAAGGCGGAACACTTTTTGTTCTTTGGAGCGAAGAGTTTAACTATCGACCGACCATGGATGCGGATTTGGAGTTTAGAGGTGAGGGTAATCCTGCGGCTCTTTCCGAAATGTTTAGGGGTTTAGCACAGTTTGATACAATTGAGGATGACGGGATTCGATACGATTCGCTTTCTGTTAAGGCTAGGGCAATTCGTGAGGATGATGATTACGGCGGAGTGCGTGTCTCATTTTTAGCTTATATTGGAACTGTTCGTATTCCTGTTCAGTTTGATGTTGGCATTGGCGATGCGATAACTCCGCCTGCTAAGAAGGCAATATTTCCGCCGCTCTTAGATATTTCAGCTCCTAAAATTAAAGTCTATCCGAAAGAAACTGTTATCGCGGAGAAGTTTGAAACAATTGTAAAACGAGGTCTTGCTAACAGTAGAATGAAAGATTATTATGATCTTTGGCTTTTGGCAAGTGATTCATCACTGCAGAACGAAACGGTAAAAATGGCTATACGTCGAACATTTGCTCGCAGGGGAACCGCTTTGCCGAAAGATATCCCGGATGGTTTGACGCAGTCATTTGCAAATGATAACCAGAAAATCATGCAATGGAGGGCGTTCTTGAGGAAGAATCGACTTGCAGTTAAAGACTGTACATTTGTCGAAGTAGTCGAGAAAATTAGGCGGTACTTCTCTGATATGGACTTAATTCCATAAATTGCGACCTGAATTTTGAGATCTCCTTACGAAAGGAAACCTCTGCGTCTCTCCGACTCTGCTTTCTCTGCGTTAAAAACTAACGCTCCTCACCGCTCACCGAATATTGCCACGCCATAGTTTGCAAACTGTGTCCATGAAAGTTACCACCGCATTTTGCAAAATGCGGTGGTAAGGATTTCGCCTCGTAGTCGTCAACTCTTGTAAGAGAGCAGTATGTGAGAATTTGGGGATGTGTATTGTGATACAAAATCAAACTTCGCATAATTTTTTTGCGCGGTCTTTGATGATTTCAAGGATGCTGCTTTAAAATGAGGTATTCGGTTGGTCGCCTGTGCAACTGCCTTGCAGTTCGACTAACCGCTTGCAAACGGCGGTTACCGCCGGTTTTTTATGATATAATATATACTACCTTGATTTAGGCAGGTACTTTGGAATTTTTTAAAATAAAGACATAGATATAGAAAAAAGGAAAAAGAAATGCTGAAAGTTGACAATCTGAAGAAGAACTTTGGTTCGTTTCAAGCAGTTAAGGGAATTTCCTTTTCTGTCGCGAAGGGCGAAGTTCTCGGTTTTCTCGGACCTAACGGCGCTGGCAAATCTACTACTATGCGTATGATTACAGGGTTTATTCCCCCGACGTCGGGAACGGCTTCAATATGCGGTCATGACATAATTACCGACCCTGTAGCTGCCAAGGCCTCTTTCGGGTATTTGCCGGAGAATGCGCCGAGCTATAGGTCGATGACGGTGGAGGATTTTCTTCTTTTTACTGCGGCCGGTCGCGGTTTTAGAGGAAAGCTCGGCAGAGAAAAAGTCGAAGCCGTCATTGAAAAAGCCAAACTTTCGGCAGTTGCCAAGCAGACGATAGAAACGCTTTCAAAGGGCTATCGTCAGCGCACCTGCTTTGCGCAGGCGATCATTCACGATCCGAAAGTTCTCATAATGGACGAGCCTACCGACGGGCTTGATCCGAATCAGAAGTATGTTGTGCGCGAAATGATAAAGGAAATGTCTGCGGAGAAGGCCATAATCATTTCAACGCATATTCTTGAAGAGGTTGATGCCGTCTGCACGAGAGCCATCGTTATCGCCGGCGGCGAATTGAAGGCCGATGGAACGCCCTCAGAACTCAGGGCTTTGGATCCCGAGGGCGGCAGACTTGATAAGGTGTTTCGCAATCTCACCATGCAGGAGGCAAAGTGATGTTTAAAAATATTAAAACCGTTTTCGCTCGCGAATTTAAGAGCTATTTCGATTCGCCCGTCGCTTATGTGTTTCTTGTGGCGTTTCTTGTTCTGGTCGGCTTTCTTACATTTGGCGTTGCGATGTTTTATGAACGCCGTCAGGCGGATTTGACGCCGTTTTTCTTCTGGCATCCATGGGTTTACCTTCTCTTGGTGCCCGCCTCCACGATGGGCCTTTGGGCGGATGAAAGGCGCAACGGAACGATAGAACTTCTTTTGACGCTGCCAATCACATTGAAAGAGGCTCTTGTAGGAAAGTTCCTTGCGGCATGGGCGTTTATCGCTCTTGCGCTTCTCTCGACGTTCCCGATAGTGGTTACGACCGCTTGGCTCGGAGATCCTGATTTCGGGGCTGTCTTCTGCGGATATTTGGGGAGCGTTCTTCTTGCCGGCGCGGCGACGGCCATCGGCGTTTTCGCCTCGTCCCTTTCCCGCAGTCAGGTGATAGGCTTTGTCGTGGCTTTGGCCATGATGTTCGCGCTTCTCATAATCGGCTTCGATCCGGTGATAAACGCCGTTTCCGGGTGGGGAGTTCCTGGGGCGATAGTTGATGCTGTTGCGTCATGTTCGCTTCTGTCGCATTTTGAATCAATGCGCCGCGGCGTGATCGACTTTGCCGACATAGGTTATTACATCGGTATGATCGTATTTATGCTCGCCGCGGCAGAGGTCGTAACCGATGGCCGCAAGGCCAATTGATCGATTGGGCTGAAAAAAGAAACAGAAAGGATTTGTAAGATGAATGGTAAGGTAAAAGGTCTTGTCGCGCTCGCGCTTCTTGCGGCGATAATCGGAGCTGTTAATTTGATTCTTTCCAATTTGCCGCTTCGTGTAGATATGACGGCCGAAAAGCTCTATACGCTTTCTGACGGTTCAAAGAAAGTCTTGGCGAAACTTGACGAGGATGTGACGCTTAAGTTCTATTTCTCGCAATCGTCGCAAGAGATGCCCATGGCGATCAAGACGTATGCCCAGCAGGTTAAAAACCTCATCAAGGAATATGAACTTGCAGGCGGCGGCCGTGTGATTCTCGAGGCGTATGATCCCAAGCCCGATTCAGATGCCGAGGAATGGGCTCAGCGTTATGGCGTTGAACAGCAGAACGTGACTCCCTTCGGTCAGGGCGTTTATTTCGGCCTTGTTGCCGTTTGTCTTGACCGCGAAGAGACACTTCCTGCGATATCTCCTCAGATGGAGTCTACGCTCGAATACGATATTACGCGTCTTATAACGCGAGTCGCCTGGCCGGAGCGTCCCGTCATCGGCGTTATGACTTCGCTGCCCGGCGTTCTTGGTCAAGCTCCCAATCAAATGATGATGATGCAGGGCCAAAGGCCTGAACCCGGTTGGGCCGCATTTTCGGAATTGAACAAGGATTATGACGTAAGAGCCGTTGATACGCAGTCGGATAAGATCGATGACGACATCAAAGCTTTGGTCGTTCTTCATGCGAAGAACCTTTCCGAAAAGACTCTTTTCGCCATTGATCAGTTCGTTCTTCGCGGAGGGCGCCTTATAGCCTGCGTCGATTCGATGAGCGTGATGGATCTTATTACTTCGCGGCAGAATCAGAACCCGATGATGGGCGCTGCCCCCTCGGGCGCTCCGTCTACTCTCGGAGCTCTTTTTGGCGCGTGGGGAATATCTTTCGACACGTCAAAAGTGACTTGCGATATGGCCGCCTCAACCAAGCTCGGCATAGGTCAGGGCCGAGCCGAGGACAACCCCGCGTTTCTTTCGCTCACAAAAGCGAATGTCGAAAAGGACGATTTAGTCGTCTCGACGCTTACTGAAATAATGTTGCCGTTCGCAGGCGCGCTGGACATAAAGAGCGTGGAGGGCATTACGGTTAAGCCGCTTCTCATGACATCTAAAGATCATTCCTGCGAAGTCCCTTCGCAAAGCGCTCAGTTCGGTATGGGCGCTATGGCAAGTTCGCTCGTCAGCGACGGAAAAAGCCGCATTCTTGCCGCGCGGCTTTCAGGCGAATTTAAGACGGCTTATCCTTCGGGGCCAGATTTCAAAGAAGGCTCCACGAATGCGCCGCCTTCAGTAATAAAGACCGGGAAGGGCGCTGTTATCGTTTTCGCAGATTCCGACTTCCTGGCCGATCAGTTCTGCGTACGCGTGTCGAATACTATTTTTGGGCGAGTTGTTCAGCCCATCAACGACAACCTCGTTCTTTTCGCCAATATCATTGAGCAGTATGCCGGGCGCGAAGAGCTTATCGGTGTGAGATCTCGCGGGGCTTCGAATCGTCCTTTCGTAAAGGTCGATCGCTTAGAGGCCAAGGCTATGGCTGAATGGCAGCAAAAGCAGGTGGGGCTTGAAAGCGCTCTTCGCGAAACGCAGCAGCGTCTGTCTGAGCTTCAGAAAGGTAAGCGCGACGGAGAGCGCATGCTTCTTTCGCGTGAGCAGCAGGATGAGATTGTGAAATTCCGCAAAGTGCAGGCGGATACTCGAGGCAAGCTTAAGAATGTGCGCAAGGAGCTTACCTCCGACATTGATGCGCTTGGGACGATTCTTAAGAGCATCAACATCGTATGCATGCCGCTTTTGATCGCAGTGTTCGGAATCTGGTACGGTATTCGCCGCCGCCGCCGTTGAAATTCAATAAGGTGAGGATTATTTTATGAAAACAAAAAATCTTGTAACGCTTTCGCTCGCCGCGCTTGTTCTTGGCGTAGGAGCGTATTTCACTTCTTCTAATTCCCGTGTACGCACGCCAAAACTCAACGGAAAGAGAATAACGTGCGATTTCAACATTTCAGATGTGGGAGCTGTTGAAATCGCGGGTAAATTGCGCGTGTCCGCCACGGCTGACGGGTGGAAGGTCGACTCAAAATATGGCTATCCCGCGTCAATCGATAAGGTGCGTGAAAATGTTCTTAAGCTTCATGATTTGAAAGTCGGCCAAGTCGCAAGACGGACGATTTCAAATCTTACAAAGGTCGAGATCAAGGATTTGAAGGGCAAGGCTCTTGCGTCGATTGAACTTGGCGATAAGCATATGTCTAAGCCTCGCGGTCAGATGGCGGCCTTCGGCGGCGGATATCCGGATGCTAGATATCTTAAGTTTGAGGGGCAGACGGTGCTCGTCAAAGATTCGCTACCCGAGTTCGACGGAGATCTTAAGTCGTGGGCGGATACGCGCATTTGTGAAGTTCCCTCCGCAGAGATAGTTAAGGTTGAGTTTAGCTCTAAATCAGAGACGCTCAATCTTGAAAAGAAAGATTCTTCATGGCTTCTTAAAGGATTGGGAGAAAAGGAGGAATTGGATTCTTCTAAGACATATTCTCTTGACGGTGCGCTTTCCTATCTTGATTTCGCCGACATTGCAGATCCTAAGCTTACGGAGGCGGAACTTGGGTTTACTACAGGTTCTCTCTACAGGGTAACGCTTAAAAACGGCAAGAGCTATACTGCCGCGCTTGGCAATGAACTTCAGACAGGAGAGCGCTATTTCAAAGTCTCCGCCTCTTTCTCTCCCGCAGGAACGAATTTTGTTGAAAATGCGTCGCTTCAAAAGGAAGTTGAGCAGTTCAACAAAAAAGTTTCTTCCTGGACTTATGTCATCGCCTCGTACAGCGCTTCGCAAATGGCAAAGAAGCGCAGCGATCTTGTCAAGGCGAAGGAAGAGCCGAAAAAGAAAGATTAAGGTGTCTCGCTTGATTGAGACTATTGCCTTTTGGCGCTGCACTTCGTATAAGGCCACCGGTTTCCGTTTCAAGATAGCGAGAGAAATAACAAGGGGATTTACCAAATAAGGAGTCTCTTCCAGGCGCGATAAATATGAGATTTGCCGAGGTAGGAGAGTCGAAATTTGGCGTATGGGGCGTCACGCGCTTCTATATCCCCTTGTTGCTGCAGGGGTTTTCGCAATCGCTCGCATATCCGCTTGTCGCCGGAATCGTTACGCATGGAAAATTCGGCGTTGATGCCCTTACGGCCTTCAGTCAAGGCCAGATGGTCATGTTCATGATCGGCGCTATCGGCGGAGGACTCATTACAACCGGGCTTGTTTTCGCGAAGACATGGATGGGCTATGTCGCCTTTAAACGCCTTAACGCTCTTATGATGGCGGCGCTTCTGGCGCTTCAGTGTGTCGTTGCGATGCCGCCGTTTTCGGGGTGGATATTCTCGGGGCTTTTTAATCTTCCGGATGAGCTTGCGCATATAGCGTCGCGCACGCTTCTTTGGGGCGCGTTGATGAACGGATTTTTCTTTCTCCGCAATGTCCCGATGGTTGTCCTTTTCAACAATCTCGACAGTGCCAAGGCGAACTATGCTACATTAATCCGTCTAGTTGTGACTTTTGCCATCGCACTCACATTTCCGAGACTTGGTCTTGTGGGGCCTTGGTGGGGCTTGGGGGCGCTGACATTCGGCGTCGGCGTGGAACTTGTCGCAACTTGGCTCTTTGCCAGGCCTTATGTCGCGCTTTTGCCTAATAGGCCCAAGACCAAAGAAGTTGGGGAGCTGCCGAACATTCCAAGACTTACTCTCGAGCAGTTCCGCTTTACGCTCCCGCTTTCTCTCGGCGGATTTCTTCTGATGTTGTCCCCGATAGTAATCGCCGCTTTTATCGGAAGAACGCTTGAGCCTAAGGATATGCTCGCAATCCACTATGTCACGCTCGGAGTTGCCAATCCCGTGGCTTTTGCCGCGCTTCGCATGCAGACGGTAGCGATAAAGTTTCCGCCGGAATATGCCGGCGACAGGCGACTTTTAGTGTACGCCATTGTCGCGGGGCTGCTTTTAGGCATTGTTCCTCTGGCGTTTTCGACCCAGCTTATCGGAAACTGGTATTTCGGCATATACCAGAACGTTCCACCACGCATTGTCGGAATATCTCGTCTCGCCATCGGGCTTTATTCTCTTATTACCGTCGTCCAGACGATTCGCGCCCGCGCAGAAGCTCTCGCGGTCATAGCCAAACGCCCAGAAGTTATCATGGCCGGTCAAATCGCCTACACAGTGTCGCTTTTTACAGTTTGCGCAATTCTTCTTCCCATGCGAGTTCCGGGCTGGGCGATGGCTGTTACGGCTATTTACATCGCGCCAATCTGTGTTACCGCGACCATTTACGCGATGCTCGCGCTCGGGCGTGCGCGTAGGAAATTCACAGGAATTATGAGTTAAGGAAAATAGGCCAATGAAAAAGATACTGTGTGCAATCTTGGCGGTTGTTTCGATATGCGCTTACAAAAGTTCTAACGCATATCCGATAACTGTCAATGTCCCCGAACGCGGCTATGTCTCTCTTCAGATTTCCGATTCCAAGGGCGAGGTGGTTAGTCACGCTGTAAGTGCGGATATTCTAGACAAGGGCGAGCGCACGATCGAGTGGGATATGCGCGATACGATTGAAGGCGGCCGGTTGCCGGTCGGAAAATATTCGTATAAAGCTATTTTAATTCCCGATCATTCGCTCATTTATCAAGGTTGCTTCTATCCGACTGCGCTTGCCGACGGCCAGACGCCGTGGCACAACGCCCGTTCGGGTGGCGGCGGTTGGCTTGCCGACCATTTTGCCCCTAAATCAATTGTGCGCGTGGGCGAGTTTATGTATATTACCGCAATGTGCGAAGCGGCTCATGGGCTTATAAAGTGCGATAAGGATCTTAACAAACTTTGGGGGACGCGCCATTGGGTTTTCAATACGCCTTTCACTTCCGCCTCCGAGGGCGATTTCTATTACGGCTTCAAGGGTGGAGTTAAGAAAGTTGACGCGCGAAGCGATCAGATCGGCGCGGTGAAAACGAAGGCGAAGGGACAGTCTTTCGCTGTAATCGGCGATAAGGCGTATTTTAGCGATGGTGATGCCGTCAATGTATGGGACTTTTCCGAGAAGGCGGATGCCGAAACTGAAAAACCGTTAGATTCAATTTTTGTGCCAAAGGCAGGCCAGATACGTAAAACGCCTGATGGTAAGCTTCTTCTTTGGAGCGGCAGAGATATTGTGCGGCTTGATCCTTCGACGAAAAAAACAGAAAAGCTCCTTAAGGATGCTGCGGAAAATCCCGGTGGACTTGCCGTGCGGGAAGATGGAGTAATTGCTGTCGGGGACTGCGCAAAGCATACGGTAACCGTATATGACAGAGATTTGAAGGTGATCCGCACTCTTGGCAAAGGTTCACGGCGTGCGGTCGGACCATGGGACGAAGATACGCTTGAAGATCCCTACGGGATCGAGTTTGGTCCTGACGGGCGACTTTGGATATGCGAGCAGTCCCAGCAGCCAAAACGCGTCGGCGTGTGGAATATCGATACGGGGCATTGCGAAAAATCCATTGTAGGCCCCACGAACTACGGCGGCGGCGGAACGCTTGATCCGGACAATGCCGATCGCGCGTTCTGGGGGTATATAGAATTTTTGAAGGACAAGAAAGGAAAGTATCGGCCTTCGCGCATTTTCTTCCGTCCGGGAGCCGATGGATGCGGGCCCTGGGGCGGTATTCCCACCTACGCCTTCAGGTCGCGCGGAAGGCTCTGGTTTACCGATCAGCAAAATGTCATGGGCAACAGCGGCAATGTGCTTTATGTCTATGAAAACGGCCGCGCCCGTTCAGTGGCCGCATGGGGTAATGCGAGTTTTCTCGCGACGAAACTTCCGCAGTTCAAGGGGCGGAATTTCGCCTTTTCTTGGACGGATCTTAACGATGACGGTCGCATTACCGCAGATGAATGCGTCATAGACGAGCATATCAAGGGTCTCGGTACGGGCTGGGTGAATCGCGTGAACGACAATTTTGAAATTGCGTTCGGTTGCGACTCAAGTGGTGTCGTGAAGTTTAAGCCTGTCGGGTTCACCGAGAAGGGCTATCCCGTCTACGGTCATCTGCAATCTGAGCTTCATCCACCGTTTGTAGCCGCGCATCATCAGGGGCGTTTTGCCTCTTCGCACATGGTCGACGCGAAAGGGAATATTCTGACATTGTCTAAGCCGCTAATGTCAATCGCCTCCGACGGGAAGGTTAATTTTCGCTACCGGAATCGTTGGCCTTCGCTGCATGATAGCCATGAGACTACGGAGTCTGGGCGCAGGCTTGGAGAGCTGATCGGCACAACGCGTTTTTGGGGGGCTGCAAAACTTAATGATGATATCGGAGAGATCGTCTGTTTCAATTCGAATCTCGGCTGTGTGTATTTGATGAGCGCGGACGGAGTTTTTCTCGCGCAGATCATGCAGGATCAGCGCTGCGGCCTACATTGGTCGTATCCGAGATTCCCCGATTCTGACACTCTTAAAAAGACATCGATGCAGGATGAGCATTTTCTCGGCGAGTTTCAACGCACGAGGTTCAATGGGCGCGATGCGCTTGTCATCGTCTGCGGCAAGACGCACGCGTCGGTCATTGAAATAGGGGGGCTTGAGAAGGCGCGACGCCTGCCCTGCGGAACTTTTACCGTGACGAAAAAAGATCTTGCCAAGGTTGCGCAAGGCAAGGCGGATGACCTTGCGAAAAGTCATGTGCCCCCGACATATACCGTCAAACGGATTCTGCCTCCAAAGGGATTTGCGCAGGACGATAATATCTGCGATATCGCCGATGATCTTGCCGGGGATTTGGAAGAAGATATTCCCGCGCCGCAGGTCACGTTGGGAAGGCCCCCTGATAACGTGTGGCAGAGCGGAAATCTTGCAAGGGGTCCGGGCGGCGACTTCTTTCGCGCTTTCTATGATGGACGATACCTGTATTTTTCATATACCTGCCGCGAAAACGGCTCATCCATGAAAAACAGCGGCAAGGATATTTCCACTCTTTTCTTAACCGGCGGAGCGATAGATTTTTTGATTCAGACTAACGCGGGGGCGGATAGATTTCGCAAGAGCGCCGCTCGTGGAGACATAAGACTTCTATTCGCCGAACTGAACGGAAAGATCGTTTGCGTCAAATACGATTACGTTAATCCCAAGTCGCCGAGATCCGAGAGAGTGGAGTTTAAATCCGATGTCGCAAAGACGACGATATCTTCAGTAAAGGAGCTTAAACACCTTTCCGCCTGGGCTCAGCGCTCTAACGGTCTCTTTACTCTTCGCGCCGTCATACCGCTGTCCTGCATAACAGAGAGACTGCCCAAAGAAACCCGCTTTGATGTCGGACGCATTGCCGGCGATCCCTCCGGTGCGGTTTCCGTAGAGCGCGTTTATTGGAGCAATAAGGCGACTTCACTCATGAGCGATGAGCCCACTCAGGCCGGAGTAGAGCCGAGATTGTGGGGGAAGGCCGTGTTTGAGTGATTGTTTTGTCTGAACTATTTTTAAAATAACATTGAAACAAGGAGGTTTAAGATGAAAAGGATTTTATCTGGCGTTATTGCCGTCATGGCGGCGTATGCCGTATTCGCGACGGAGACCGAGAATGTGAAGTTCACTATAGTTCATGCGCCCGGGGCGGTAAATGTCGATGGAGATTTCGCGGATTGGGATCTTGGCGGGTCGATATTCTGCTGTTCTAATGTCGAGAAGTTCCGAGATTCGTATTCCGTGTGGATTTCGGCCATGTGGGATAGGGATAATCTCTATTTTCTGTTTCGTTGGAATGATGCAACCGCGATGAACAATCCCGGGCTTGCGGGAAGCGACTACCCGTGGCAGGGTGACTGTATGCAGGTTCGCCTCGCGACAAGTCCCAAGAGCGCGAGCGCGTTTAATGGTCTTAAGCATAATACGGATGTATCGAAGCTGCCGGTGAAGTTCGCCCATTTTGAGCTCTGGCGCGACAGGAATGGGACTGCGGCGGCGAGCGCCACGCTGGACTTTTCCGCTCAACCCAAGGGCGAGGATGTTATGTCAAAAGGCGTAAAGGAGGCGTTCAAGGAAGTTCCCGGCGGTTATATTCAGGAGGTTTGCGTACCATGGGCGCTCATAACCGACGGCGGATACCGGCCGAAAAACGGCGAGAGAATGCTTCTTACCTTTGAGCCCAACTATCGTACGAGCGCAGGCCAGCGTCTTACCACAAAGGATCTTTTCAGAGACGGTATTCAGCCTGACCGGTCGATGACGTTCATGCGCGCCGACGTGTGGGGGCTTGCGGAGTTTGCGCCAAGGGCGTCTTTGCAGCCGCTGCGTCTTGCCGATGGGAGGACTCTTCCTGTAACGATGGAGAAGGCCGTTCCTGCCGTTGATTGGAGCAAGCTCAAGGCGGCGAAGGTGAAAAGCGGCTTTAAGCCGATTAAGTTTAAGCTTGATGAGGCGGCGAACGTTTCTGTAATCATAAAAAACGCAGCCGGCAATGTCGTGGCCTGGCCGCTTTCGAATCAGCCGCTGCCGGCGGGAGAAAACGAGATTTTATGGAATGGGCTTGACGCTTGCTATGATACGCATGTGGGCGATGTGGTTCCTGCGGGAGTGTATACATGGGAAGGTCTTGCGCACAAGCCTTTTCATATAGAGCTTCAAGGTTGGGCGCACGCTGCGGGCCCTAATCCGTACGATGTCGCGGGCGGCGGCTGGGGAGGTGATCACGGAGATCCGTGTTCGGTAGCGTGCGATGGCGAGCGCGTGTATCTCGGTTGGCATCGCGCTGAAGCGGGGCAGGCGGTCGTTGCTGCTGATCTCGACGGAAATATGATTTGGCATCATAAGCGCGGCGGATTTGGTACGGCCCGTCAGCTTGCCGTCGACGGCAAGGGTCATATCTATGTCTACGATGCGGGGCAAGATAATACCGTTTACCGCCTTGATGCCGCGAAAGGCACTTACGATAATTTCGATAATACGAACAGCGCCGAGTTTTCGCTTGCAGGTTTTAAGCTTGGGCTTGCAAAGCGCATGCGCTACGTCGCCGGCCGACTTGAGTTTACATTCAAGAATGAAGTCCTTTCCGTAGCGGTGGCAAATCTCAAGGATGTGAAACGCCGATCTGCGAGCGCAGATGATCTTGCAGTGCGTACGGTTGGATCGGATGGTCTTGTTTACATTGCTATCGGCGCGCCGGATCACCAGATAAGAGTTCTTAAAAACGGTCGTGAGATTCGAAGAATCGGAAAGAAGGGCGGCCGCCGCCTTTCAGGGAAATGGGATAAGGACGGCGTATACAACGTAGCTGATATTGCTATTGACGCCAAGGGGTCTCTTTGGGTGGCTGAAGCCGATTCGTTGCCGAGGCGTTTTTCAAAATGGAATTCAAAAACAGGGGCGTTTGAAGCTGAGTTTTTCGGTTCTACCGTATACGGCGCGCTTGGAGGAGCGATCTGTCCTGCAGATCCTCATATAATGATCGGTCAGGGGTGCGAATGGCGACTTGACGGCAAATCAACGCGGGCGCAGTGCGTAGGTTATGTCTCGCGCGCCGCGAACTGGGGGTGTTCGCGTTTTGGGCGCGGTCCAAACGGAGAGATTTACTGCGCAATCGCCGGCTGGTGGATGACCGATGCGTCAAAGGTGAAGATTTATCAGCGCATGGGGCCAGGAGAATGGAAATTTCGTGCAGCGCTTGAGCAGAGCGCAAAGGGGCTTAAGACTTGGGCTGATGAAAACGGCGATGAAGTTCAGCAGTCTGGCGAGTGGCGCGATTTTTCTTCAATTGATCTCGGCTCGTGGATTACCGGCTGGTATATGACGATGAACCAGTCGATGACATGGTTTTCCGGACGGTATGTTATTCCTGTTGCCAGGTGGACTAAGTGCGGCGCGCCTGTTTACGATCTTTCAAAAGCCAAAAGGATGGGGGACGATGCCGCGAAGCATACTGGCGGGATGGGCGCGACGGCGGGCATTGTTTCTGAAGACGGACGATATGCCTTCTATAACGCTCAGTACAATACGAAGCATTCGTATTCTCCTTGTTATGATATTGCCAGCGGAAAGTGTCTCTTTAAAATTCCGAGCTGCTATGTGGGGGTGCATGGCGGGCACTCAGCGCCTCCTGCGAAACGCGGTCTTATTAGGGCAGCCTACGATATAATCGGCACGGCGGCTTTCCCCGGCGCGCTCGGCAACATTTTTGTAATCGGCACCGACAAGGGCGAATGGCATATTGTCAACGATCGCGGCTTCTATGTATCTGGGCTTTTCGAGCCGGATCCGATGAGCGTTGTTTGGCCAAAAAGCTTCAATGTCGGCACTGTTCTTGATAAGACGCCCCCAGGGCAGGGGTCGGAGGATTTTGGAGGTTCCATAATCCGTGCCGACGACGGCGAGCTCTACGCCTTGTTCGGAAAGACGGCTTTTATTAACGCTAAGATATCAGGTCTTAATAGCGCGAAATCTATTCCCGGAGGAAAAATCGTCTTTTCCGCCGCCGATGTCGCCACGGCCAATGATTTCAAAAAGCAACTTGCGAGCGGAAAGATTACCGCCTTTACCTGCGATTTCGAGGTGCAAGGCGATGAGGCTATCGCATTGCCGTTCACGGCGAGAGCCAAGTGTGTCGACGGCCGCATTGAATTTGAATATGATGTCAAGGATAAAACGCCATGGGTGAACGGCGCAAGCGATTTTAAAAACATGTATGCGATGGGCGATACGGTTGATTTCCAGCTTACGGACGGAAATGGCGATTTGCGTCTTTCGGTGGGGGAGGTTAAGGGTAAAGTGTCAGCCGCTCTCTACAAGATGAAGAGTAAAACTGAAAAATTGCCTCACACATTCTACTCCGGCGTTTATCGCGACGGTGTGACATGGGAACTCGTAAAGGAGATTCCGGTTAAGGCAAAAGTAGATAAACGAAAAGACGGCTACAAGGTTTCGTTCTCTATTACAGAGAAGAGTCTCGCTCTTGCTGAACCTCTTGCAGGTCGCAAAGTAAAGGGCGATTTCGGCGTCACCTTTGGCGATATGGCTGGGCGCGATACGGTGCTTAGAGTCTTTAAGTTCAATAAAGCAACGGGCATCGTTTCCGATGAAGTGGAGGAGCTGAAACTCCAGCCAAACAATTGGAGTGAAATCCATTTTGATTAATATGTTCATGCAGTTGCGCGAAGATAGGCGTTTTTGCTATAATAATGTCGGTTTTCGGAGGCCTAGGCAGGTCTGTCCGATGTGATTTTATTGTTTTTTGACAAAAAAGGAGCGAAAAATGGCAATGAACAGTCAGTTGCTTGCAGTTGTGCAGCATATTGAAAACGAGCGTGGCGTCAGCCGCGAAATTGTTTTGACGGCTATCGAACAGGCCATCTGTCAGGCGGCACGCAAAAATCAAGATGTGACTAACGATTTGCGCGTTGCCATAGATCGAAAAGATCTTTCGCTCCATGTCTACGATACGCTTGTCGTTTCAAGCGAAGAAGTAGGTCCTGGCTTCATCACGCCAGAGCGTGCCGTAAGATTCAATCACGGTAATCCTCTTGCCGAGGGTGACACCATTGAAATAGAAATGCCGGCCTCTCGCCTCGGTCGAATCGCCGCGCAGACTTCACGTCAGGTGATTATGCAGAAGATACGTGAAGCTGAGCGTATGAATACGTTTTCTGAATATAAAGATCGTATCGGTGATATAGTTTCAGGTACCGTAAGTGCCATATCTCACCGCGACACTTACGTTACTGTCGGAAAGACCGAAATGGTTCTGCCGGCGAAAGAGCGAATCCCGACGGAAGATTTTCAGGTTGGAGACTCCATACGGGCTATTATTTTGAGAGTCGATCAGGAAGCCAAGGGTCCGTCAGTGGTTCTCAGCCGTTCCAGCGGAAAATTTGTTGAAGCTCTTTTCAGACTTGAGGTCAGCGAGATTTCCGACGGTGTCGTTGAAATCATGGGTGTAAGCCGCGATCCCGGGTTCAGAGCGAAGCTTGCGGTGCGCACGGCAAACGAGAACGTAGATCCCGTCGGAGCTTGCGTTGGTCAGCGCGGAAGCCGCGTCAAGACGATCGTCAATGAGCTTTCTGGTGAAAAGATCGATATTGTGCGTTGGAATGAGGATATTCGCCAATACGTTGCGCAGGCTCTCGCTCCGGCGAAACTGGAATCTATCGAAGTTGATAGTGTTCAGCCCAATACCGTCAATGTGGTGGTCGCCGCCGATCAGTATTCTTTGGCGATCGGCAAGCGCGGGCAGAACGTTAGACTTACGACGAAGCTTACGGGTTGGCACATTGAAATCAAGAAGTCAATGGCTACGGCGAGCTTTGAAGATCAAAAGGCGGAGGCGATCAAGGAGCTCGCCGAGACATTCAGCGTCTCCCTCAGCGTAGCTACACAGATGGCCGATGCCGGTTACCTCAATGTTGAAGGCATTGCGGAAGAAGATGAGGCCGGTTTCATCGCCGCCACAGGCCTTGATGAAGTTACGGCCAAGGGCGTGTACGCTGCGGCCAAGGCTGTTGCAGAACTTACAAACGGCGTTGAAGAAGAGGCCTGAAAATGAGAATATACGAATTAGCTAAAGAAGCCGGCGTTACGAGTGCGCAGGTACTTGAAGCAGCCAGCAGCGCCGGAGTTGACGTCTCTAGTGCCATCAGTTCTGTAAAAGACGGCGATGCCGCCAAGATCAGAGAGCAGTTGTCCGGCGTTGACAAAAAGGCCGTGGAAAAACTGCGCGCCGATAAAAAGGCCAAGGTCGAGCAGATGCAGAAGCAAAAGCGTGACAGCGACAGCGAAAAACTCGCGAATCACCTGGCGATCGCAAAGGCGGCGGCCGAAGGCAAGAAAGCGCCTTTGGCGGTCAACAAGATAGAAGTGAAAGCGCCTCCCGCGCCGGTGAAGATTACGGTTGCCCCGTCGAAGCCGGCCGCTGCCGCTCAGCCGGCCCGCACGCCTGCGCAGGTAAAGCCTAAAGTAAATCTTAATATGCCCGATTTTGCGAAGACCGGGCTCACGCACGCTGGGTTCAAGCCTCTTCAGAAGTCTCGTCCGACGCCTACGATTACGATTTCTGTTGCAGCTCCGCCAAAGGTCAAGCCGCCTAAGGTTGAGAGCTACGACGATGACGAGCGCGGCAGCCGCAAGGGTAAGAAGGGGCGCGAAGGTCAGAAGAGCTTTGATAAGAAGGTGCCCCGCGTGGCTCCTCAGGTTCCTCAGCAGGGCGGGCGCATTTGCGTCAATGAAGAGCTTAAAGAAATTTCTATTCGCGGAGCCGTTATCGTTAAAGATCTCGCGGCCAAGCTCAATGTAAAGCCTAATCGTCTTATCGCTGATTTGATGGGGCTTAAGATTCTTGCTTCAATCAATCAGCGCGTTGAGCCGGATATCGCCACGAAAGTCGCCGAGAAATACGGCTTTAAGGTGATGATCGAGCATTCTCGCGACAAAGCGGCGGCGAAGCCCGTTTTGAAGGCGATTGACGCAGATGACCTTATTCCGGAAGATGCGCCTGAAACTCTCAAGCCCAGAGCTCCGGTAATTACGTTCTTAGGGCACGTTGACCACGGCAAGACGACTCTTATGGATTGGATTCGCAAGGAGCATGTCGCAGCCGGCGAGGCAGGAGGAATTACTCAGCAGATTTCAGCCTATCAGGTCGAGATCGCCGGAAAGAAGATTACATTCCTCGATACCCCCGGCCATGCCGCTTTCAGTGCGATGCGTGCGCGCGGTGCGCAGCTTACGGATATCGCCGTCATCATTATTGCGGCGGACGACGGTATTATGCCTCAGACGGAAGAGTGCATTAAGGTGGCGCGTCAGACAGGCGTTCAGATCATGGTCGCCGTTACAAAGTGCGATAAGCCCACGGCCAACGTCGACCGTGTCAAGCAGCAACTCCAGAAAGAAGGCCTTACGCCCGAAGATTGGGGCGGCGATATTATCTGCTGCCCCGTTTCCGGCACGACTGGAGAAGGCGTAGATGCGCTTTTGGAGAATATTCTTGTTCAGGCCGAGGTTTTGGAACTTGCCGCAAACCCGTCACGTCGAGCCAACGGTTATGTTATCGAGGCCGAGCTTCAGCAGGGGCTTGGTCCGTGCGCCACACTTCTTGTCACCGGCGGCACGCTCAAAGTCGGTGATGCTATTTTGATCGGAGAGCATTTCGGCAAGGTTCGCGCTCTTATTGATGATCACGGCCGACGCATTAAAGAGGCGCCTCCTGCCATGCCCGTCAAGTGTACGGGGCTATCCGGCGTTCCCGAGGCTGGCGCTGAATTTCGCGTCATGCTTGATGAAAAGCGTGCCCGCACGCTGGCTGAACAGACGGCGCAGGAAAAGAAGGAGCAGGAGCTTTCTAACGCGAAGGCGGTAACGCTTGAGGCCTTGATGGGCCGTATGGCCGCAGAAGGCAGAAGAGAGCTGAATGTCGTGGTGAAATCCGACACTCAAGGCTCGCTTGAGGCCATAGTTGAGGCGTTGAGAGAAATCAAGTCCGAGAAGGTGTCGCTCAATATCATCGGCACAGGCACGGGCAATGTGTCTCTTACGGATGTCACTACCGCAGCCGCAGGCAAGGCGATTATCGTCGGCTTTGATATCGGCAACGATTCCGGCGTCCAGAGCCGTGCGCGTCATGACGGCGTTAGAATCAACTCCTTCAGAATCATCTATGAACTTCTTGATCACGTCAAGAAGTGCATGCTTGACTTGCTGCCGCCGGAATATAAAGAGGTGGTCAAGGGACACGCCGAAATCAAGGCTATTTACGACATTGGCAAGCTCGGAAAGATCGCAGGCTCGCAGATGCTTGACGGTTCACTTATCGCCAAGGAGAAATACCGCATATTCCGCAACAAGTCCGTCATTTGGGACGGCAAGGTCAAGACTCTCAGACACTTCAAGGATGAGGTTAAAGAGGTTACTGGCCAGCAGGAATGCGGCGTTTGCTTTGACGGCTATGAAGATTTCAAGCCAGGCGATGTAATTGAATGTTATATCTTAGAGGAACTTCCTCGCAGCTTGTAAATAAAGAAGGTTCGCTATGGCGGTAAATAGACTTGAGAGAGTTAATTCGCTTTTGAAGCGTGTTATTGCCGAGGGTATGTTCTCGGTGATGCAGGGTGATAGCGTCGCTCCCGGGCTCATAACCGTAACCGATGTATCGTGCGGAAAGGATCTGCGCGATGCAACGGTAAAAGTTTCAGTCTTCGGCGATGAAGAACTTAAAACTACCGCCATTAATCATCTTAAGCATAACGCTAAAAGATTTCAGCAGATCATCAACAGTGAGATCAAGTTGAAATTTACGCCGCGTCTTACGTTTCAACTTGATCGTTCAATTGAGAAGGGCGACGAAGTGCTCGCTCTTCTCGATAAAGTACTTCCCAGTTAATGTCACAATATCTTAATATCAGCACGTCGGGGCGCTTTGCAATTCTTTTTGTCATGGTGCTCTTTTCATGCGGTACGTTCGCCGGGCTGCATTTTCTTAGGTACAACAAGCCTGCGGAACTTTCCAATAAGGGCTGGGAGAAAGAGTCGATACCGCTCGGGTGCGCCCACTTTGGCGTTTCCGTTTTCGGCAATCCCGCCAAGGATAGACTTCAGGTCACTCATAATGCTGTTCTTACGGGGCGCAGAAAACGTCCGAACGCGGCGAATTTGACGAATGCGCTTGAAATCCATCTTGACTGTCCTGTTGATGAGTTCACGGCGTACGAAAGAGGTCTTGATATTGATAGGGCCGTATCATGGGTCGAATACGAAACTGAAGGAACGCGCTTTAGAAGAGAGTATTTCACGTCGTTTCCCGGTAGGGTTCTTGCGGTGCGACTGACATCGTCTAGCAAGGGAGCCGTCAATTTTACGTTGCGCCCTGAAATTCCGTTTTTACATCCGTGGGAAAGTGAAGGAGGCTCTCGGGATTTCGGCCGCAAAGGCACGGTGTCATCTTCTGGTGCGGTCATTGACGTAAAACAAGAGTTTGAGCGCTTTAAAGTCAAATTTGCCGGTCGTTTTGAGGTTGTTCAGCAAGGAGGAAAAATCTCCGATGACGGTAAAACGGTAAGTGTCAAAGGAGCGGATGAAGCTGTTGTTTATTTTTCCTGTGACACAAATTACCGCCTTAGCCCCGAGGTTTTCTCAGCGCCGGACGATAAAAAACTTGATCCTTCTGATGATCCGGCCTCTCGCGCCAAATCATTCGTTTCATCTGCCGTCAAGAAAGGTTGGGGAGCGCTTCTTAGAGAGCACGAAACAGATATCGCTAGGCTCTTGGGAAGAGCGTCCATAAATCTTGACGGGTGCGCCGAGGATGCGAAAAAGACGACGGATATGCTTTTAAAGGAATACAGAAACGGCAGACGCAGCCGTTATCTCGATGAGACATATTGGCTCTTTGGGCGGTATTTGCTCGTTTCGTCTTCTCGTCCCGGTTCGCTGCCGGCTAATCTTCAAGGCGTGTGGACAGTTCACAAAGAATCTCCCTGGGGCTCCGGCTATTGGCATAATATAAATGTGCAGATGAATTATTGGCCGGCGTTTAACACGAATCTCGCGGAATGCTTTGTTCCGTATGTAGAGTTCAATGCGGCTTTCAGGCCCACGACTCGCAATCTCGCAATTGAATATCTAAAGCGCCATGACTTAGGGCCAATACCTGAAGAAAAAGAGGCGGAAAATATCTGGTGCGTCGGTACTGCCGTTTATCCTTATATGGTATCGGAGGGTCCCGGCGGTCACTCCGGACCCGGCACGGGGGCTTTGACGACCAAGCTTTTTGTCGACTGGTATGATTTTACGCTCGATAACGACGCGCTTAAAAAGTATGTTTGGCCCGTTGTGCAGGGTATGAGCGATTTCTTCAACCGCTGCGTTGTTGAAACAAACGGAGTGTTCCTTTCTAAGTTTTCGGCCTCTCCCGAGCAGATGGAGGGCAAGTTTGAAGATACGATCCGCTGGGGGATAGACAAGGCTCGCTATTACACGACTACCGGGTGCGCATTTGATCAGCAGATGATCTGTGAAAACGGCCGCGACCTTTTGCGTCTGGCGGATATTCTCGGTTATAAAGACGATCCTGTCGTAAAGATCGTCCGCACTCAGATCGATAAGTATGATCCGGTTCAGATCGGCGCTGACGGGCAGGTGAAGGAATTTCGCGAAGAGAACAGGTACGCTGAGATCGGTCAGCGCCATCACCGTCATATTTCGCAGCTTGTCGGCCTTATGCCCGGAACTCTCATCTCCTCTTCCACGCCGCAGTGGCTTGAAGCCGCTCGCCGCACCTTGGATTTGAGAGGCGATCATTCCACCGGGTGGGCTTTGGCGCACAGAATATGCGCTCGCGCCAGAGTGCGAGATGGCGACAGGGCATATAAACTTATCGGCAATCTCATTTCCACGCGCACATTCGATAATCTTTGGGATTCGCATCCGCCATTCCAGATAGACGGCAATTTCGGCGCTACGGCGGGTATTACTGAAATGCTTTTGCAAAGTCATGCCGGTTTTATTGATCTTCTGCCCGCATTGCCTGAAGCATGGAAGAAAAAAGGCTCGTTCCGAGGTCTATGCGCCCGTGGGGCGTTTGAGGTCGACTGCGAATGGGAAGATGGGAGCCCCAAGCGTGTTGCGGTTAGGAGTCTTAAAGGACTTGCTCCTGAAGTGCGTTTCCGCGGAAAGTCAGTTCCGTTCCAGAGGGGGTCTTTGTAAAATCCGTTTTCACGGCGGTGTGACATTGATATAATGACAGTTATGAAAAGAAAAATATCTTTTGCGATGGTTGGCGGAGGAAGAGGGTCTTTTATCGGGCCCATACACCGCATGGCGGCCAAGATGGATGATTCGGCGATTCTTGTGGCCGGGTGTTTTTCGCGCGACAAAAAAGAAAATTTGAAAACAGCCGAGGAAACGGGGCTAAAGAGCGATCGCCTGTACAGTTCATGGCAGAGCCTCATAGAAAAAGAAAAAGGCAATATAGATTTTCTTACGGTCTGTACGCCAAACGATTCCCATTACGAAATAACGAAGGCGGCTTTGGAATCGGGTATTCACGTTTTGTGCGAAAAGCCGCTTTCTTTAACGCGTAAAGAAGCTGAAAAAATAGAGAAGCTCGCCGCTAAAAAGAATCTTCTTGTCGCCGTGCCTTTTACGTATACGGGTTTTCCGATGGTAAAACTTGCCCGCGAGCTTGTTTCTGGCGGCGAACTCGGAAAGATCTGCAAGGCCAACATTGAATACGTTCAGGGTAGTTTTAGAAAAATCAATTTTAAAAAACCGCTCGACAAGCGCAACGCCTGGAAGATGGATCCTTCGAAATCGGGTCCGAGCTGCGTCGTGGCCGATATCGGTGTTCACGGAGCGTGTCTCATTGAGTACATTACGGGGCTTGAAATCAAGAGTGTTTTGTCTGATATTTCTTCCTTTGCGCCGGGCAATACGCTTGATGACGACGCTTCTATTTTGATGAGGCTTGATGAGGGCGCAAAGGCGGCGATGGTAACGTCAAAGGTCGCTACGGGTGAAGAAAACGGCGTAAGAGTTCGCGTTTACGGCGACAAGGCGAGTCTTTTTTGGAATCAGGAGCTTCCCAATCAGCTTAGCGTCAAATATCCTAACGAGCCTGAGCGCATATACAAGCGCAACACTCCCTATATTGGAGCTGTTTCACCCATGGCGGCCGCGGCATCGCGCATTCCGTCGGGGCATGACGAGGGCTTCATAGAGGCGTTCGCGAATATTTACAGGGGATTCTGCGCGGCGGTCGCCGGCGAAAACAAGCTTGATTTCCCGACGGCTTACGAAGGGGTAAGAACGATGCGCTTCGTCGAGGCGGTTCTAAAATCTGCTAGAAGCGGCTCCAGATGGATGCAAGTGTGACAAGATGAAATGCGAAATCTGCAATTGTAATGACGCGGAAACCGCGATAGTCCTTGATGACGAAAGCGGCGAGCGCGAGCTTTATGTCTGCAAGGCCTGTGCCGGAGCGGAACGTAAAAAACGCCAGAAGAAGAGTCAGACCACGAGAAAAATCGAAGGTCTTGCGCCCGGTATGTCCATAACTGTAAGCGGCGCCATCACAGATCCGCCGCCTTTTATCGGCGCGATTCTTGAGGCTATGGGCGGAATGGTCGATAACCTTGAAAAGGCCAGCAAGATCAAACAGGAAGAGAGCGAGATAAAATACGAGCGCCTGCCAGTTTCGCGGGTGAAAAAAGAATACCGCATCGCAGGGGCTCTTCATCTTGAGGGGCTGCATCTTATAGGAGAGCTTGAGGCCGTGCAGCGCTCGGCCAAGGCTCTGGGCATGAAGCTTGTAGGAATTGATGCCGACGGAGTTAAATCGACAGGCCACGCTTTCAATCTTGAATATAGCGGCGCACTCGAGAGAGCCAAGCGTTTCGTCGGAGATCTTCTTGAACAAGAGCGCAACGCGAGGGTGAGGCTTTATGAAGAGATGCCCCGCGTTTTCGGCGATTCGCTCTGTAGGGCGCTGGCGATTCTGAAAAACGCCAGACTCCTTTCTTCAGGAGAGCTTTTTGATCTTCTCTCTCCTCTCAGGCTCGCGGCGCTTGAGGGTATGCTGGAGGGGATTGATTTGGCGACGATAGAAAATATGATTTCGCAAATCAACCTTTCTGAAATCGAGGGAATGATCTCACCCGTCGAGCGCGACAAAATCGACGCGGCAAGAGCGGATGAGATAAACTCCGTTTTCGAAGATGTTATTTTAAACGAAACCGCCGAAGGAAAATTCCTGTGAACATTCCATTTTCCAAAAACGCGATTGACGCTTTCAACGCGGCTTCCAGCTGCGCCCGTCAGTTCGGCCACGATCATATCGGCGCTGAACATATTCTTCTTTCTATTCTTGCCATTCCAAAGTGCGAAGCGACGAAAAGATTGGCTATGCTCGGGCTATCCGCCGAAGACCTCACCGAATCGATGAAGTCGATGATTTCCGGCGAGCAGAGCGCTCTTTTGCAGCGCGGTCAATTGCCTCTTACGGCACGCACTCGCAAGATAATAGAGATGGCGGCCATTGAGACCGGCAGAACCCGCAATGTGGGGACGGTTGATTTGGTGGTTGCGATGATGCGCGAGGGTGAAAATGCCGCCGCGCAGCTTCTTTTCAATGCGGGGCTTACCGTCGAAAAGTTTATTGCGGCTGGCAGCCAGGGCAATCCGCCGGAAAAGGCGTCATCTGCCGAAGAAATCGGCGAAGGCGAAGAGAGTGAAAGCCTGCCCGGTAAGAGAGGCGCCAACGGCAAGGCTCAAAAGACTCCTACTGTGAATGCTTTCGGAAGAGATTTGACGGATCTTGCAAAGCAGGGTAAGCTCGATCCCGTTATCGGCAGAGACAAGGAGCTAAAGCGCATTATCCAGATTCTCTCCAGACGCACCAAGAATAATGCCGTTTTAATCGGAGAGGCGGGCGTCGGAAAGACCGCTGTTGTGGAGGGACTTGCCCAGGCTATCCATAAGGGCGAAGTTCCCGAAAGGATGCAAAATAAGCGCGTCGTCGCTCTTGATATGGCGCGTGTGGTTGCCGGAACTCAATACAGAGGTCAGTTTGAGGAGCGACTTAAAAAGATCGTCGACGAAACGAAGAGGTCCGGCAATATAATTCTTTTTCTCGATGAAATCCATACGATGGTCGGCGCGGGCGGCGCGGAAGGTTCGATGGATGCGGCAAACATCCTTAAACCGGCTCTTGCACGAGGTGAGCTTCAGTGCGTGGGAGCGACGACTCTTAAAGAATATCATAAGTCGATCGAGAAGGATGCCGCTTTGGAAAGGCGTTTCCAGAGTGTTCAGGTCGATGAACCCGGCACGGCCGATTCAATAGAGATTTTAAAGGGCATAGCGACCAAGTATGAAGAGTATCATGCGGTAAAGTTTTCCGAAAGCGTTCTGCGTCTTGCGGTGGAGCTTACGGCGAGGTATCTGCCCGCCAGACAATTGCCCGACAAGGCCATTGACGCGATGGATGAGACGGGAGCGCGTTTGAGATCGGCCGCGAGCGCAAGACCCGAGCGTCTGACGAAAATGCAGGAGAAGATAGATCTGCTGCGCGCTCGCAAGGATGCGTTCGTCGCAAAGGGCGATTTCGATTCCGCCGCAGAATGCCGCGAGGCGATTCGCATAGAAAGCGCGAACTTTGAAAAAGAGTTGGAGCAATGGCGCAAAACGCATTCGGAAGAGATAATCGCGGTTGCTGAATCTGATGTCGCCAAGACTGTATCTTTGATGAGTGGAGTGCCTGTAGAGAAAATGGATGTGGCTACGGCGCAAAAACTTCTTGAGATGGAGAAATCTCTTAGTGAAGTCGTTGTCGGTCAGGATGCCGCGGTCGGCGCGATTTCGCGCGCGTTAAGGCGCTCGCGAGCGCTTGCGGCAGACCCGAAGCGTCCGATTGGAAGTTTTCTTTTCTTAGGCCCTACGGGGGTGGGAAAAACTCATTTGGCGAAAATGCTCGCCGAGCGTGTCTTCGGCGATGAAAAAGCGCTTATCGCTCTTGACATGTCGGAGTTTCAAGAGAGATATTCCTCTTCACGCCTCGTAGGAGCTCCTCCTGGATATGTCGGTTATGACGAGGGTGGGCAACTTACAGAAAAGGTAAGGCGCAGACCATACAGCGTAGTACTTTTCGACGAATTTGAGAAGGCAAATTCCGATGTGATAAATATGCTCCTTCAGATACTTGACGAGGGCAGGCTTACAGATGGCCAGGGGCGTATAGTCGATTTTCGTAATACCATCATCATCTGTACGGCGAACCTCGGTTTTGACTTCGCCAAAGAAGGACATTCGCTCGGGTTTTCCAAAGATACGGCTCAGACGAGTTTTGACGTATTGAAAGAAAAACTTCTCGCAGAGGCCAAACGCACGTTCAGACCAGAGCTTCTGAACAGGTTTGACGACACTGTCGTTTTCAAGAAACTTGAAAAGGAAGACCTTAAAACAATACTCTCTCTTGAGATAGAAAAACTTGATAAGCGTCTTAAGGCGGGCGGCATATCTCTTTCGCTTGATGAAAAGGCGAAGTCTTTCCTTATCGACAAGGGTTATGACGGCCAGCTCGGCGCTAGACCCTTAAGGCGCGTGGTGCAGCAGTATGTCGAAGATCCTCTTGCGGAGAAGATTCTTTCCGGTAAGGCTAAGTCGCGTATGCGCGGCAAGCTTTCAAAAGACGGCTCATCGCTTGTATTTTGATCGTTATGGAAGGCTTTCGGCCGATAGATCCTGAAAAGCGAGGAAGGCACGGCTCTTTTTCAAGCGCTGTCGACGCGGCGTTCAAGGATTTGGTGACGGAGAAAAACGCCTTCTTCGATTCGCTTTGCGATAATTGGAAGATGCTCTTTCCGGATCTGCCGGCTAAGCCCGGACGTTATGAGGACGGCAAAATTTTCATTTATGTGAAAAACGCCTCTCTCAGTTTCGCGGTAAGGCCGAAGTTGCGTGAGATTTCAAAGCGTCTTGCGCTTTTGCCGGGGGCTCCGGCCAAGATAAATCTAAGGTTGGAGATTCACTCGCGATGATGGCGTTTTTACTTGCCGCCGCTATATTTACGCGTCCTATGGAGCGCGTAGAGTCGATGGATCCGGCTAAGAGCCAGGCGATGTATACAGCTCAAGCGATATCGCTTGTATACGAGGCTCCTCTTTCAATCGATTATACGGCAAGGCCGTATAAACTAGCGCCGGGGTATTGTGAACTGCCGGAAATTTCTTCTGACGGGCTTACCTACACGTTTAAGGTGAGAGAAGGCAGGTCTGCGCATGATATGGTGAGCTCTCTTGAGCGCATTGCCGATAAAAACCTGGTTTCTCCAAATGGGTGGATGGTGCAAGATATCAAGAGCGTAAGGGCCAGGGATGATTTAACGGTTGAGATAAAGCTTAAGCGCAAAGTTCATTATTTTCCTTGGCTGATGGCAATGCCTTCTGCAGGTGTAGTAGGAAAGGACTTGTTCGGCACAGGGCCATATCGCCTTAAATATTGGCGGCGCAATCACGAGATGGTTTTTGAGCGCCGCCATCCGGCAGAAGGTCTTTTTGATGTCGTGAGATATTGCGTTATTGACGATGCCTCTACGCGCTGGCTTATGTTCCTGAAAGGTGAAATCGATATTCTCGGCAATATTTCCCGCGATAACTGGGATGCTGTCGTCAAGAGCGACGGTACGTTGAACGAGGATCTTTCAAGACGCGGCATAAGGCTTCTTTCCGGCGATACTCTTGATGTTCTTTACATCGGTTTTAATATGGATGATCCTGTAGTGGGGACGAACAAGAAATTGCGTCAGGCCCTTAACGCGGCTTTCGATTATCCGACATGGAAGAAATTCTACAACGGCAGCATAACTCTTAGCGACGGGCCTTTGCCGTACGGAGTTGAAGGAAAGATCAAGGAGCCTTTTGCATATTCGTGGAATCTCGATAAGGCTAAGCGTTTGATGTGCGAGGCAGGCTATGCCGGGGGCGTTGACCCTAAGACTTCGAGGCGTCTGGTTCTTACGCTTTCATTGGGACGCGCTACTCAAGAAGGACGGGAGGCCGGTGAATTGCTGGCTTCCTTTTATGAGAAAATCGGCATAAAGCTTGAGCTGAAGTTTATGACATGGGAAGCGTTCTTAAGATCTGTCAACGAAGGGCGCGTACAGATGTACCAATTAGGCTGGGTCGGCGATTATCCCGATGCGCAGAATTTTCTTCAGCTTTTCTACTCCAAGAACGCAAGGCCTGGGCCAAACCGCACGAATTACAGTAGCCCGGCTTTCGATCGCGCGTACGAAGCGGCCTTGTCGGCCGATTCATCAGAGAAGAGGAACGCGTATTGGATAGAATGCCAAAGAATTCTGCGAGAGGATTGTCCTTGGGTCTTCACGCATTGCAATAAATCGTTTTCTCTCGTGAACAGGCGGGTTGAAAATTATGTCCCGAGCGCATTTCCATACGGTAATGAGGCTCATTTTAGACTGGGCGGTTTTTCGTCTCAAAACCATCGTTAATATGTTATAATTTTACCGTCGACAACATAAGAGTTGAATATAAACAAAAATGAATTTTGTAATGATATTTAAGGTGGCCATCCTTGCCATTATGCGCAATAAGACGCGAAGTCTTTTGACGTGCTTAGGGATAATCGTGGGTATTGCCGCGGTTATTTCCGTTTTGGCCATAGGCAAGGGCGCCTCGACTATGATGGTAAAAGAAATTTCATCGATGGGCAATAACCTTATGATGGTTTTCCCGGATCGCCACCGCAGAGGCCAGGTGCGCAGCGGCATGGGCTCAGGGCAGACGATGACGGCCGGCGACGCGGAGGCGATAAAAAAAGAATTGTCGCACCTTGTTTCGGCCGTCTCTCCCACGGTAAATGTCAGTGCGCAGCTCATAAGGCGCAATAAGAACTGGAACTGTCGTATAAGCGGTGTGTCGGAGGAAGCGCCGGATATCCGTAACTGGAGTATCGCCGACGGACGGTTCTTTGAAGAAAGTGAAGTGCGCATGGCAAGCCGCGTTTGCGTTATCGGAACGACGGTTGCGTTTAACCTTTTTGAAGATGAAAACCCCGTAGGCCAAACAATCCGCATAGGGGCGATGCCGTTTAAGGTTTTAGGCGTTCTCAACAGCAAAGGCGCTAACAGCTGGGGGCAGGATCAGGACGATATAGTCATGGCTCCGTATACGACCGTTTCCCGAGTTTTGCAGGGGTCGAAATTCAAGGCCGTCAACATGATGAACTTATCTCTCATCGATATGGATTATCTTGAAGAGGCCAAGCGCGAGGTTACGGCGCTTCTTCGTCAAAGGCACAAACTTGCCGATTATCAGGATGATGATTTTGAAACGAGGGATACGACGGAGATTATGTCGACAATAGGATCAGTCTCCTCTCTTATGACCGTTCTGCTGACGGCAGTTGCCGCGATTTCACTTCTTGTCGGCGGAATAGGAATCATGAATATCATGCTTGTGTCTGTTACCGAACGTATTCGCGAAATCGGTCTTCGTATGGCTATCGGGGCCACGCCGCGCAATATCCTCTGCCAGTTTATACTCGAGGCTATTGTCTTATCCACGGTCGGCGGGGCGATCGGGGTGCTTGTTGGTATAGTTACGGCCCGTACGATCGGCTCCATTCAGAACTGGCCGATAGTCATTGAGTTTTCAAGCGCCGTTTATTCGTTTTTGTTTTCTGCGTTTGTCGGAATGTTCTTCGGGTTTTATCCGGCTTATCGCGCATCGAAATTAAATCCCATAGATTGCCTGCGTTATGAGTGATAAACGTCAGGATTATGGTATAATACGCATCTTGTGGAAATAAAGGAGGATTTATGGGCGGTATATGCGCTGTAGTATCGAAAACAGACTGCGTTAGCGATTTGTTTTTCGGTACGGATTATCATTCTCATCTCGGCACTCATCGTGGCGGAATGGCGGTATTGGGCAAAAAGGGCTTTCAACGTTCGATACACAATATTCAGAATGTTCCGTTTAGGTCTAAGTTTGAAGATGATGTTGCTGGTTTTGAAGGCGTAGCGGGCTTAGGCGTCATCTCTGATACGGATCCCCAGCCGCTTATCATGTGCTCGAAACTTGGGTCTTTCGGTATAGTTACGGTGGGGCTTATAACAAACATCGAAGAACTTAAACAGGAACTTTTCACGAAAAATTCCGCGCAGTTGCAGTTTTCCACCAATTCCGGGATGGTGGGGCCGACTGAGGTCGTGTCGGCTCTTATCGCTACGCAGGATTCTTTGGTGGAGGGGCTTAAGTATGTGCAGGAGAAGATAAAAGGCAGCTGCAGCGTCTTCATTATGACGGAGGACGCGCGCATTTACGCGGCGCGCGATCGTTATGGCCGCACGAGCGTTGTTCTCGGGCGTAAGGATGACGCGATGATCGCTTTGCAGGAGAGCTGCGCGCTTTCCAACCTCGGTTATGACTATGTGCGCGATTTAGGGCCAGGCGAGATCGTTGAAATGACGGCTGAAGGGGAGAGAACCGTTGTAGAGCCTGGCCAGAAGATGGCTATTTGTTCCTTCCTTTGGATTTATTATGGATATCCAGCCTCAACATACGAAGGGCGCAATGTTGAAATGGCCCGTTATCGCTGCGGCAGCGCTTTGGCAAAGCGCGATTCTATAGTCGCCGATGCCGCTTGCGGAATACCGGATTCGGGAATTTCCCATGCGCTCGGCTACGCTCACGAAAAAGGGATAAAATACGCTAGACCCTTTGTCAAGTATACTCCGACATGGGCGCGCAGTTTCATGCCACAAGATCAGAAGCAGAGAGAACGGGTCGCGTCCATGAAGCTTATCACGATACCTGGGCTCATCCGCGATAAGAAACTTGTTTTTTGTGACGATTCGATCGTGAGAGGAACTCAGCTCGGCAAGCAGGCTGAACGCCTTTACAAAGAAGGCTGCATCGAAACACACATGCGCATTGCCTGCCCGCCTCTTCTTTATCCGTGCAGATTCATTAATTTTTCGCGTTCACGTAATGAATACGATCTTATCGCCCGTCGTTATATCCGTGGGCATGAGGGTGAATCTGCGGACATTTCAAAGTATGTTGATCCGTCAGGTGAGCCGTACAAGGCGATGGTTGAATTTATTCGGGAGAAGCTCAATCTTACTTCACTTGCATTTCAGTCCGTTGATGATCTCGTTGCGGCGATTGGGCTTCCGAAAGATCGTCTGTGCACCTATTGCTGGACGGGTGAAGATGTTTCGATGCCTAATTCATGCGCAAAGGGTTGCAACAACTGTCCCTGCAAGTGCCATTAATCATGGCTATATGATATAATTCGAGGCGAAGATGAAAGCAAAATCATTTATTGATCAGGTTGAAGTTCTTGTCCGCTCCGGAAAGGGCGGCGACGGTTCGGCTTCATTCAGGCGCGAAGCTCTTGTTGAGTTCGGCGGGCCGGACGGCGGCGACGGCGGCAGAGGCGGCGATGTTGTGTTCAAGGCCAGCGAACATATAAATTCATTGTTGTCGCTTTATTACGATCCTAAATGTTTCGCTCAGGACGGAGCGCCGGGGCAGGGGCAGAAGATGTTCGGCAAGAGAGGAAAAGATCTTGTCGTTCCCGTTCCTCTCGGCACTGAGGTTTACGATGTTGAGACGGGGCTTTTGGTAGCCGACATCACTAAACCCGGGCAAACGGTCATCGTCGCCAAGGGCGGCGGCGGCGGCTATGGAAATGTGCATTTCAAGTCGTCTGTAAACCAGGCTCCAACGGAGCGCACTCTCGGAGGCGAGCCTGAGGAGCGGCGTCTTAGACTTGAGCTTAAAACCATTGCCGATGCCGGGCTTCTCGGTTTTCCAAATGCCGGCAAGTCCAGTCTTTTAACGGTGCTTTCTTCGGCTACGCCGAAGATTGCGAGCTATCCGTTTACGACTCTTAATCCGATAGTCGGCACCGTTCAGTATGACGACTTCGCCAAAATAGCGATGGCGGACGTGCCCGGCATTATCGAGGGGGCGGCCAAGGGGGTCGGGCTTGGTTTGGCGTTTCTTAAACACCTTGAGCGCAGCAGGGTTCTTGTCTATGTGATCGACATGCAGGGAACCGACAATCGCGAGCCTTGGGAAGATTACCGTATTCTCAAAAAAGAGATTGACGAATATTCGGTAGAGCTCTCTTCCCGTCCGTTTATTGTCGTAGCCAACAAGATGGACGGCGATAGCGCAGAAGAAAATCTCAAACGGTTCATTTCCGAGACAGGCGTAGATCCTATCGCGATATCATGTCAGTCGCTTGAAGGGATAGACGTATTTAAAGCGAAACTGCGTGAAATAGTCAATCCCAAGACGAAGTTTCATCATACGCACGCCGATACCCCCGATATATCGCAAATGCCCGATACGACAGGGGATGAAATCCCGGCCGAGGCTCTTAGGTTTGCGACATTCCTCAAGATTGAGGCACCGAAAGAAAAATCTCATCCTTCAAGAGGGAACATCCACTGATGGATATAGAAGTAAGACAGGCGACGCTCAAGGACGCGGAGAAGATATTTGCGCTTATCAATCTGAATCGCGATCTTCTCGTTCCGCGGTCAATGGGCAATATAGTCGAAAACATAGACAGGTTCGTAGTCGCTGAAAGCGAAGGCGTATTTGCCGGAATCGCGGCCTTTCAGGTGCATCCTGAAATCGGAAATCCCGAAGCGGCGACGGTGGAGATACAGTCGGTTGCCGTAAAGACGGCTATGCGTGAGCGCGGCATCGGAAAGAAACTTGTCGAATCTGTGATTGCGAGAGTCTCCGCATTCAAACCTAAAGAGGTTCTTGTGCTGACTTTTGCGCCTAAATTTTTCGCCAAACTCGGGTTCTCTGAAATACCTAAAACAAATGTCATGCATAAGCTTTATACGGGGTGCATAAACTGCACGAAACATGCAGATCCTTACACGTGCCCTGAAAAGGCGATGACCCGTCAGATATGAAAAGTTTCTTTTTGACAGCCGCCGTCTTTTTCATGATGCAACTGTGTGCTTCACAGTTCGTCACGTTAGATACTTTCATAAGAGACGACGAAGGCCCGCAAGGACTTTCGGGGATAACGCCTATCGGAGAGAGCGGGATGTATTTCTGCATAGACGATACGGACGGACTGCTGCATAAATATAAAGTGTCTTTTAAGAAAGACGGAGAGATTGAAAGCTTTAAACTTATAAAAACGATAAAGCTTGAAGGCGTTAAAGACGGTGAGGCGCTTTCTTTAGATCCGCTTACCGGCCGCGTTTTCGTCGCGGATGAAAGAGGCAAGTCTCTCTCGTCGTACGACCCCAACACTGGTAAGCGCATATCGAAGGTGGATATACCGAAAATGTACTTTACTGATATGCGGATCAATCGCGGCCTTGAATCGCTTACCATTTCCCGCGATGGGCTTTCTATGTGGCTCGCGAATGAAGATACGCTGAAATGCGACGGCGAGATAGCGACGAAAGTTTCAGGCGGAAAAGTCCGTTTCACGCAGTTTGTTCGCTCCAAGGCTTCCGAACCGTGGAAGGTTGTTAGAACAGTTTTCTATTATACCGATTCTATCGGCGGGGATCCGTATAAAACAATGGAAATTTCTGGGGTTGCCGAAATATTGGCGGATGACGACGGGTCGCTTTTGGTTCTTGAACGCGAAATGAGCATGAAAAATCCGCTGTTTCCGACTTTTAGGGGCCGCCTTTACAGAGTAGAAGTAAAAGGCGTCGCTAACGGCGCAATGGTTGCAAAGAAACTTTTATGGAATGAAAACACGGGCTTTTCAAATTATGAGGGCTTTTGTTTTGCGCCGAAATCTCCACGCGGTGAGAAGCGACTTATGCTTGTTTCCGACGCCGGGCATTCGGCGGCGGCCAGCGTCATGATCATTTCGCAAAGCGCAAAAGCCAAGGGCCTTTTCGTTTCGGTTCAACCGCTCGCTGATGACGATCTTCTGGAGCCAAGCGTGCAGAACGAAGTTGACATGGCTCTTTCACGCGCTTCGAAAATCAAGAAGGTCGAAGGCAAAGCGAAACTTCCGTTTTCCACGGATGGTTTGACGCACACTCAGATCGCCATCAAGCTTGTCTCCAAGCAGAAAGCCGACGGCAGATGGGTGGACGGGACGAATGATTATACGGCGGCGGCCGTAGAGATTCTTAAGAAACTGTAAAACGCATGCGTCTGCATTAAGGAGACAGAAATGAAATATTTGAAAATATCGGTCGTTTTCGCGCTTGCCGCTATCGCCGCCGACGCTCTTGAAGCGCGCGAAATAAAAGTTGCGCCAGGCTCGCTCACCCCTCACGCCGCGCTTTTGAAGATACGCGAGGCGAAGAAATCCGGCGACGCTTCTCAGTGGACGGTGCGCGTCAAGCCGGGCGTTTACGAATTTGACGAGCCACTCGTTTTTACGCCGGAAGATTCCGGTTCTCCGAGCGCGCCCGTAAAGTGGGTGGGCGAAGGCAAGGTCGTATTTTCGGGCGGCAGGGTTTTGAAAGGCTGGCGTGACGACGGCGACGGCGTCTGGTCTGCGCCGATTCCGCGCGGCAAAGACGGCAAGCTCGCGTTTTTCGAGTCGCTCTACGTGAACGGCAGACGCGCCGATCGCGCGAGGCTGCCGCTTGAAGGCAAGTTTACCGTCAAGAGCTGGAAAGAGCAAGTGCTTGTCGAGGGCTCCGTTACCAACTATCTCGAAGAGACCGTTTTGAACGGGAATGCGTGCGATGCTCTGGCAGGGCTTTCGAAGAGCGAGCTCGCGGCCGCGCAGTGGCGCGTTTTCGTCAAGTGGGCGTACGGTTCTTATCCGATAGAGTCGTATGACGCGGCGACCAAAGCCGTTGCCGTCAAAGGGCGTGTAAGCGTCGCGAGGTGGGGCTGGGGAAAGTGGGATGCGGACAGGCACAATTATTTTTATATCGAAAACGTGAAGGCCGGCTTCACCCGTAAGGGGCAGTGGTTCTATGACGTTACTGAAGGGCGCGTTAAATACCGGGCGCTTTCCGGAGAGAAAATTTCTTCAATAGAGGCGATCGCGCCGACCTCGGGGCTCGTCTCTCTCGTCAAATTCTCCGGAGATGTCGAAAAGGGCGATTTCGTCCACGACATTCACTTTGAAAACATTTCCTTTACGGCGACGCGCACCGGCGGCGATTCGCTTGAGAACGGTGTCGTAAGACAGTATCAGCACCAGGCTGCGCGCGCCACGCTCGCGAGCGTCATGGGCGAAGGCGCGCACCGCGTGCGCTTCGAGCGCTGCAAGGTTTTCAATACTGAAAATTACGCGTTCAGGTTTGAAGACGGCTGCGTGTCGAACGCCATCGTTTCGTGCGAGATAGTCGACGCCGGCGCGGGCGGCATCTGGCTCGGTAACGATAAATCGAATATTCTTAAATACGCGAATCCCGAAACGCGCGACATTAAGGACCCGCCGTGGAATCGGCCCCTTAAGACCGAGCCTCTCGTCGACACGAGTTTCAGGGCTGTGAGATTCAACGTCATCGACAACAATCTCATCACGAGATGCGGGCGCGTCAATCCCGAGGGCGTCGGCGTGGTGCTGACGCACGCGGCGGATACGAGAGTGACGCACAACGAAATTTCAGATCTTTACTACACCGGCATTTCCGTCGGGTGGACATGGGGATATTGGGGGTCGTACGCGCAGCGCAACGAAATCTCGTTCAACCGCATAACGGATATCGGCAAGGGCGAGATGGCCGATATGGGCGGCGTTTATACGCTCGGCGCGTCGTACGGCACGGTCATCACCAATAACGTGATAATGGATATAAATTCGATTTCCTACGGCGGCTGGGGCATGTACAACGATGAAGGGTCCGAAGGTGTTCTTTGGCAGAACAATCTCGTCGTAAACACTTCCACCGATTCGTATCATCAGCATTTCGGGCGAAGCAACAGCGTCGTGAACTGCATTATGGCCAACGCCCGCGGCGGTAAGATCTGCATTTCGCGCACCGAAGATCATCATCAGGTGACTTTCGAAAGGAATATCGTCTACTGGCCGTCGGGGCCGCTTTATGTCGGATGGAACGCGTTTAAAAACAATACGGCGAAAGTCCGCATGAACAACAACCTTTTCTGGTGCAGTTCAGGTTTGACGGAGCTTAACGGCAATACGATCGGCTTTGTCGGCGATCCGCTTTTTGTCGATCCGAAGAACGGCAACTGGCGTCTTAAAGAAAATTCCCCGGCTTTGAAACTCGGGTTTAAGCCATGGGATTATACGCTTTCGGGACGTAGGCGCGAATAAGTTATGTCTCGCAAGATCAAAAAGCTGCTTCTGTTGGCGGGTGAAGAGTCTGGGATTCTTTACGCCCGGCAGATAACCGAAGCCGTAAGGGCGCATTTTCCTTCGGTTGAAGTGCGTGGTTACGGCGACTGGGGCTTTGAGACTGGCGATCTCGCCGTAATGGGCTTCGGCGCCGTTTTGCGGAAGATATTTTATTTTCTTCGCGTAAAGCGCACGATGGAGCGCGCGATAGACGAATGGCGGCCTGATGTCGTATGTACGATAGATTATCCCGGCATGAATCTTAAGCTTGCCTCGTACGCTAAAAAGCGGGGCGCTTATACCGTTCATGTCGTGTGCCCTCAAGTGTGGGCGTGGAAAGCGGGCCGCATACCGAAGATCGAGGCGGCGTTAGATAAACTGTGCTGTTTCTTTCCGTTTGAACCGAAGCTTTTCAAGCCGGGTTTCGCCGAGTTTGTCGGGCATCCTCTCGCCGGTGAGTTTAAACATATAACATCGGGTGCGGAGGATAAAAGCGTCGACGAGGCGCAAAAGATCATAGCGCTTCTTCCCGGCAGCCGCATAGGGGAAATTGAGCATAATTTGCCCGTCATGCTTGATGCGGCGCGGATAGTCTTAAAAGAATCACGCGAAAAAGTGCGTTTTGTGATTCCCGCGGCCAACAAAGGCGCCGAAGGCGCGATCAACAAGCTCCTTTCGTCGCGCAATACGGACGATCTTGATCTTGAAATGATTTTTGGTGGTGCGCGTGAACTTCTGCAAAGGGCGTGTTGCGCAGTTGTCGCAAGCGGCACGGCTACGCTTGAGGCGGCTCTTTCCCGCTGTCCGACAGTGCTTGTGTATAAGGTGGGTGCGCTTTTGGCCTGGTTCGCCCGCAGGGTCATTAAGGGTATAAAACATGTAGGGCTCATAAATATCATAGCGGAGAAGTCCGGCATGTTCGCGCCAATGCCTGAGCTTTTGCAGGAAGCTTATACGCCTGAGGCGGTCGCGGCGATGTTAATCGATTGGCTGAACAGTAAAGATCGTCGGAACGAGGCGATTGAAAAGTTGGAGGCTACTCTTGAAAAATTAGGTGATGGAGGCTCGGCAATTGAACGCATAGCCAATATGCTCGTTCGATAGACGGCGTTTTGCCGCTCGCCATCCTGATATGACAGAAGAGACAAAAGTTAAAAAAAGGAAGGATGATCACAATGAACAGAAACTATCTTTTATCCATTGCGCTCGGCTTTGGATTTATGGTCTTTGCCGCCAAAGGGGCGGAGAGCGAATTTAAACTTCTCCCCGGCGAATATTGGTGGGGAGGCCATTCTTTCAACGGTGGCTCGATGCCTTATAGCGCCGAAAAAGATTTTGAAGATACTCTCATAAACGATAATGCCTGCAATCAGACATCGGGTCTGCTTCTTTCTTCGAAAGGCCGCTGGGTGTGGAATAATGAACCTTTTGCCTTTAAGTTTAAAAACGGCGTATTTTCCGCCAAGGATAACGGCAAGGGAAAGTTTATCATGGGCTCTTCTGCCGAGAAGACTTTGCGCGGCGCGTTTCTTGACGCTTCAAAGCGGTTTTTCCCGGCTGACGGAAAGATTCCGGATGAACTTCTTTTTACCGCCCCGCAATGGAATACATGGGTAGAGCTTACGTATAACCAGAATCAGCGTGATGTTCTCTCTTATGCCGAATCGATCATAAAGAACGGTTTTAAGCCGGGCGTTATTATGATCGACGATACATGGCAGCACTCGTACGGCGTTTGGGATTTCAATTATAAGCGATTTCCAGATCCCAAGGCGATGTGCGACAAGCTTCATAAAATGGGCTTTAAGGTCATGCTGTGGGTCTGCCCTTATGTCGGCTTGGACACATGGGAGGTTCGCCATGAACTCAAAACAAAGACAGAGTGCGGGTATCTGTGCGACGCAGAAGGTAATCCGCTTGTTATGCGCTGGTGGAACGGCCGCTCGGCGTGCGTCGATTTTACAAGTCCGCTCGGCGTAAAGTGGTTTTCGTCAAAGCTCGACTTCCTGCAGAAAGAATACGGAGTTGACGGATTTAAGTTTGATGCAGGGGATATGATTTCTTATCCGGCAAGTTTCAAGGCCCATACTTTGGAAGGCTCGACATCGCATGCACAGGCTAAGGCGTATGGTGAATTTGGCGTAAAGTATCCTCTTAATGAATATCGCACCGTCTGGCAGCTGGCGGGGCGCGCTCTGGCTCAGCGTCTTCAGGATAAGGCCAATTCCTGGAAGGATCTGAAGCAGTGCGTCACTGATATTCTTGCCTGCGGTGTAATGGGCTATTCGTTCTGCTGCCCTGATATGATAGGGGGCGGCCAGTGGACGGTTTTCCATGGAGACGCGATCAAGAATGTCAATTTTAAGATTGTCGCCCGATCGGCTCAAATGCAAGCTCTCATGCCGATGATGCAGTTTTCTTTAAATCCTTGGCGTGTGATGACAAAGAAGGAAGATAAGAAATATCTTGATGCCATTTCAAAGGCGGCTCTTATACGCTCCAAATACGCGGATAAGATTCTATCTCTGGCAAAGTCTTCGGCAAAAACGGGCGAGCCTATCGCCGCGCATATGGAATATGTGTTCCCTGGCATGGGTTATGCAAATGTCAATGATCAGTGGGTGCTTGGACGCGATATGATTGTTTCTCCGATTCTCACTCAGGATGACTCGAGAGAAGTTCGTCTGCCCTCAGGTTTATGGCGCGATGATTTAGGTCAATGTCATTTAGGCCCCGTTACGCTTAAGCTGAAGAATGTCTCAATCGATCGTTTGCCGTATTATGAGGTAGTGAAATGATTCAAGTTCTTTTCGCAGTGTTTTCTGTTTTGATGCTCGTCTCGACGCTTTGTGCAGACGAGCTTGCGCACACGCAGATATTGTCTGACGGCTGGAAGTTTCGTTTGGAAGAAGAAGCTGAGTGGCGTAATGTTAATGTTCCTCACGACTGGGGTGTGGAGAAGGGTTTTCTTAAAGCAGGCAGCTGTCCCGGCCAGGGTGATTTACCTTATGTCGGCAAGGGCTATTATCGCCGTGCGCTTGACGGTTTTACTCCCCCGAAAGGCGGGCGCACATATTTGACCTTAGATGGTGTTCAGTGCCGAAGCGTCGTAAAACTTAACGGAAAGGTTGTTGGCGGAAGACCTTTTGGGTATGCGAGCGAGACGATCGATATTACCGAGGCGCTGAAGGAGTCAGGTAATATCCTTGAAGTCGAAGCCGAGAATTTTCCTGAGTCGTCAAGGTGGTATCCCGGCTCTGGTATTTTTCGCGATGTGACCGTGCGAGTCTGCCCTAAAGATCATGTGAAA
>JAEIGA010001357.1_pt1 | contig 38129 bp, 39 predicted proteins | sample 9270691 | NCBI WGS metagenome assembly JAEIGA01 (sample SAMN17057246, study PRJNA624740) | gut metagenome | biome: biome; isolation source: fecal sample | host: Bos grunniens | place: China: Xizang | collected 2019
AGATAGTTGTCGACCTCTTTTTTAACGAAATCGCCTACAAATTTTGTAATGGTTGGACCTTCGGGACCCATGTCTTTAGAGCCGAGTTTTACTTTAGTTTGAGATTCAAACACAGGGTCTTGTACCGATACAGCCACAGCGGCTACAAGTCCTGAGCGGATGTCGCTGAGCTCCATACCATTTTTGTTGTAGTACTCTTTGATAGTTTTACCAAATGCCTCACGGAAAGCTGATTGGTGAGTACCGCCTTGTATGGTGTGCTGACCATTGACGAATGAATAGTACTCTTCGCCGTATTGGTCGGTGTGGGTGAATGCAATCTCTATATCTTCGTCTTTGAGGTGAACGATAGGGTAGAGAGGGTCGGAAGTGGTAGCCTCGTTGAGCAAGTCAAGCAGACCATTTTTCGAAGCAAAGCGTTTGCCGTTATACACGATTGTGAGCCCTGTGTTGAGGTAGCTGTAGTTGCGGAGCATAGTCTCCACAAATTCATCGCGGAAGGCATAGTTTGCGTCGAATAATCGCTCTTGTGGGTGTTGAGGGTCGCAGTCGGGAGTGAAACAGATCAGTGTTCCGTTCTTTTCGTCGGTTGGTGTGAGTTCGTATTCTTTTATCAATTTGCCATGTTCGAAGTCTGCTTGTTTCACCATTCCGTCGCGGAACGATTTCACGGTGAAGTGAGCCGAGAGGGCATTGACCGCCTTTGTACCTACACCGTTGAGACCAACTGATTTTTTGAACGCTTTGTCGTCGTATTTACCGCCGGTATTGAGTTTTGAAACAGCATCAATCATTTTGCCTTGCGGAATGCCACGACCATAGTCGCGTACAGTCACGGTGCGCTCTTTGATGGTTATTTCGATGCGATTACCAAAGTGCATACGGAACTCGTCGATTGAGTTGTCAATCACCTCTTTGATAAGCACATAGATACCGTCATCGGCACTTGAGCCATCGCCCAATTTACCGATGTACATACCAGCACGCCAACGAATATGCGTCAACCCTTCGAGTGTGGTGATGTTGTCGTCGCTATATTCTGCTGTAGCAAATTGATTGTCTAATGATGTTGTTTGTTCGTCCGACATAGTTTATTAGATATTAGACACAAGACAATAGACACGAGATATTACAATCCTGTGTCTAAAGTCTTATATCTTTAGTCTGATATGAATTATCTGATGCGTTTGTTGAGGATGATATGTGCGAAAAGACCTGCTAATACGCAGCCAAGACCAGCATAGAGATAACCATTGCCACCGCCGATAACACAGAAGTGGTAATAAACAAAGATTGCTACGCCGATGAGCATAAGCACAATACCAAGATAATTGATAAGTTCTTTCATAATTAGATATTTAGTAGCGAGTAGTGTGTAACGAGACTCACTTGCTTCGCAATTTTTTATATTTTCTTTTTTGTGATTTGCAAAATTACTAAAAAATTATGAATTATGCATTATGAATTATGCATTATTTTTAGTTTTTATTCGCGCGTTTGCGTTCTATTTCGTCGAGAATGATTTTGCGGATACGAATATGGTTAGGAGTGATTTCGGCATATTCGTCTTCTTTGATGTATTCGAGAGTCTCTTCGAGCGACATAACTACAGGTGGAATGAGTTTCACTTTGTCGTCAGAACCAGAAGCACGCATATTGGTGAGTTTCTTTGATTTGGTTACGTTTACTACCAAATCGCCTTCTTTGCTATGTTCGCCAACTACTTGACCTGCATATACATTTTCTTGAGGGAAGATAAAGAAACGACCACGGTCTTGGAGTTTGTCGATTGCGTATGCAAACGCAGTACCCGATTCCATTGCGATGATAGAGCCATTGTTGCGACGTTCGATATCGCCTTTCCAAGGTTGGTATTCGAGGAAACGGTGAGCCATAATAGCCTCGCCTGCCGAAGCAGTTAACACGTTGTTACGCAAACCGATAATACCACGAGAAGGAATAGCAAATTCCATGTGGATGCGGTCTTTTTGTGTCTCCATTGAGAGCAGTTCGCCTTTGCGACGAGTAACCATATCGATAATACGGCTCGAATATTCTTCAGGGAGATTGACTGTGAGTTGTTCGATAGGCTCGCAAAGTACGCCGTCAATCTCTTTGGTGATTACTTGTGGTTGACCTACTTGGAGTTCGTAACCTTCACGACGCATAGTTTCGATAAGTACAGAGAGGTGCAATACGCCACGACCAGACACGCGCCATACGTCAGATTCAGGATTTTTTTCTACACGGAGGGCGAGGTTTTTGTCCAATTCGCGAATGAGGCGGTCGTGAATATGGCGTGAAGTGACGAATTTACCGTCTTTGCCAAAGAAAGGCGAGTCGTTGTTAGTGAACGACATAGACATTGTAGGCTCGTCGATAGCGATAGGGTCGAGTGGTTCTGGATTTTCGAGGTCGCAGATTGAGTCGCCAATCTCGAAATTTTCAAGACCTATGATAGCACAGATGTCGCCAGAATGTACCTCTTGAGCGGCAGTACGACCAAGACCTGTGAAGGTTTGTAACTGCTTAATGCGTTGTTTTACAACGGTGCGGTCGCGTTTTACGAGAGCAATATCTTGTCCTTCGCGCAACACGCCACGATGCACACGACCCACAGCGATACGACCTACATAGCTTGAGAAGTCGAGCGATGTAATGAGCATTTGAGGCGTGCCTTCTAATGCAGGTGGCGCAGGGATGTGTTCGATGATAGTGTCGAGAAGCGGGAAGATATTTTCAGTTTGATTTTTCCAATCGGTTGACATCCAATTGTTTTTAGCCGAGCCATAGATAGTAGGGAAGTCTAATTGTTCCTCTGTAGCGTCGAGGTTGAACATGAGTTCGAATACAGCCTCTTGCACTTCGTCAGGGCGGCAGTTTGGTTTGTCAACTTTGTTGATTACGACGATAGGTTTCAACCCGATTTGCAAAGCTTTTTGGAGTACGAAACGAGTTTGAGGCATCGGACCTTCGAAGGCATCAACGAGGAGAAGACATCCGTCTGCCATGTTGAGTACGCGCTCAACCTCGCCACCAAAGTCGGCGTGGCCCGGAGTGTCGATGATATTTATTTTAGTGTCTTTGTAGTTGATAGATACGTTTTTCGACAAAATAGTGATACCACGTTCACGTTCGAGGTCATTATTGTCGAGCATAAGTTCGCCAGTTTGTTGGTTCTCGCGAAACAACTGTCCAGCAAGTAACATCTTGTCAACCAAAGTAGTTTTACCATGGTCGACGTGTGCAATAATAGCGATGTTTCTAATATTTTGCATTCTTTTTACTTTAAAAAATTCAACTTGCAAAGATACGAAAAAAAAGTGAGAAACTATTGATTTGGTAATAGTTTTTTATTTTGAAAAAGGGATTAGTGTTTGTGATTGCTTGAGAGGAGGCCGCAGGCTGCCATGATGTCTTCGCCACGAGAGCGACGGATGGTGCAAATGACGCCGTTGTCGGTGAGATAGTCGCGGAGCCATATCATTTTTTCGTCGTTAGGGCTGTGCATGTCCATGCCTGGGATGGCGTGCCAACGGATGAGATTAACGCGGCAAGTGAAGCCTTTGAGTAGGCGTACAAGTTCGGATGCGTGGCGTTGCATGTCGTTGAGACCTTCGAACACGATATACTCGAATGAGATGCGGCGTTGGTGCTCCCAGTCGTATTTTTTGATTTCGTCGATTACGCGAGTGATGCTATAAGCCTTTTCGGCAGGCATAATTTGTGCGCGTTCTTCTGGGAAAGGGTTGTGGAGCGAGATTGCGAGGTGGCATTCGGTTTTATTGAGGAATTCCTTCATGCCAGGGATGAGACCGACGCTTGACACAGTGATGCGGCGCGGACTCCATGCAAAGCCCCAATCGGCTGTGAGAATTTCGCAAGTGCGGAGGATTTCGAGAGTATTGTCGAATGGCTCGCCCATACCCATGAATACGATATTAGTCAGTCTGTCGACCTCTGGGATACCGCATATTTGGTTCATGATTTCGGCAGAGGTGAGGCTACCGCTCCATCCCTGTTTACCTGTCATGCAGAATTGGCAATTCATTTTGCAACCCACTTGGCACGACACGCAGAGAGTGCCACGGTCGTCTTCTGGGATAAATACGGTTTCGATTTGTCCGTGAGTAGTTTGGAAAAGATATTTTTTAGTTCCATCGACTGACGCAGCAGACCATCCTGGCTCAGTGATACCGATGCAGTATTCAGCTTTGAGTGCTTCACGTCCTTTGACCGAAATATTTGTCATTTGGTCGATAGATGTGATGTGTTTTTTATAAATCCAATCGGCAATTTGCTTGCCAGTGAAGGCTGGGAGACCTGCTTTTTGTGCAATCTCTTTGAGTTCTGATAATGTTTTGCCTAATAGTGGAGTCATATTAATGAGGAATGAGGAGTTAGGAATGAGGAATGAGGAATGAGGAATTAACTCTAATCTATAGTTTTTAGTTTTAATTAGTCACCGAAGGTCACGACTAGCGGGAGTAATAATTATGAATTATGCATTATGCATTATTAGCTTCGCTCATGATTTTTGCTTCGCTCGGCAACTGAAGTAAACTTCGTTGCTCTCGCTTATCGCAAAAATTTAAAAAGGGTAGGTCTAAAAACAAGAAAGGGCAGCCTTCGCGGCTACCACAATCTTTTCTTAACCTTAAATCTAATACCATGAAAAACACGTTGCAAAGTTACAGCTTTTTTTTGAATTAGCAAGTATTTTCTTGAAAAAGTTGAAATATTTAATTTTATTTAACATTTGAGATGTATGTTTATTGTGGTGTTTTGTTTGCTAAGTTATTGGTTTTGTTGGTGTTGTGGTTATTTTAGAGATGTTTTATAAAATATGTTATATAACATGTTTTTAGTGGGAAAATGTTGATGAAATAAGTGTTTTTAGGGCTAAAAAAGAGTGTTTTGTGGGGGTGATTGGGTGTTATTTGGCGAAAAATGGGAGAAATTGTGTGTTTTTTATGAAAAAATAGGCAAATAGAGATTGTGGGTGGTTGTTGACAATGGCGGTTTTCTTGCTTGCAGTTTGCTTATACCTTGCTTGAGGGTAGTGCACATTGAGAGTGGGTATTGTGAGCAAAAAAATAATCCGCTCCTACGGGTTGGGTAGAGAGCGGACCTTTATTTTGAAAATCGCACTGCCATTTTGTTGAGAAAGAATTCCTATTATGCAAGATTTGAGGAGTTCCAGTTCGTTGTAATCTGCAATACAACTAATAACTATACTGACTTTCAATTATTTAGATAATTAAAAACTATCTAATAATTAACTAAAATAACTAATAACTTGTGGCGCATAATTAACTTAATTTGTGGCAATAAAAAACATCATTAACCAATTAAAAATTAATTAATTATGAGAACAACAATGAGCATTGCATTTTACTGCAAAGAATCAAAAGCAAACAAACAAGGATTAGCACCATTAGAAGTATCAATAACCATTAATGGAGAGAGATTATTTCTAAATCTCCCAACAAAATTTAATCCAAAAGAATTTAATAAAAAGAAACAACCCTCACATATAACAGATATTCTATTGCAATATAGAATTAAAGTTAATGAAGTTATATCTGACTTGATGAAATATGATTTACCAATTACATCTGCATTAGTAAGGGAATATATGCGTACAGGTGGAGTAAAGAGTCGAACAATATCTTTTCTATGGGAAGAATACAATAAAGTATTAAAAAGAAGAAAATCGGACTTATATAAATATAAATTATCTGAAGAATTATGCTACCAAATATTTGGAAAAAATAAAGAGTTATCCGCAATCACGAATAAAGATATAATAGAACTTTATGATATGTTATTAAATAAATATGCAGTAAATACATCTGCTAATTATATGGTAAGTATTAAAGGAGCATTTAATTTCGCAAAGGAGAATGATTATATAAAAATTAACCCATTCCAAAATGTAAAGATAAGAAAAGTAACAAATGATATTATATTTTTAACTCCTCAACAAATAAAACAAATTGAAGATACAGAATTTGAGGGGTATTTAGACAGAGCAAAGGATTTACTATTATTCCAAATGTATAGTGGCGGTATGGCGTACTGCGATATGATAAATTTTGATATAAGGAAATTAAAAGAGGAAAATGGAGTTTACACCTATTCCAGCAAAAGACAAAAAACAAACGTACCATTTACCACGATAGTATTCCCGCAAGCAATAAAAATATTAGAAAAATATAACAACAATCTCCCAATAATTACAAACCAAAAATTAAATCAATTTGCTAAATTAATAGCAAGAGAATGTAATATTAATATTAATCTTACAACTCATATAATGAGAAAAACGTATGCTTGTTTAATGCTAAATAATGGTGTAAGTATAGATACTATTGCAAGAATGTTAGGACACACAAATAGTACTATTACAATGAAAATGTACGCAACAAAAACAAACGAAACAATTGCAACAGAAGTAAAATCGAAATTAAAAGATTTGTTTTCATAATTATTATTTTTTTTTATTAGTTATTATTTTTATTTATCTCTACTAATTAATTTTAGTAGAGATTTTTTTTTAACTTGACATTTTAACATTTAACAGTAATTTATTATAAATAATAAAAAAATTTTATTAATAAATTAGTATTTTTTAATTTTTACAGATATTTATTAATAAAATAATAGTAATAAATATATTGTTAAATGACTAAAGAAAATAGAATTAATGATGCGGAAACAAAAAGTAGAAACAAACTAATTAAATTTCTAAATTATCAAAATCTAAATTATGAATTAACAGAGATGCCCACCACGCATCACTTCGACTTTATTATTAATATTAATAACAAAAAATATATAATAGAACAAAAGGACAGGAATTATTCAATCAAATCAAATTTTCTGCAAGAAGAAGGAATATATATGGATGCGTATAAATATATTAAATTAATAGAAGGACACAATAAATATAAACTACCTATACTATATACCTCAACATATAAAGAAGATAACAGTTTAATTTTAATTAATTTACTAAAATTACCTCATCAACAAATAATAGAAGAAATTAAAGAATTAAATAAATTAAAAAAAGATAGAATTACATATTTGGAGGATTTAGGGGAAGAACCCAATAACGAAAATATGAAACATTTATTTACAGAGTATTGCGTAGTAAAAAAATTACCCCTAACATACGTAAATGGAAATACAGAAAATAATAAAATTTGGAAAGTTGAAGTAAAAATACCTTTCCCAAATGAAGAATCAAAAGAAATATATGGAAAAAATTACGGAAAAATATATACAACTAACTAACAATGAAATAGTAACTATTTATTTAAAAAATAAGTTAATAGATACCTGTATGGAATGCCAATTTGCAAAAAGGAAAGATTTATTAAAATATTATGATGATTATTACCAAGATTTAATAATTACACTATTAACCTATGATAATGAAAAAATGAATAATGCTCATAAAAATAAACATTTCAATGCTTTACTCACGCGAATAATACAAAATAATATAAATAGCACAACATCAGAGTTTTATCGAAAATATATTAAATATGATAATAATAAAGAGGAATTAACCCCCAAATATAATGAAATAGAGGAAGAATAATAGATTATGAATAAAAAAATAATAGATGAATATTTTAAAATAAATAGAATTGAGGATGATGATACTATTTATAAAATTAAATTAAATTTTCAAAAACTAAAAGAACCAGAGAAGATAATATTTATAAATTATTTGGAATATGGGACTTATGCAGATATAGCAAAAATATATAAAGTAACTAAACCTACCGCAAAGAACTATGTAATAAAGATAAAAAAGAAATTATTAAAAAATATTAAATAATATATGGAATTATATTTGAATTTATTTTATTTAACTTGTATAGTTACCTTAGTTAATGATTCAGGTTTTTTCGATTCAGTTGATGAATGGATTAATAAACAATTTAAATTTAGACATTTACCAAAAATATTTTTTTGTACTTATTGTCAAACGTTTTGGTTAACCACTTTTTATTGTGTATTTTACACATTGAGAATAGGTATAGAATGGGAAATATGGATGATATTAGTTAGTTTAATTTTAGCATCTTTAACTGAAATAATATCACCTTTATATAAATTAATAATTGAATTAATAAAAAAAATAATATTAAAATTAAGCAAACTAATATGGTAAAAAATATATATAAAAAATTAGAGAAATGGGATAGCACTTTAATCAATGCTTATAGATTGAATTTCGTGCATTTAACGAATACTGAATTTATTGAATTAAAAAAGATATATGAAGAATATAAAAATAAAGAAGTAACTAAAAGTCAACTTAACTGTAATAGTTGCAGAGTTAAGATAATTAAAGAATTAGCGAAAGATTATTTAGAACAAAAAGAAAAAGAGTTGAAAGAAATAAAAGAGAATGAACCAAAGAAAAAAGCAGGACGTTCAAAAAAAATAGATATAGAACAATAACAAACCGAACCTATTGAGGTAAATAATTAATTAATAAATAGTTAGATGATATGAGTGAAGAAAAGGACACAAATAAAGAAAAAAAGAGAAATTTAAAAAAGTTATATAAAGCAAAGTTACCTTATGTTTTCAAAGAGCATAGAAGAGAGAGAGAAGAAGCAGGAATACAGAACAGTCCAGAAACAGAAAGACGAGTTTTTGAGGTTGCTGATATGATAGTAAAAGGTAAAACAAGACAAACCTGTATAGCACATTTGAGAGAAAAATATAATATTTCACCTAAAATAGCAGATACTTATTATTGTGCAAGTATCGAGTACCTAATGCCTAAAGATGTTGATAAACACCGTAATCAATTGATTGAAAAGAATTTAATTAGATTGGAAAAGATAATTGAAAAAACAATGGATAGGGAAAACTACAGGGATGCTATTAATGCTATCAAAGAAATAAATAGAGTTATTAACCCCAATAATAACACAGTTGAAGTAGCAACTAAAGACACTGCTTTTAAAATAACTTTTGGTAATGATTAGAAGTTATGAGAGAGATTATTTTACCACCTTTGGAGATATGGCAACAGGAAGTATTTGATTGCGTTAAAGATGCTCAAAATAGCGGAAAACGGTTTATTATTAAAGCAAAAAGACAGGTGGGGAAAAGTATTTTATGTATTGTGCTTTTAATATATTACTCACTTCAAAGGAAAGGAATTAGTTTATTAATAGAACCAACACAAGCACAATGCAGAAGAGTTTACAAACAAATAGTAGATTGTCTTGAGGGTAGTGGGATAATTACACAAGCAAATGCCACCTTATTAACGATTACATTTATAAATGGTAGTGAGATTATATTTAAATCCTGTGAACAAAATACTGATAGTTTAAGGGGTTATACAGTTTCAAATATCTGTATTATTGATGAGGGTGCTTTTTGTCCGACTGATATATATAATATTGTTTACCCTATGACTGATGCCCATAATGCCCCTATACTAATTGTATCAACACCCCTATTTGCTAATGGTGAATATTATGAGTTATACCAAAAGGGTTTAATACCAAATGATAAAATAGTTAGTTTTGATTGGAGCAAATATGATACTTCAAAATATTTATCCAATGAGAAGTTAGAATTTTATCGTGAAACAGTAGCACCTTTGAAATTTAAATCTGAATATCTGGGTGAATTTATCGAAGAGGGTAGTTATACCTTTGGTAATATTAATGGATGTGTTGATAATACTATTTTCAAAGGTTTACCTAAATATGGCGGTATAGATTGGGCGACAGGTAACAATGGGGACTATACTGTATTAACTTTAATGGATGAGCATAAAAACGTTGTTGACATACATTCATTCAAAAACCTCGATGCAGTTGAACAAGTTGATAAACTAACTAATATAATTAATAGTTATCCAACTCTAAAGAAAATACAGGTTGAAATGAATAGTATAGGTAGGGTGTTCTATGATAACTTGAGAAGACAGGTTAAGGTTTATATAAAACGATTTACAACAACCAATGAAACCAAAAGGAAGATAATTGAACAATTAATTCAAGCATTTGAAAGACAATTAATAACAATACCAAATGATAATGAATTATTAAAAGAGTTGCAACACTATTGCGTAGAAAAGACTAAAACAGGTTATACATATAATGGTGCTGACGGTGTTAATGATGACTATGTAATATCACTTGCATTATGCTATGATATAGCAAAAGAAGATAATAATAACTTTCAATTAAGATTAGTATGATAAATATATTTAAAAGAAAAAAAGAAACAACTAAATATGGTTGGAACACATTACCAATTAAGTATTTGCCACAGATAACACGAATAACACAAAGTAAGATATTAACTGAAGAGGATAAAATATTAAGATGTACTGCTTTAATTAATAATATTGATTATGATGAGTTACTTAATTATCCACTGGATAAAACGAGAGAATTAATTAAGAGTGTTAATTTTTTGTATGGTGAACCAAAGAAGAAAAAGTTGGTGAAGAACTTGAACCTAAACGGTAAAGAATATTATGTTATTACTGAGGTTAAAGATATAACAACTGCACAATTTATTGAGTATAATTCACTTATGAATGATGTGGAAAATAACTTACCTCAATTATTATCTTTATTCATTATACCAAAGGGACACAAATACAATGAAAATTATAATGTAAAAGAAGTAGTTGATGTAATTAACAATTATTTGAGTGTTGAGGAGGGCATAAGTATTTCAAATTTTTTTATCAAGCGATACAGGAGATATGTAACTCATACCCTGTTATATTTGGAAGTAATGTTATGGGCGATAAAGATAATGAACAAGAAAGAACTAACCCCAACAACAATAACGATGATAGAAAAGAAGATAATGGAACTCAAAAGAATCCGAAAAGAAACGTATTCTTTGTTTGGATGAATCTAATTGAAGCAGTTGAAGAGATAACTAACTTTGACTATGAGAGAGTATTACAAATGGAAGCAATTGAATTTTTTGCTATTTGTACTTATGCTTTTTATAAAGTTGAAAAACAAAAGGCAGAATTAAATAAATTTCAAACATTAAAGAAATATTAATATGACAGAAATTAAATGGACAAGACTACATAAAGTATTAGAGGAGTATGGGAATAGGTTTATTCAACTTGCAAAGGATAAAATGGGGATGAATAAAAGTTATGCTACTGGTGAACTTGCTGATACAATGGAAACAGTAGTAGAAATTAATGATGAATATTTTAAGGTTAGTATAAAGTTGCAAGATTATTGGTATTACGTGGAGAATGGTACTAAACCACATTTTCCGCCCCTACAAGCGATTAAAGAATGGGTAGAGGTAAAAGGTATTACACCCGAAGAGAGAAACGGTTATACACCCTCTATTGAGCAATTACCATATATGATACAAAAGAGTATAGGAAAGTATGGTACAGAAGCACACCCCTTTTTTAATGAGAATAAAGAGATAGTATATAAGGAATTTGAGAATAATATAATATATGCAATTGATGAAGATATAGCGGAATGGGTAAATGACAATGTAACAGAAATGTTAAAGAATATATTTAGTTAGTTGTGTCCAATTAATTTAAGTTTAAAGATAAATAATTTTATATTAAATAGATAAATAATAAAGTTCAAGTTGATAACAAACTATGGCAGAATTAAAAATAAAAGGGGGGAGTAGTACAGTATTAGAATCTATTGCTTTCAAAGGTAGAGGAAACACTGTATATAATAACTTTCAAATTGGTTTTAATGGTGATTTTAATAATATTATATCTATTAAGTTTATAGATTATGACACCAAAGAAGAATTAAAAGATGTAGAGTTACTTGTAAAATCAAAAAGTACAAATACAAGTATAAGTTATAGTAAAGCTAATGTGTTTAAAGTAGTATTACCTGAAGATACAACAGCAAGTAAAATACAAAGTATTATTACTTATTATGAAGATACAACAGATTTAAGTTCAATTAAAGAGTTTAAGACTGCTATTGCAGAAGTGTTACCTTTACCAATTCAAATTTTCCAAAATGAAAAAGTAATAGATAAAAATAACCCAACAACCTTTAGAGTTAAAAGATATGGAGATGATGATGTAAGTATTATGATGATACCTAATAATTCAACTATTGATTTTATTTCTAAAACTTATAATGCACCTTATTATGAGTATGAGTGTCAGATTAATATTAATAGTGAATATACTGACACAAGTTATAGATTTTATGTTGATATTAATAAAACACAATACGGTGAAGAATATGGTAATAAGTTAATTAGTGCTGGTAGGCAAGAAATAAAATATACCGTAGTAGATAGGGAATTAGTACCTAATATTGAAGCAACAATTACTTCAACCACACCAATATCAACTGAATTTAAGGGTGTTAATTTAATTGTTGATGTTAATTATATAGATGACAATGAAAAGGATATACCACAGTTATTATATAATAATGAGGAAATAAATATAATACCACAAGTTATTAATATATTAGATAATGAAAGTAATATATATAATTACAGTTATATAATACCCCCCGAATATACTGATGAAGATATTGAAATTACCTTTCAAGGATATAATACAAACAAAGAGATAACAGTTAAAAATATTATTCCAATGGATACACCAAAGATATATACAGAACTATTAAGTACAACTTCAATACCCTCATACGGTGGTACAGTAAAAGTTAAAGTATTATATGAAGATTACCAAAGTATAAATACACCTACTATATTATTTAATGGAGTTAGACAAACAACTAACTATATGAATGATAATAGTACAATGTCAAATGATTTATATAATTATGTATTTGATTTTCCAAAAGCGGAAGAAGATAGAACTATTACAATAAGATTTCAAGTAATAGGAGAGGGAAATGAAATAGTATATAGTGATATTCAAATAACACAAAAAGGTACTGGTGGTACAGGTGGTGGTGGAAGTGATGATGATAATAATGATGAACCACCTTTGATTTTTGATGATGTGTTAATACTTGATAGTTATGGTGATGAGTATAATTATGAGGAATCAGAAGATACGTACACTTTACAGGCAAAAGTAAAAACTGCTATAGATGATGTAGTTGGTGAATTAGAAGTAGTTACAAATGTTAATTGGATTAGAGTTGATTATAGTAATGGTGGTGATATAAATCATCATTATTACAAAGAAACAGTATTTAATTATACTATAAACATAGCAGAAAACACTAATGAAGTAAGTAGATTAACAGTTGTTACATTTAATTATTATAATACTGATAGTGAATTAATTGATAGTAAAGATTATGTATTAATACAAGATGCAGAAAAACAACCTACTATTATTGAGTATAATAGTTGTTGGGAAGATATTATATATACTACTGATGTAGATGTATTTAATTATTCTGTTGTGATGAGTACGTTTGTGGAAAATGATAAGTCAGAGGAAGTAACTATATTTAATGGTAGGGCATACAAATATCCAAATGCAGATAATATTGAAATCAAATTAAATAAAATATTTGAGAACTATTTAACCAATTCATTAACTAATACTATATCTAAATTAGATTTAACTTCTAATATTGATTATAATAATAGAAACTATGAATCGTGTAAAAGATTTTATTTGATTGATAGAGATACCAGTGAACTTATTAAAGAATATAGAGTATTATATGATTGGAGTTATACATATAAATGGAGAGGTGAAGAAGAAGTATTAAGTAAACCAATTGATAATAATTTTGCTTATAGGCAATTACATTTTAATACTACTGTAAGTAAATTGGGTATAGTTACTAATTATATTACTAATACAATTAATAATAATTGTGGTGATTATGCTTTATATTATTTAAATAGTTTTGGTGGTTGGGATTCTTTATTGCTTAATAATAAAGTAAATAAAAGTAAAAGTATTAATAGTTATACAACTGAAAAGTATATTAAGAACTTGAACATAGATTTTGAGCAATACAGATATATATCTGAATTACAGAATAGTTACGATGTTAATACTAACTTACTAACAGATGAGCAAGCCACAAATATAGTAGATAATTTGTTTACTTCAAATGAAGTTTATTTACATAATCTAACTACAGATATTATTAATGCAGTACTTATTACAAATAATAAAGTATCATATAAACGATATAGCGATAATTTAGAGTTACCATATTTTACTATTAATATCAAAGAATCACAAATACAATTAAAACGATAATTATATGAAACAAGATGTAAGATTATACATAGATAATAGATTGGTTGAGTTTACAAAACCCTTTGAAATATTTTACAATTTTCAATTAACTGAACTTGAAAAACCAACTATTATAAAAAACAGTTATACAAAGAGTATTGAACTTGATGATACCCAAATTAATAATGAGATTTTTGGTAATATATGGAATGTTGAAAAGATTGTTGGTGCAGGGGGTAGTATAGGTTCTTCATTTAACCCAAACAAAAAAGTACCTTTTACATTATATGTAAATTCAGATATATTTGAAAGGGGGTATGTTAAATTAAATGCTATTAAAAAGCAAAATAACCGTTACAAATATGATATTACATTGTTCGGTGGTATGGGTGATATGTTTTATGAGTTGTCAAATAAACAGTTATCTGATTTGGAATATAAAGATAAGAGTGGTAATGTAATGGATTTATCATTTACTATTAATAAAGAAACTGTATTTGATGCGTGGAATACTGTTATAGGTAATATCAATGGTGTATATGATGAAGCAAACGTTAATCGCCCTACTTCATATTTATTTAATAGAAAATGGGAAACGGTTAATTTTATGCCTGCTTATGAGGGAACACCAAGTAATAATTTTAGTGCTGATAAGGTATTAATCAATGCAAAAGATTTTGATATTACCAAATCAAGTAATGGGTACACTACTATTAATGGTTTTGCTTTGGGTACTACTTCTGAAGATATGACAATGAATGAAACAGGTGATATGAGGAGTTATTTACAACGTCCTGTAATAAGAATGAAATCAATTATTAATGCCTGTCAGAATCCTGTTAATAATGGTGGTTGGGAAGTTAAGTTAGATGATTATTTTTTCAATGATAAGAATCCTTATTATAATGATACTTGGATGACATTAAATAAACTGGTAGATAATGAAAAGAAAGAAAATACATCTGAAATACTTAATGGTGCATCTTTAGTTAAGAATGAAAAGGATTATGATATAGTGTTTGATGATATTGATTTAAGAAACTATAATAATGCTCAAATAGATATACAGGTTGATTTTAATTTAACTTCTACCAATTACGTAAATACACCTAATTACTTATATACTCAATTTGATTATCATTTTAATAAAACAAAGAATAATAAGAAACCCGAATACTATGATTATAGATATAATGGTGCTTTATGTATTCAACTTGTGGCATACGATGAAAACAATAAGGTTATAAGTGCTTCTGATACACTATATTTAAGTAATAAGGGTTCGGGTTGGTTTAGTTCTTTATTTGAAAATGGTAGAATGACTTGGGAAAAAGACGGAATACCAACCAATGAAATTAAATATCACTATGGTTTTTTCAAACGTAATGAAAACACTACAAAATATAATTGGGTAAATAATGACGGTAGCAATACATTTACATTTACATTTGTTAATGAAATTAACTTCTATAAATTAAAGTTAAGACAAATGTGGTTATCTGAAACCTACACGAAAAAAAGATATAGTTGGGCAGGAACAGAAGAAAATACTGCAGGTACTACTCAATCAAAAACAAATGATACTATTAAACTATGGGCAAATACTGTTGTAACCAATGCAACAAATTCAGATAATGAATTAAGTTTAATTAATAGATTAGGTGGTAAAACAGAGGGTAAAAATGAATTGGTATTAGTTAATGCAAGTGTTATTAGAACTATATATAATAACTTCTTTTCTGGTACTAAAATCAATGTAGAAGATTATTTGAACACAGGTACTAATGTTGCAGATTATTTAATTGGATATGCTAAAATGTTTGGTTTATACTTTTGGACTGATGCAAGTGAAATATCTTCAAATACAAGTTTATACCCAAAAGGAGTAATGCACATATTAAGTAGAGATACATTTTTTAAGTTAAATAATATAGAAGATTTAACTGATATTGTAGATAGAGGTAGAGAGTATGAAATAACACCTTATATTTTTGATAATAAGTATTATACATTTGATGTACCTCAAGTAGATAGTGAAGTGGCGGATGAATATAAAAAGAAATATGGTGCTGAATATGGTATTAAACAGTATCTAACAGGTTTTGAGTTTAATGATGAAACAAAGAACCTAATAGATAAAACACCTTTTCAATCGGGTATTGAAGTATTAGAGGTAGATAAATATTTTACTCAAAGGGATGAAAATAATTTACCTGCTTATTATTACAATGGTTTTTCTTATGAGTTGTATAGAAAAGCAACTAATGATTTACAAACAACTACAATAGATGTACCAGTAGAGAAAAAAGAGTTAAGTGATATTAATGATAATGGTATTAAATTTGGTGATAGTTTTGCAAAACTACAATTTCATTCAACTCAAAATGACTCAATATCTGATGCAAGCAATGTATTAGTATTCTTTAATGGTAGTAGTTTAGTAGATGAAGTTAATAACTATTATTATCTAACTGATGATATTACTGAAATGTTTGGTTTAAATGATGAAACACCTTGTTATATATTAACTAATACTAACACCAATTCGTTAGGTGATACAATAGCATATAAAATGATAGAATTACCTAAATTTGGTAGAAATAAAGTATCTGTTACAGGTAATATAGTATATACGTTAGATATGGGTAAAACCAAAATGACTTATGTTAAAGGTAATTATTTAACTGAAAATTGTACTATCACGAATAACGTATGGGATGATTATATAAATGACTTGAAAGATGAGAATAATAAAAAGATGAAATGTTATATCAATTTTCAACATTTACCAAATGCCTATCTATTAAGAAATTTATATTGGTATGAAAATAACTTTTGGTGTTTAAATTCTGCTAAAAATTGGAATATTAATTTAATTCAACCTGTTGAATGTGAATTAGTTAAGATTATTGATAGAAATAATTATAAGACTGATAAGATAGAATATGAACCGTTTATTGTATTTAAATTAGAGGGGTTATCTCCATATAAGGTAGTAGAGAATAAAGATGTTAATATTACTGATTATTATTATAAAATATCAAAGGATTTAATTAGATTGAATGTAGTAATATATAGTCAAGACAATTTATTTGAATGGCACTTTGGAGATTATTTTTATAGAAAGGATTTTGAAACAGGTAGGACAGAAGAAGAACCTTTCAGTTATTATACTACTGCAGAACAATATAATGTAGGAAGTATGAAACCCGATATTCGTTTACCAAAAAGTGAATATAAACAAATATATGATATTCCAATATTCACGGAAAGTGGTTATAGGTATATCGCACATTTAGAAACTGACGGTATTATTCTAAATTAAAAAGTTGTTTAAGAACTTGAACCTAATAATAAACTAATAACTTTAATCTATTAATTTAGATTTAGTTATTAGTTTTTTATATTAAATAATTATAAATATAATAATTATATGGCAACGAATATAGAAGAAATATTAGGTAAGTCAATTAATAGTGTTAAAGAACTTAAAGAGGAAATTAAACGTTTACAGGATGTGTTAGTACAGACTGATAGTGATAGTGAAGAGTGGCAAAGTACTACTGAAAAATTAGTATCGGCACAGAAATTATTAACCGATGTAACCAAAGCAGGTAAACAAGCGGTTGAAGCAAATGCCACTTCTATTGCTGGGTTAGAAAAAGAATATAAATCATTATATAATGCTTATAGGTTATTGTCAGAGGAAGAACGTAATAGTCCCTTTGGTAAAGAAATGGCAAACAGTTTAAATGATTTATCTACCAAATTAAACGATACAAAAAAAGAAGTAGGTAACTTCAAAGATAATATTGGTAGATATTCTGAATCCGCTATTGATGCTTTTAGTAAAATGGGTATTAGTATCGGTGGTATTACTCAACCAATAGGACAGGCAAAGAACGCAATGGGGTTATTAAACAAAACAATGTTGGCAAACCCTGTAATGTGGTTATTGGCAGGATTGAAATTATTAGTGGAGATATTCCAGAGAGTTAAAGTTGCTATTGCAAGTAATGAGGAATCACAAATGAAGTTAAATATCGCAATGGCAAATTTCCAACCAATTATAGATGCTATTAGTAATGCTTTTGATTGGTTAGGACAAAAGGTAGTGAATATGATTGGTTGGTTGGGTGATTTATACTCAAAGTGGGAAGTATTTAGAGCAGGAGTAAGTGATGCTATAGGTTTAACAGATAATGAAAAGGGGCGAGTACAGGAACAACAAAGGGCATATAAAGATTTAGCAGAGAGTCAAGCAAATTTAACCAAACAAAAAAGAGAAAATTTAAAGTTAAATGCAACTCAAGAAGCGGAATTAGAAACATTAAAAAATGAAGCGGAAGCAACAAATGATGTTACTGAAAAATTAAACAAATTAAATAAAGCGAAGCAATTAGAAGAAGAGATTACCAACCGTAAAATTAAGGAGAAAGAAGAGGAATTACGTTTATTAAAATTGCAATCTTCATTTACTGCTAATGATACTGCTATGAATGATAAATTAGCACAAACAGAAGCAGAATTAAGTATATTAAGAGCAGAGGGTGCAAGACGCACAAAGGAATTAACAACCAAAATACAATCATTAACTAATGCAAAAACAAGTAATAATGAAGTTACAAAAAATGCAATAGATTTAGAAAAGGAAGAATTAGAAACTATTGAGGAAATAAAAAATAGATTAGAAACAGCATCAAAAACAGAAGTAGAACTATTACAGGAAAAATTCTTTGAAGAATTAAAATTAATGCGTAAGTACAATCAAGATACCACTAAATTAGAAGAAGAGTATTATATAAAACTTAAAGAACTACGAGATGAATATAACGATAAGGAAAAAGAAGATGCAGAGAAAAAAAGACAAGAACAAATCAAAAGAACACAAGATATTCATAAAGAGCAAATTATGCTAAAAACTCTTGGTTTAATGGATTTGGAAAATATTAATAGTGGTACAAATAATAGCATTATAGATAGAGTTGATGAAGAGAGAAAAGCAATATTAATGTTAAGACAACAACAAATTGTAGATGAAACTACTTTAGATAAAGTAACTTTAGAGGAACGATTTGCTTTAATGCAAGAATTTTATGCAAATATAGAAGAATTAAGAAGAATAGACTATGAACAGGAAAAAAGACTTATTCAACAAAAGGATGCTTTATATGAATCAAAAATGAATAATGTTGGTGCTATTCTTGATATGGTTAATGCAGTAGGACAGTTAGGTAATGCTATTGCACAGAATATTGAACTTGATATAGAGAGTGGTAAGATAACCAAACAAGAAGCAGAAAAGAAAAAGAAACAATTAAAATCACTTCAAGCAGTTCAGTTAGCGGTAAGTATCGCAACAATCGCAGGTGATACTGCTATGGGTATTATGTCTTTATGGACTGCATTCGCTAAAAAGAAAGTTGCTAATGCTCAATTAATTAATCCTGTTGCTATTGCTTCTGCAAATGCTTTGGATTTAGCAACAACAATAGCACAAACTGCAGGTATGGCAACAATGGCAGGCGCACAGATAGCAGGTGCAATAGGTGGTTATGTTTCACAAGTAAATTCAATATCTCAAATGGGTGGCGGTGAAAATTCAACACCAAATACAACACCAACTGGTGTAATAGATACATCTTCATATACATATACAAGAGAGTTGCAAACAGAAGAAGAGAAAGAACAAAATCAAAAATCAATTGTGGTTTATGTTTCAGATATTATGAATGCAATAAATAAAGTTGAAGTAAGAGATAAAGAATCTACATTTTAAGAGAAAAAGCAGATAATAATTATCCTATCTAATTTAATAGATAGGATATTTTATTATATATTAATTTTTTATATTAAATAGTTATAAATAGAAATAGATATGTTTGAATTACCAATATATAAAGCAGAGATTACTGAAGATATAGAGGGAATCACCGCAATAAGTATAGTTGAAGCACCTGCAGTTGAAAGTGATTTTCTTAAATTCAAGAAAGAGGAAAAGAAAATGTTATTTTCAATTGATAATGAAGAAAAGAGATTAGTAACAGGTGTGATAATGCGTTGTGATTTTCCTATCTATAGAATTAGTAATAGTGGTTATGAATATTTTATATTATTTGACAAAGATACTATCATAAAAATGACTGAAAAGATGTTGAAAGATAATACTTTCAATAACATTAATTTAGAACATAATGATAATAGATTTGTTGAGGGTGTAACTTTAAGAGAATTATTCATAAAAGATACTGAAAAAGGGATTAATCCAATTGGTTTTGATGATATTTCAAATGGTAGTTTGTTTGCTACATATCATATAACAAATAATGAAGTATGGGAACAAATTAAACAAGGTACTTTTAACGGTTTTAGTCTTGAGGGGTACTTTAATGTAAATGAAATAAAAGAAGAACCAAAAGAGATTGATACTATTGATGAATTGTTAGATTATATTAATAATTATAAATAAATTTTATACACGAATGAAAATAACAGAAAAATTAAAAGTATTACTTAAATCTGTACTATCTATTCAACTTGCAGAAGTAGTAACAGATAAAGCAACATTAATTTATGATACCGAAGAACTTGTAGTAGGTACAGAAGTATTTATTAAAAATGAAAATGAAGAAATTGTACCTGCAGAAAATGGTGAATATATTACTGATGAAGTTACTATCGTGGTAATAGACGGTAAAGTTGCTGAAATTATTGAAAAAGAGGTAGAAGAAACAGTAGAGGTAGAAGCGGAAACTATTGTAGAAGAAATTATTGAAGAACCTACTACTGAACCTATTGAAGAAGAAGTAATTGTAGAAGAGATTACTGAAATTCCAACTAATAAATTAGAAGAGATTTTAGAAACTATTTCTGCACTTAACAACAAAGTAAATGCTTTAGAGGGTAAAATTATAGAACTTGAAGAGAGATTAGTAAAAGTAGAAAAAGAACCTATTGCAAATCCTATTGAAGAAGAAGTAATTGTAGAAGAGGAAACTAAAATGAGTAAATTATCTTATCTCAAAAAGAAATAATTTTACTTAATTAAATAGTTAAATATTAAATAATTAAAAAAATAAAGAATTAAAAATATATATAAAAATATGGGATGTTTAACAGATTATACACTTAAAGGTATTATGTCGGACTGTAATCCTGTTTTATCTGGTATTAAAAAAGTATTTTTAGGATATAAAGAATCTTTTAATATTACACCCGATAAAGCAACCCAAACTGCTACTGTAGAGGCAGTTGGTGAAGGAAAACTTTACGGTTATGATGTAACAGTAGATACAGGTGGTTTAACTTCTGCACTTACAAGAAATGATGCAAATGGTATTCGTTATTACACAAATACTATTTCAATGCAATTCACTAAATTAGAAGCACACAAACACCTTGAAATTCAAGCAATGGGTGCGGAAGAACTTATTGCGGTTGTTCTTACAAATGACGGTAAATATTGGTTGGTTGGTGCTGACAGTTATGTAACTGCAACAGAATCAAATGCACAAACAGGTTCAAGTTTTGATGATTTGAATGGTTATACAATTTCATTGTCTGCTCGTTCTGCTTATTTGCCTTTTGAAGTAACAAAAGAAACAGTAGATGCGTTAGTAGATGCAACAGTTTAATAATAATTAATTTTAAAAATATAAATATAGAATATGGCAAACACATTAAATATTAGTTCTTTACCTGATTATGTAAATGAACGCAAAGATGAATTATTTGTAAAAACTTCAGCAGGTTCAAAAACCCTTGATTATATTGAGGTGATGTATAACGTAAAATATAAAGATGCTCTCAATTATCTTGATAGTACAGTTGTACTTGCTGACGGTTCAGAGTGTGGTTGGAATCCTCAAGGAGCAGATACAATTACACAAAGATATATTGAAGTTAAACCTATCGCAATCCAAAAAGAATTTTGTGCGAAAGACTTGCGCAAATCTTGGATGAATTATGAATTAAGATTTGAAGCAGGTAGAGAAACTTTACCTTTTGCTGAAAAATTTGTAGAATCAAATATTTCTGCTATTCAAAAAGAAGTAGAAAATATGATTTGGAAAGGTAATGAATCAGCTGGTGTTGATGGTTTCCTTACTCAAATTGATGATGAATCAACTATTACAAAAAATACTGCTACAGATGTAGTAGAGGGTGTTGAAAAAGCATATACTGCACTTTCGGGTTCAGCAATTGAAAAAGGCGCATACCTCTTTATGTCTTGGACTATGTTTAAGAACTATGTAATTGCAAAAAATAAAGAATGTTGCTCAAATACAGTTATTGATGCAAATACAGTATCTTATGTTTATCCTTACGATACACGAGTAACTATTGTACCTGTTGCAGGTTTGGAGGGTACACAATCTATTGTAGGTGCTTCAAAAGATGCTTTGGTTTATGGTACTGATGTAGAAAATGCTGACTCAACTTTTGTACTTGATTATGACAAAAAAGAAAGCAAATTCTATCTTAATATCTTATTTTCAGCAGGTACGGCACTTAAATTCATTGATGAAATTTCTTTCGTAACAGTAGGTTAATTTAACAAATAATTTATATTTAAAAAAGCAGGGAATAATTACCCTGCTTTTTTTATTTCTGAAAGTTTAATGAAAATATTTTTTAATCTATTCAATGTTCTTTTATCTCTTTTGGTTTTACTCATTTTGTCTTTTGCTTCTTGTGAGTGTTTTTTGCCTAAACGGTACTTATTACCTTTGTTTATATTGTTTATTTTAGCAGTATTTTTAAATCTTTCAAGTTTTGTACCATAGATATTATTATATGCTTGCGTACACCACTCAAGATTATCTACCCTGTTATCTGTTTTAACCTCGTTTTTATGGTTTACACAAGGATAATTATTAGGGTTATCTAAAAATGCTTGTGCTACAAGTCTGTGTATAGTAAAACTTTTATGTTTTCCCTCTTTACATAAACTAACTTCATAATAACCTCTACTACCTAATTTTAGTTTCATTATTCTCTCTTTTGAATTATTACTGCCACCATTACCAAGACTCTTTACTCTCCCAAGCGATGATATTTGATACAAATTTTCGTACCCGATTACATCTTTCCAAATTTCTTTTATTTCCATTTCGCAACGTTTTTTAAGATTAATACTAAATTTAATTATAAGGCTAAGTTACAAAAAATGATTCATTTAACCAAATAAAATTGATGTTATTTTATTATTTTTATATTAAATATATATAAAAAACTAAAATAAAATATATTATGATAGTGTATAATAAAGAAGACAGAAATTTTAAAATCCCTAACGGTATAGGAAATCTTAATATAACAATTAATGAAGATGAAACTACATTAACAGAAGAACTATTAAAAATTAATAGTGAGATTGAGAATATCAATGAAGATATTGATGTATTAGAGGGTAGAGTGATTGATTTAGAAAATAATAATAGTACAGGTGGCGGTGGTTCTTCTGTTGTTAGAATAGTTGCTATGGATGAAATTTTATCGGTAGAAGATTTTAATCGTATATTTGATAATCCAAATAATGAAGTATTTGAATTACAATTTAAATATAGTAGCAATGATAACTACAAAACATTTACAATTTTAACTAAAGAATATGATTCTACGCTTGGTATAAAAACAATAATTTTTTTTGATTTTATGCAAAGATATAAATTTTTAAAATATTCTTTTGATGATACTACTATTTATATGGGGAGTACTACTATAGATAGTAATCCCGAATAAATTATAATTAAATTTTATTTTTAAAATACCCTATTTTCTAATGAATTTAGGGTATTTTTTATATATTTTTAATTAATTTTTATATTAAATGAATAAAAAATAGTATAAAATGAAATTAAAATTTACCTTAATACTGAAAAATAATACTTCAAATGAAGTAACAATTAATAATTTGATAGGTGATGTTACAATTAACTCAATTATATTTAAAGACGTGGAATTTGATTTACCAAGTGGTGAATACGAATATTTGTTATTCCTTAACTACAGAACAGATGTACAGTTTACTTTTGAAACAGATTTGATTGATAGTACAGTTATAGTAGAGAATAATGAGATACCTATTAAGTTGTTGCGTCCAATGATTGGACTAATGAAAATAAAGGGTGAAAAAGTAGAGAATATAGAGTATAACCCAACAATAAATAATATAAATTACAAGCAAAATTATAATATATATTTCTATGAATAAAGAGAAAATTAGTTTATCGGTAATAGATATTGAGAATAAATATAGAGATTATGACTATACAGAAATTATATATAGTGATAATCAAATAGTTAGTTACGGTGCTGATAATAAATTACCTATATTACTTAATAATGTATGTAAAGAATCTGCAACACTTAATAGTATTGTAAATGGTTCGGTTAATTATGTATTAGGTGATGAAATTATATGCAATATAGAAGCAATGAAAGATAAAGTAAACCGTACAGGTATGACAATAAGACATTTTATTTCAAATATTGCTTTATCTTATTTAAAATATGGTGGTTATGCTTTTCAAGTGATATATAGTAAAGCAGGTATTCCAGTAGAAATTTACCCTCTGGATTTTGCAAAATGTAGAACAAATGAAAATGGCACTAAAATATTCTATAATAAAAAAGGTTGGGGAAGATATACTACCAAGTCAGAAGTGTATGATAGATTTGATAGAAAAAATATAAATTGGGAAAAACCAACACAAATATTCTACTACAAAGGTAATACACTTTCAACTTATCCGTTGCCACCTTATTATTCTGCTTTGAGAGATGTATTAACGGAAATTGAATGTACTAAATATTCCTTAAATACAGTAGCAAAGGGATTTAGTGCTAAATATATAATGAATATTCCAAGTACAAGTAATTTAACAGATGAACAAAAAGAAGCAATTGAAGATGCAATAAAAAATAAATTCTGTGGTAGTGAATCAGATGTAAATTTTATGCTTTATTATACGGACGGAGAAGAGAAGTTAGAGGTAACTAAAATAGAGAGTGATGAAACCCCCGAAAGATATATAGCAATAAAAGACAATGCAAGGGAAAATATATTTATCTCAATGAGAGCAACACCAAACCTATTTGGGTTGCCGTCAAAAACAACTGGATTTAATCAACAAGAATATTCAAGTGCTTTTAAACTGTTTCAAAAGACAGTAATACAAGGGATTCAAAATAGTATAATTGAAAGTTTGGATAAAGTATTTGCAGTAGATAATTCAATAGAAATAACACCATTTAAAATAAATTTTGAAGAATAATATGAGAGATATATATAATGTTTTATTGGTTAGTCCAAATACAATTAAATCAAGTAATATGCTTGATAGTAATATAGATGACAGTGCTATTTCATCCTGTATAACAATTGCACAAAATATCTATTTGAAAGATGTTATAGGAGATAAATTAGTTACAAAATTACAAACATTAGTCTATAATGCAATCAATAATATTGAAGACAATATTAATGATGATAATAATACTGTTTTTAAGGCATTTTTAGACACTTTTGTTAAAGATGTAGTAACTTATAAGGCGGTGAGTGAATTAATGGTAATGAACACCCTAAAAATCAAAAATGCAGGTGTTGTTACAACTTCTGATACCAATATGTCGGTAGTATCATTAAGTGATATTAAATATATGAGAGATAATTTTGAAACGTATTTTAATAGTGCAGTCAATCGAATGATTGAGTTTATTAAACAAAATAAAGATACTTTCAAAGATTATACACATATAGGTTGTGAATGTGAGGATAAAAATAAATATGGAAATACTAAACTTTGGTTAGGGTGATATGGAAAATAAATTGAATATATTAGATAGATTATTAGTAATATCGGAAAAGTATAAATTAGTAACAGTATTTAAATCACTATTTATTTTACTGTTAATAGTAGGTACGTTTGCTTTTATAAAAAATCCAACTTATGTATTTGAGAAATACAACGAATGGAACAATAAGCAACACCAAGAACAAATAGAAAGAAGAATTACTAATAATGCCGAAACACAATTAATACTTGAAAAATTAATGTATCGTACTGATGCAGATAGGGTTATGCTTTTGGAATTTCATAATTCGGGAAAAAATAATAGTGGACTCCCCTTTGCTAAAATCACTTGTACATACGAATGTTTAAATGATTCTATTTACCCGATAGCAAATGAATATCAAAATATACAATTAAGTTTATTTCCTTTCACGAATTTACTATTAAAACAAAAATATTACTTTGGTGATACAGAAAAATTATTAGAAGTTGATAAACATTTGTATTATAAGTTTAAATCAAATAATATTAATCACTTTGCTTGTTGTGTTATTGAGGGTATTGATGATGCGTTAGGGGCATTATTAGTAGGTTATGAAGATATTAGTGAAATACATAATTGTAGAGATATAAATAACTTAATAATTAATGAGAGTTTAAGATTATCATTATTATTAGAGATTAATAAATTTAATAAATAATATGCAATTAAAACAGTTAATTCAAGATATTGCGGAGTACACAGTAAAAAATGAGATAGTAGAGTGTGCTATGGGTGGTTTATCGTTGTATGAGATAAATTTCAAAGAAAATAATAACTACCCTTTGTTATTCATTTCACCCTCAACAAATCATACTATTTCAAATAATACTATCACTTATCAAATAGTAATTTATTACATTGATAGATTATTAAGGGATAATGATAATAATATTGATATTGTTAATGCTTCTGTTAGTAAGTTGCAACAGATTATTAATATTATCAAATCATTTGATAATGTATTAAAACTTAATCCAGATTATCAAATTAATAATTTTGCCGATACTCAAAGACTTACTGACAATGTGGCAGGTGGTTATGTAAATCTATCTATTACTGTACAAAACACTCAAGGTGTGTGCGCAATAGATGCAGTATTACCAACTTTAAAAGTAGTTCTGCAAAATAAGAATGTTGAAATTACTGAAAATGGCGAGTATTCAATAACTTTTGATAACGGTTACACTGGGTTGAAAGAAGTGAATGTAGATGTCAATATTGATACCCAAAGTTATTATAATGACGGTTATGCAGAGGGATTTTCAAAAGGTGAAACAGAGGGTTATAATGAGGGTTATACTGAAGGTGATGCAAATGGTAGGGCAGAACAAAAAAGTCTTTTAGAGAGCATTAAAATAACCGAAAATGGAGTATATGATAATGAGAATGGATATGATGAAATTACGGTTGAGGTAGATACAAGTGGCGCATATAATGAAGGTTTTGATAAAGGTAAGGCAGAAGGTAAAGAAGAGGGTAAAGCAGAACAAAAAGCATTAATTCAACCAATAACCATTACAGAAAACGGAACATACACAAATGAAAATGGATATTCACCAATTGATGTATCAATTGATACAGATAGTTATTATAATGACGGTTATGCAGAGGGATTTTCAAAAGGTGAAACAGAGGGTTATAACGAGGGTTATGATGTCGGTGTAGTAAATGGTAAGGAACAACAAAAAAGTCTTTTAGAGAACATTGTTATAACAGAAAATGGAGTATATAATAATGAGAATGGATATGATGTTGTAGATGTTGAAATAGATACTCAAAGTTACTATGATAATGGATATAATACTGGATATAATGAGGGAGCAGATGCAGGTTATAATAATGGATATAACGAGGGTTATGATGTCGGTGTAGTAAATGGTAAGGAACAAGGTAAAGCAGAACAAAAAGCATTATTGGAATCAATCACAATTAAGGAAAATGGAACGTACACAAATGAGAATGGTTACAACGAAGTAATAGTTAGTGTAGCTGGTACATCTAAACTTAAATTACCAAATGGTATTTCTTTGGAAAATAGTACTTTTTCAACTATTGATATGAGCAAACAAGATTGGAGTAATGTTTATGATTGGGAAAAAATGTTTAGTAATTGTAAAAATTTAACAGATATACAGAATTTTCCAACAAATGCAGAAATATTAAATACTGATAGTATGTTTAATTATTGTGATAAATTAACGGAAATACCCGAATTAAATACAAGTAATTGTGTTAATATGAGTAATATGTTTCAAGGTTGTACAAATTTAATATCTATACCCGAATTACTTACAAGTAATGTACTGACTATGGAAAGTATGTTTTATGGTTGTCCAAATTTAATATCTATATCTTTGTCAGACACGAGTAATGTTACTAATATGCGAAATATGTTTAATTATTGTCAAAAATTAACGGAAATACCCGAATTAAATACAAGTAAGGTTACTGATATGTATTATATGTTTTACAATTGTACCAAATTAACAACAATACCCGAATTAAATACAAGTAATTGTATTAATATGGAAAATATGTTTTTTAATTGTGGAAGTTTAATATCTATACCTCAAATAGACACATCAAATGTTAGAAGTATGCAAAATATGTTTCGGAGTTGTTATAAATTGGAAGAGGTAAAATTTAAGGGAAATCCACAATATTTAACAAATGTAAGTAATATGTTTGCTTCTGCTGGTACGAGTGCAGAAACCCCAAAAATGTATTACCCACAAGAATTTGAAACAAGTTACCAACAAATTATTAATACTTTACCGAGTAAATGGACTGCAGTACCTTATTAAATAATAATTAATTAATAATTTAATATTTTATGACTTTAACTGAATATTATAATTTTTCGGAAGATACAAATGTAACTTTAAGATATACATCTTTTTTTGACGAGCAACCCGATAATTTCCCTTGTCCGTCTAATATGTCCTATGCTTTTCAAGGGGAGTCGAGAGGTTGTATTAAAATGTTAAACACAAGTAATGTTGTTAATATGGAACGTATATTTAGTGATTGTACAAATTTAATATCTATACCCGAATTACTTACAAGTAATGTTACTAATATGAGTAATATGTTTAATGGTTGTACAAATTTAATATCTATATCTTTGTCAGACACGAGTAATGTTACTGATATGCGAAATATGTTTAATTATTGTTCCAATTTAACATCCATTCCTGCACTTGACACAAGTAATGTTACTAATATGAGTAATATGTTTTATGTATTTAACGGAAGTACTACTAAATTAAAATCTTTACCCCCTTTAGATTGTTCAAAAGTAACAAATATGAATAATTATTTTAGTTATAGTTCTTACCCTCGTACTATTTTAACAAATGTAGGAGGGTGGATTAATCTAAAATGTAATTGGAATGACGGGTACGGACTAAATACTTGTCCAAATTTAACTTATGAATCTTGCATTAATATACTAAATGGACTTTATGATTTTGTTGGTAATAATGTAACACCTACATCCTCACAAGGTAAATTAAAAGTTCATCAAAATTTTATTAATCTTGTTGGTGATGAAATTTCAATAGGAACAAACAAAGGTTGGACAATAACCACTTAATAATTAGATAATTAAAATATAATTGATATTATGACTAAAGAGTTTAAAAATAATTATATAATATATAGTGCTGATGCTGATAAAGTATTTATTGATAATGATTTAGATTTTACTGATATATTAAATTACACTTCAAGTAAAAAATTATTTATGCCTATTTTTAATGATACTATTAAAGATTATAAAGAAATTAGTATTGAAGATGATATTAAATATAAAGCACTTCAAGAAGAGGAAATAAGGAAGCAAATGGGAATAAAGTAATGCGTAAAGATTTAGCAACTTATAAAAAGTACCAAAAATATCTGAAATCAAAGGAATTTAAACAGTTAAGAGATGAGGTATTAAAAAGAGATAATTATACCTGTAGGGTATGTGGCAGGACATTAGAAGAGATTGCTGATAATAAAAAAATAACACTACAGGCGCATCACGCAAAGTATGATAATTTAGGTAAAAATAATGATGAGGAAATGAATGATATTATTACTTTATGTTCAATTTGCCACAATGCTATCCATAAAGCACCCTCAAATTTGAAAAGATTTACTAATAAAGAATATATTAATAATAATTTAAAATGATATGGGTAAATATTTTACTTTTAATGAATTAATTAATAGTGATACTGCTCGAAAATATAACATAAATAATTATCCGACAGAAGATGCTACTATAGATAATATTAATCAAAGTATTGAAAAATTAGATGCAATAAGAGATGCTTGGACTATTTACTGTGAGAATAATAATTTGGGTAATCCTGCTTTAATTATAAATAGTGGTTACAGATGTGATAAATTAAACAAAGCGGTAAATGGTAGTGAAAATAGCGAACACAAATTAGGTAGTGCATTTGACATTGATACTGCAAATAATAAAAATAAAGAATTTATTAATTTTTTATACAATTATTTAAATGACAATCAAATATTATTTTCTCAATTAATTAATGAAAAACCTGTTACTGGTATTCCAAGTTGGGTGCATTTATCTTTTGAGGGAAGACACCCTAATAAATATAAATGTCAATATTTCACGATAAAATAATAATAAAATCCCCCTATTCAATTAAGAGTAGGAGGATTTTTTTTGAATCAATTGAGTAATTTTTTATGGAAAGATACTATTATTTTTTATTGGATGAAAAAATAATGTTGTTTGATACCTATAAAAGAGTATTCACAACAAGAAAAACATTAATATATAAATAAAGCAAAGAATCAACAAAATATACCCTATCGGTTATAAAATAACCTGATAATAAGTAAATTATACCCGATAAGGTGTAAATAAAAAAACATTACAAATTATTAAAAAAAATAAAACACTATCTAAAATGGTACTATACAGGGGAATCACCCACCTGTATAGTTAGCATAAAAATTAAATAAATAAAATTAATTAATCAATAAAAAACAAAACAAAGTATTTTTAATAAAAACAAACAACAATAAGTTTATTATTATTATCGTGTAATCATTATCTCTTCTGATTACGTTACAAAGTTACAAAAAATATCTGATACCACCAAATATTTCTGATACTTTTTTAATTTAATTTTCAAAATATTTTAGAATTTGAAGATAAATTTTTACATAAATATTTAATATTAATATTGAACTAAATGTTAAATTTAATATTTATTTCAACAGAAAAATAACTATAACTTAAAATAAGGCGATTTAAGACATTATTTATATATCGGATGATAAATTTACTAAATTGAGAAAATAATGCAACAGAGAGCATAAAATAGGCAAAATATGATGATTATTGCAATCTTATCAACATTCCCATATATCACACACGCAAATTTCGCACACACCCACATTTTTCCTGTAGTTATATACCAGAACAATAATCTTAATAATTCCAAAGTTGAGGTTATGGTGTATAAGTAATATTATCTATTGATATTTGATAGATAATTTCAACGGAAAAATAATGAGTCTATTGATATTATTATTTTTAAAAAAGAAAAATTAATTTTCCCTGTAGTTATTTAACTATATCTATAGATTCTATGATTATATTACAAGTAAATAACTATATCTATATATATTATTATTTTTAGTTAAAATTAGTATTATTTTTTTTTAATATTAATAATTATATCTATAGATTCTATTAATTATTTAACAGTTATTTAACTATATCTATAGATATTATTATTTTTATATTTATATATTTTTATATTTTAATATTTATATATTGGATATGGACATTGCGATATTTGTTAATAACTTAAATATCTATTGTTCAATGATTTACAAAAATATTTTAACATAATTTCACAATTAAAACTTGAACAAAAATATGATAAAAAAAATCGGGAAAATTAATCATTTCCCGATGTTATTTTTGATAAATTTGATTTGTGTTTCGCTATTGTTGTTTCAATTCTACTTATTTTTCGTAGTAATATTTCCCTTTGTAATTCTGTTAATTCAACATCATTTAATTCTTCCTGTGCTATCCTTAATCTCTCTTCAGCAAGATTAATATTAGTATTCAATCTTGTTTTTATTTCCTCATCTGTTTCATCTATATTTAAATTCTGCATTGATTTAGAAAATTGGGGAACGAAAGGTTTATTCTCTTCAAATAAAGTAAATTGCGTTACTTCAAAAAATTTCTCAAGTTGTTGGGAAGTTATTTTTATTTTTTCCACGATATTATCTTGCTTCACTTCACACATAATATAATTAGCAAGTAATTCATTTTTTTGCCTATCTGTCAAATTTTCCTTTAAAAAATTAATAACCTCTTCAACATTCATACCCTTTAACGATTTATAAAGGCGCATCTTTTTTGCATACTGCGTTCCTCGTGGATTTAACCACTGGTAAAAAATATTTTCCATACTTAATATATAATTAAAAAATTAACACTTTTGTTATTTATTGTGCAAAGGTACGACTTTTTTCTGATATATCCAAATATTTTTGAATTATTTTTACTACTATTTTATCAATATTTTAATATTTGTATTAATTATTTTTTAATTTTATTAAAAATTATTCATTTGATTATCAATAACTTAAAAATAAATTAAAAAAAATATAATAAAAAAATTAGTTTTTTCTTGTTTTATTTGATATTTATTAGTAACTTTGCAAAGAAATTAAAAATAAAAATAATAAAAATAAAAACAAATAAAGTATGAGTACAGAACAAATAGAAGAATTACGAAAAAAGAAAACGAAAGAAGATTACACTTTAATAAATTTATTTGAGCAAATATATTTACCTTATACGTACAGGAAAGTAATATATTGCGATAAAAAAACATATATCCCCAAATTTGTTATATTTGATGATATTGTTATAATAGATGAAAATGATAGTACTGAAAAGATAGATAATATTAAGAGGTATTACAAAACAATTTCATTAAAAAACACAACAATTAATAATATCAAAGATTTGTTATATAAATTATTAATTATATTACAAAAATTAGATAAATTAAATATCCCAAGAGCAAATTCAGTAAAAAACACATTACTAACAACCTATAATAATTTTTTTAAATATGAAAACATACAATGAAACAAATAAAACAAACAGACAAGACTTTTGCACCTTTTTTTACCGATTACTATGAATACTACCAAGATATGTCAAAAAACGAATGGTATGAGTTCACTAAATTAATTTTTGATTCTAATTTATTTGGAGAATACCCCAATGAAGATGAAATAAAAAGTAAAAAAGTAAAATTATATTGGAAAGCAGTAAAAAATAGAATTAAAGCAAAAAATTACAAATATAATAACAGAAAATATAATTCAATAAATAAATAATAAATTAAAAATTAATAATTAAAAAAATAGGAGATAATAATTATGAAAATTACAATTACATTTGATGAATTGGATTTGAAAGATAATTTGGTTATAAATACAATAAATAACCTTTTCACGCAAAATAAAGCGATTACAGGCAACATTGAAGTGAAACCTACAAATAATACCCCTTTTGAGGAGTGCGACTTTGTAGAGGATGTAACAAAGCAAAAAAAAGAGGTAAATGATACAGACAAAGAAGTACAAAAATTAAAAGACTTTGCGAATAGTATATACAAGCAACTTAATGAGAAATCACAAAAATCTTTAACCAAATTTGTACAATTCTATACAGATAAAATAGTAAATAATGGATTTAGAATTAACCCTAAAAATAATTGGGAAAAATGGATTGCTAATGACAAAAATTTGAAGTAATATGGGAAGTAGAGTAAGATTAAAAAAAATAGAAGATAACGGTATAGTATGGTTTTACAACAGACGAACCAAAGATTTATTTACAGATGAGTTAATAGAACCAATACGAATTTTAAGAGTACCCCTTGAGAAAATTAAAGATGTAATTAATTTTGCTAATATGCTGGTAGAAAATTATTCGTATTATCCTTATCTTGTAACAGTACCACAAATTAATGAAATGAATTTTTAATTAATTTATCTATTGTAGATATGAAAAAAAAGTATTAACTTTGTGATAAGTAAATTGAATAAAATATAATAGTTATTTGTGGCGCAAGTTTTGAAAAATCAAGTTAAATAGTTGATAGTCAGTGGTTAAGATTTGAGGAGTTCCAGTTCGTTGTAATCTGCCGACCATTGTGGTTACAACTCCTTTCGGAGAAGCGCAGCCCGCCATTGATAAAGGAAGTTAGCCTCGGTGGTGTTAAAAAGTAACTGTTGAATCTTCTAACCTCAGGCTGATGGTGTGATTTTGTACTATATGTAGTGCAAAGATTGTGCCATTCTTTTTATTGCGAGTTTTAATTATTATGATGGTTGTATGGCTTGGGAGGAGATTAAGGTGGGTGTGATTGTTTATATTGATAGGAATAAAAATATGGAGGATTGATTATGTTAGTTAGGTTTGGTCGGGTGGTCATTCGGGTAGGTTGTTGGATGAAGATTTGGCTGAAAAACTTGAGTTTCTTTGGAGAGAGTATTTGCATAAGAATCATGAGATATTTAATACAAGAAATGCATGGGTGGATGAGTTTGAGTATGGAGATTTGAGTGAATAGTTGCAATTTAACGAAGTTTTAATCTTAAAAATATGTAATTTATCGAAATAAGATGTGGAAAATTTTGCAGTTTATCGAAGTTTTTGTAATTTTGTAGTCTAAAACTAACTATTATAAATATGACAACACAACAATTATTGCCTATAATAGCAGAATTACGAGAGGAATTTCAAAAAGAAGATTTTTCGATATTGTGTACAAGAGAACAAGAACAATGGGTAGATTTGAAAAGTAAATTGGCTCAAGTTGTTATTGGAGTGCGTCGAAGTGGAAAATCTACACTTTGTCGTAAGGTGTTGCATGAAGCAGGAGTGAAAGCGGCATATATTAATTTTGATGATGAGCGTTTGGAAAATCTGCGACGTGAGGATTTAAATAATATTTTGGAGGCTTTGTATATTGTGTATGGAGAGTTTGATTACCTTTTGTTAGATGAAATTCAAAATGTAGAGGGTTGGCCGTTATTTGTTAATAGACTTTTACGACAAAATATGCATTTGCTTGTAACTGGTAGTAATGCAAAATTGTTATCCAATGAATTGGCAACGCATCTTACAGGACGTCATCATAAGATAGTGCTTTATCCTTTTTCTTTTGCGGAATACGTTGATTGTAAAAAGATAAATACAAAGGCCTTTACAACAAAAGCTCAGGCTGAAATAAAAAAGGCATTGCATGAGTATTTGCAACAAGGAGGTTTTCCTGAATTATTATATGAAAGTAATAAGCATGATTATATCATGGGGTTGTTAGAAGCTATTATTAAGCGTGATATAACAAAGCGTTTTAAGGTTCGTTACCCAGAGGTATTATTTAGATTAGCCATGTATTTGATTGATAATTTTGCTCAAGAATACAATCCTGCTACTTTGGCTAAACAGTTTGGTGTTTCTGACCATACAATTGATACTTATTGTAAATATTTGCAAGAAGCTTTTTTGTTGTTATCGGTGCGTCGATTTTCGTATAAAAGTAGAGAACGTATTAGAGGTGAGAAGATTTATGTAATAGATCCAGCTTTTGTTTCTAATCGTCAGAATACTTTTGTTCAACAAAATATGGGGTGGCGTTTAGAAAATGTTGTTTTTGTTGAGTTATTGCACCGAGCAAGTTTTCGTTTTGCAGATGTGTTTTATTATCGTGATCGTACGTTTGAAGTTGATTTTATGTTGACGCAAGGAGGAAGTGTTGAAGAGTTATATCAAGTTTGTTATGATATGACAGATGATAAAACACGCAAGCGTGAAATTAATTCGTTGTTGCAAGGTGCACGTAAATTTCGTTGCAATAGGTTAACAATTGTAACTTTTGAGCAAGAAGAAGATTTAACTATAGACGATTATACTATTCGTATTGTTCCTGCTGTGAAATGGTTGTTGGAAGTGTAATATAATACATAAGATAAAATTGTTTTTATTATGGATCAACCAAAGATTGAAAGGGTGCTGCGATTGATGCAGATGTTATCGGGGGCGAAGATTGTGGAGAGTGAGAAGATAAAATAAAAAGACTACTTTGCAGAGTAGTCTTTTTTTGTGTTGTTTTATTTGCGGACCCATTCTTGGTTGCGACCAAGAATGCCTCGTTTGTCGAGTGATCCACGGAGGATAAGTTTGCCGGTTTTGGGGTCAATCCACATTTTGGCATAGTAGGTTTCGCCATTGTCGGGGTCGAGGATGGTGCCACCTTGGAGTTTGCCGTCGCGCCACTCCATATTTTTGACGATGACCATGCCTACAACTGGTTTGTTGTGGAGCGCGCCTTCGCACTCGGTGCAGAGTTTGTTTTCTTCGCCTTTGACTAAGATTTTTTCGATTTGTCCGTAGTATTTTCCGTCGGTACCTTTATATATGTTTACTATTGATACTGGGATGTTTTCTTTGTCATCGATTGTGGTCCAACGACCGAGGATTTTTTCAACTTGGCAGTTTGCTATTGTGGCAATGAATAACATTGCGAGAAGGATGATTTTTCTCATAAGTTTTATTTTTTAGTTTAGACAGAATGACATAAAGACATAATTTTTTTCTTTGACATAAAGGTCTTACTTTTGCTTCGCAAAATTTCGACATTAAAGACAGACCATTAATGTATAATTTTATAGTATTTAATTTTATTGATAAAAGCTTAAAGTCTTTCGGTTCTTAATCCTCAACTCTCCATTCTCAATTATTCTACGTAAAGGACTAGGCCTTTGAGGTATTCGCCTTCGGGGTGGTAGATGTTGACTGGGTGGTCGGTTGGTTGTGTGAGTTGATGTAGGATGCGGACTGAGCGACCACTTTGGGCTGCAGCGGTGAAGACTGCAAGGCGGAATTGCTCTTTGCTGACTGCTTGTGAGCACGAGAAGGTGAAGAGGATGCCACCTGGACGGATTTGCTCGAAGGCGAGAGCATTGAGACGAGTGTAACCACGAAGTGCATTGCGGAGTGCATCGCGATGCTTAGCAAATGCTGGAGGATCGAGGATGATGAGGTCGTATTTGTCCTTGATATCGTCGAGGAATTTGAAGGCATCGACTGCATAGGCTTCGTGACGAGGGTCGTCAGGGAAGTTGAGCTCGATGTTTTGATTGGTGAGTTCGATGGCTTTGGCTGAACTATCGACCGAGTGGACGAGATTGGCTCCACCACGCATAGCATAGAATGAGAAACCACCAGTGTAGCAGAACATATTTAGTACGTTGCGACCTTTGGCATAGTGTTCGAGAAGTGAGCGGTTGTCGCGTTGGTCAACAAAGAAACCTGTTTTTTGTCCATCGAGCCAGTTGGCGTGGAATTTAAGTCCGTTTTCGAGGGCGATAGTTTCGGTTTTATTGCCAATAAGGTAGCCGTCGACAGGTTTTACAGGAGCTTTGAATGGCATGGTGCCTTCGGATTTGTAGTATACGTTGTTTACGGCAGGGATTATTTCGACCAAAAGTTCGGCAATGACGTCTTTGGCATAGTGCATACCCACGGAGTGAGCTTGAACGACAGCAGTGTCGCCATAAACGTCAATAACAAGACCAGGAAGATTGTCACCTTCGCCATGCACGAGGCGGTAGGCATTAGTGTGGTCGGACTCAGCAAGGCGGAGTGCCACGCGCATGTCGTATGCCGCTTTGAGGCGTTCGTGCCAGAAAGAGCGGTCGATAGGACGGTCGGTGAATGAGAGTATGCGCACCATGATACTACCGATTTGGTAGTGGCCTATGGCAAGAAATTCTTGATTGGCACTGACTACGCGCACAAGGGCGCCTTCTTCGGGTTTACCTGTTATTTTGGCGATTGCACCAGAGAAAATCCATGGGTGAAATCGGAGTACGTTTTCTTCGCGTTTTGGTTTGAGTTGGATTGTAATCATATATATTTTTTTAGACAGAATGACATAAGAACATAATTTTTTTCTTTAGCATAATGGTCTTGCTTTTGCTTCGCAAAATC
>JAEIGA010001358.1_pt1 | contig 38103 bp, 74 predicted proteins | sample 9270691 | NCBI WGS metagenome assembly JAEIGA01 (sample SAMN17057246, study PRJNA624740) | gut metagenome | biome: biome; isolation source: fecal sample | host: Bos grunniens | place: China: Xizang | collected 2019
CGTGATGTGATTGCATCACAGACCGCAAGCACACAAAGAATCCTTGACCAACTTTGCCAGGATAAGATTGATGCCAAGAATGATGAAATTGCACAGCTTAGACAGCAATTAAACATGGCCGACCTTAGAGCATCACAAACCGCACAGAATGCATTTATTTCACAGGGATTTAGCAATGAAGTAGATGCCCTTTATAATAGGCTTTCAAATTGCCCGGTTCCCACAACACCGGTTTATGGAAGAACACCTATTTTCACATGCAATCAGAATCAGTGCGGATGTAATAGCGGATGCGGATGTGGTGGAAACACCTTTATAAACTAAAGGAGGTGCTATCATGGCAGAATATGTAACTACTACGGATGCGTTAGTTGCCTTAAATGGTACTATTCCATTCAATAGTGTTTCTATCCCTTGCAATACCGGAAATGTTGTTCCAATTGCGGTGGGGATTCTTAATCTCAAAGGTAGCACATCCGGCAGATTCGCAAGATACAATGTAAGGGTGCAAGGAAATATTCAGATACCGGAAGGCGGAGAGGTTACACCGATTGCAATAGGATTAAGGATTGATGGTGCGGTTATTCCGGAAAGTATTGCGATTGTAACACCGGCGGAGGCTGAAGAATATTGGCACATAAACACAAGTGCGGTAATTACTGTTCCTTGCGGATGTTGTGTGACGATTTCAGCGGCTTATGTTGATGGTACGGAAGATGATGCAACAACAACTCCAACACCTTCCATTTTGGTAAGAAGAAATGCATCAATTACAGTTGAAAGAATTGCATGAGAAAGGAGGGCAAAAGTACATGGATGCGGTTTATGAACTTAAAGATATGCTATGCGAAGAATTAGAAGAGTATGGCAAAAAAGATAAACTTGATGTTGGCGGCCTTGAAATCGTTGATAAACTTGCCCACACAATCAAGAACCTGGATAAAATCATTGAAACATATGAAGATGAAGAATATTCCGGTGAAGGCTCATATGAAGGCTATGAAGGCGGAAATATGGGCGGCGGTTCATATGAAGGCTCTTATGAGCGTGGCGGAAGTCGTAGAGGTTCATACGAAGGCGGTGGAAGAGGCGGCAGAAGCGGCGGAAGTCGTAGAGGTTCATACGCTATGGCAAGAGGTGATGGCCGTGGCCGTGGCAGAAACGCAAGAAGGGATTCTATGGGCAGATATTCCAGGGATGGCCGGATGATGGCGCAAGAGTTAAGGGATTTAATGGAAGATGCGCCAAATGAACACATCAAGATGGAAATGCAAAAGCTGATTCAGAAGGTAGAGAACATGTAAGATGATTACGGAAAAGGATTTGAGGGCGGCAATAGCCGAATGCCAGGGCGCAAGAAACCCAAATGCAAGCACATGTATTAAATTAGCGGCATTTTATACCATCTTGAATAATCTTTATCCGGAGCAAAAGGAAGAAGCGGTTGTTGATGCCGGTTATTCCACAATGCCATCATATGATGCATATTTGCCCCAAATAAACACCGGAAGTGAATTTATGGATATTTGCTCACAAAAAGAAATAACGGCGGTTTTAGAGGTGCTAGATGAACATATGGAGGCAATCAAACTTCTTTACCCAAAGGAATATGATTCCATCATTGAAAAAATCAAAGAGATTTAGGAGGCTAGAAATAGCCTCCTTTTCTTTTTATTTAAAATTATGTCAAATAAATATTGATATTTATATAAAAATGGCTTATAGTTGTGTTAAAGTAAATTATATATGGAGGTAAAAAATGGAACAATTAAGCCTTGACATTGAAGGTGTGAATAATAGTATTTTGACAGACAGACAGACAGACAGACCGCAAACCCTGGAAGAGAAGGTGCAAAAGGCACAAAAGGCATTAAGATTAGCGGCTGATATGAGCAAAACATATTATCAAAAGCCTTTAATAGTAACTTATAGTGGTGGCAAAGATAGCGATGTATTGTTACATTTGGCGGAATCGTGCTTAAAGCCGGATGAATTTGAAGTGTTAAATAGTCACACCACAGTTGATGCGCCGGAAACTGTTTACCATATCCGAGAAGTATTTAAAAGATTGAGCGATATGGGTGTAAAAACAACTATTGATTATCATAAGAATCCGGATGGAACAAATAAAACTATGTGGAGTTTGATTATTCAAAATGAAATTCCACCAACAAGGTTAGCAAGATATTGTTGTAAGGAGTTAAAGGAAACCGGAACACCTAATAGATTGTGTGCTTTAGGAGTAAGAGAGGCTGAAAGTAGAAATAGGCAAGGAAGGAATACTTTTTCAATTAGAGGCACAACAAAAAATAATGCGCTTTATTATTCTTTAGACCATGCCGAAGAAGTACACCAGGAATCACAAGAAATCCAGGATGATAATTGGGATTGCACATTGATTAAATCCATGAAGGATAATAAAGATACTATGGTTAATCCTATATATGAATGGTTTGATGAAGATATTTGGAATTATATTATATCCGAAAAAATAAAAGTTAATCCATTATACAGTAAAGGTTATTCAAGAGTTGGTTGCATTGGTTGCCCATTGGCTAACCATAACGCAAGAATGAAGGCTTTTAACGATTATCCGGCATATAAAAAATTGTTTATTAACACATTTGAAATGATGTTAAAAAAGAGAAAAGAAAAGGGCAAGGAAGATATAAATGGTAGAGATGATTACCACAGATGGGAAACCGGTGAAGATGTTTTTGCATGGTGGCTTGAAGAATATAAAAGGATTCCAAAAGGGCAAATGAGCCTATTTGAAGAAGATGAATAGAAAAGAATTAGCAAATAAAATGTTTATGTTCTTGAAGCATAACACGAACCGGAAAGAAAAAGATATATGGAAAGCTATTGCCGAAACTGATGATTACTCCTTGTTGGATGAATTTGAAAAGAATGCCAGGGAAAGGAGCGAAATTCACCCGCAATATGCCAATAGATTTATACGACAATATTTAATAGATTGATAATGGGAGTAAAAAAATGAAATTAATAATTGATATACCGGATTATAAGTATAGAAAAATTAAAGCCCTTGATACTAGAAAAAAGAATTATACCGCTGATGTTTTAAGCGCTATATGGGCAATTCAACATGGTATAGAATTAAAAAAATGCAAGGATTGCATATATGCAGAAGTGGCAGATAAAAACGATAACAAAATTAGTAACAAATAATATTTAATTGATAATCCTGGAGGCACTTGATAGTGCCTCTTATTTTTTAATAAAACATAAAATAATAGTTGACATTTATATAAAATAAGTTTATTATAATAGCAACAAGAGATTTATAGGAGGTACACAACATGTATAAAGTGGTTTTTGAATATGATGATGGAACAATTGATGAAGTTTACACCGATGATTGGGCGGATGTTGAAGTTTTGTGATAAGGCCATTATTAAGAACCTGGAAACCGGTGATAAGAATGTTGTTAGAATAAAGAGATAATAAGGAGGCGCAAGCCATGACCGATACAGAAAAAGCCATAATCAAGAATATCAAAAGCCGTGTAAGCAAGCATTATGGCAAGTGGTGCATTTTAACAGTGGATGTTGAAATTGCTATTGCACATGGCATGTACGGCGCTAAATATGGCAAAGATATGTGGGCATTTCAGATGAATCCGGAAGAGAAGGCAAAGGCTAAAAAGGTATTTGATAACATGATGGAAAAGGGGCTGATTAGATACACCACACAGCCCAGGGCGCAAAGAGAAGCCGGCGGAAGTTGCAATTATCACTTGCGCATGATTGTTGAGAAGAAATTTTGGGATTTATACAACCAGGTGAAGGAGGCATGAAAATGGCAAGGATTAGAGGAAAATACATATGTTGCAGATGCGGAAATTTATTTGATTATGATGAATTGCAAAGGGTTGATGAAGGAAGGGGAGAATATTGGGGAATGCCTTGTTATGAAACAATGTATTACAGCCCGTGTTGCATGGATGATTTTGAGGATGCATATGAGGATGATGAAGAAGATGAAGATGAATTTATATATGAATAAATTTATGATTGTATAACTTATAAATTGATAGTATAATATAACATGGAAGGAGGTGATTGAATGGCTTTCAAGGAATATTTGGAAGAGCGTGGTGTAAATCAGCAATGGTTAGCAAAGCAACTTGGCATTACTTACCAGGCATTATACATAAAGCTGAAGGGCAAAGGCAATTTTTCATTGAAGCAAGCCTTGTTAATCAAACAGCTTTTGAGAATGACCGAAGCGGAATTTGAAGAGTATTTTGGATGATATAAGAGGGGAGAATTTTATGAGCGATTCAGTATTTAACACATTGAATGGAATCAATGTAAATGAGCATAAGGAAGATAAAAACGGCCTATCATATCTTTCATGGGTGTGGGCATGGGCTGAAGTAAAAAAGAATTATCCGGATGCTGTTTATAGCATTGAAAAGTTTAATGGCCTTCCATATGTGTATGATGAAAACACCGGTTACATGGTTTATACAACAGTAACCATTGAAGGCATCACACATGAAATGTGGTTGCCGGTTATGGATGGAGCCAATAAAGCAATGAAGGCCCAGGCATACAAATATACAAACAAATATGGCAAAGAATATGTATGCAATGCCGCCACAATGTTTGATGTTAATAAAGCCATAATGCGGTGCCTCACAAAGAATCTTGCCATGTTTGGCCTTGGCCTTTACATCTATGCCGGAGAAGATTTGCCGGAATCAGAACAAGCGGCATATCCGCCAAGGGATGAAATGTTGAAAGAAATTTCAAAGAGTTATCCGGAAGGTTCCAAAAACTTGGCGGCCCTTCTTGCAACATTTGGTGTGGCATCACTTGATAAGGCAACAGATGCAATGTTGATGGCGGCTTATAACAAGGTGCATAAATGATGGAAAAGATAACCGGAACAGCACTTGACATAGTAACATTTTTGATGGGCGATAAGGCTGATAAAAAGGCCCTTTATGATTTGAGTTTACATGAAGAAAAAAAGCCCAGGTCATTGGATAGCAATGCATACTTTCATGTGCTTGTAGGAAAGTTGGCACAAGCCTTAAATCCGCCAATCAGCAAAGCAAGGTGTAAAAATATGCTGATTGCGGATTATGGCCAGGAAGAATACATAAATGATGAAATAGTGGTACTTAAAAGCAACCTTCCACCGGAAAAAATGTGCGGCCTTGATTATTTGCATACATCATGTGTGCGGATTGCTGTTGAAAATGAAAAGGAAGTGTACTTTTATAAGGTTTTCAGAGGCACACACACTTATGATTCCAAGGAAATGGCAAAGCTGATAGAAGGCACCATACAAGAATGTAAAAATGTGGGTATAGAAACGGCAACACCAAAGCAACTTGAAGAAATGCAAAGGCTTTGGGAACAACATTATTTGAACAAAAGGGAGAACAAAGGATGAATCTATATGAAATTGATGCGGCAATCCTGGATTGTGTTGATACAGAAACCGGCGATATTCTTGATTTGGAAAGATTAGAGGCTCTTGAAATTGAGCATGATGCCAAGATTTCAAATCTTGCATGTTGGGTGAAGGAATTAAGAAGTGATGCCGCCGCAATAAAGGCTGAAAAAGATGTTTTAGATGCCCGTATGAAGGCGAAAAACAATTTGGCGGATAGAATATCAAATTATCTTGAAAGATACCTAAATGGGGCCAAATTTGAAGATTCCAGGTGCGCTATATCATATCGAAAGAGTACATCAACACAGATTGCGGAAGATTTGGATTTAAACACATTGCCGGATGAATACAAGAAAATTACCATTGCCGCCGATAAAACCGCAATTAAAAAGGCACTTCAGAGCGGAGAAAAGATTGATGGATGTTTACTTGTTGAAAAGAACAACATGCAAATCAAATAAGGGGGATTGAAATGAAGATTACAACCACAATTATTGAATGCACAGCGGATGAATTAAGACAAAGTAACAGCTTATCGGAGGCATTTACCAATGCTTTAAGGAATATTTTTAATGGTGTTCCATTAAAGGATTATGCGGAAGATGATGGAGAAGATGAAGAGTAAAAGAACCAGGGCTTGCGAAATAACACCGGCGGTAAGAGCCATTGTTGAAATCCGTGATGGTGGCCGGTGCATATTTTGCAATGCCCCAGGAAGAGGCGAAGCGCATTTTGTAAACCGGAGCCAAGGAGGTTTAGGGATTCCGGAAAACATTATTACAGTATGCCGATTTTGTCATAATCAAATGGATAATGGGTTGGCATCCAAACTTTACCGGATAAAAGCGGAAGAATATTTAAAAAGGCAATATCCGGAATGGGATAAATCAAAACTTGTTTATAACAAGTGGCGATAATGTAACTTCTTCTTTTGGTAAGGGATTTATCACAGAATCAGACCAAATGAAAGCCATTTTTAAAATCCGGAGCAAGTTGCCGCAAGTTACCGCAAGTTAATTTGGCAACTTATCCGGTGGAAGGAGGTTAAATGCATATTACATTGGCGATTGAGCCAAAGACCAAGAAAAACCACCAACAAATTATCCAGGTAAAGGGCCGGCCGCTTGTAATACCTTCAAAGGAGTACAAGCAATATGAAAAGGATTGCGGCGCATTCATAGATTTGATACCTTTTAGCACTTATGATTGCCCGGTGAATGTAAAATGTGTTTATTATATGCGCACAAAAAGAAGGGTTGACCTGGTGAACCTGGAAGAAGCCACGCTTGATGTTCTTGTTAAATATGGGATTATCCTGGATGATAATGTGAACATTGTGGCATCCATGGATGGAAGTTGTGTAAAGTATGACAAGGAAAATCCGAGAACAGAAATTGATATTGATATATTGTAATTCATCAAATAATAGTTTATAATAATCTATGTGATTGAGTAAATCATGTGTGCCTTGTTTGGTACTCGCACTACCCGGCAAGGAGTTAGAGAACTGAACAAGGCCAATTAAAAGCCATCAAGATGCAATGTGCGAGATTGTATCTTGGTGGTTTTTTAATACTCAAAATGAGGTATGAAAAAGGGGGAACAACTAAAGATGGTGTTTAGAGTGCAAAAGACCAGGAATTATACAATTATGAGCAATGCACATTTGAAAGATAAGGGCTTGAGCCTAAAGGCAAAAGGGCTGTTAAGTGTGATGCTATCACTTCCGGATGATTGGGATTATTCCATTGAAGGGCTTGTCGCAATTTCAATGGAGAATGAAACAGCAATTAAATCCGCATTAAAGGAATTAAAGGAACATGGCTATTTAGTTGTTACAAAGGCAAGAACAGATAAAGGCACATATGATTATATCTATGATGTTTTTGAAAGACCAGGCATAGAAAATCCAGGGGTGGAAAATCCAGGGGTGGTTAATCCACCGGTGGAAGAACCAGGGGTAGAAAATCAAGGACAATTAATAACTAAAGAATTAAATACTAAAGAATCAATAACTAAAGATAGAGATAAGGCACCAAAACACAAACATGGTGAGTATCAACATGTTCTTTTAACAGCGGAGCAATATGAAAAGCTATCACAAGATTTAGGGGATAAAACCGCCGAATATATCCGGAGGCTTGATGAATATATTGAAATGAAGGGCGCAAAGTACAAGAATCATTATTTGACTATCAAAAATTGGTTCCGCAAGGATTCCGGCAACAGCTTTGATAATGCCAGGAAACACGGAATAGAAATTGATGAAGATTTTAGGGAGGGAATGCATGATGTCGTATTTGGCCAATACTGATGTATGCCCATATTGCAAGGGCGGCGGATATATCATTGAAAGAATATCAACACCACATTCACAAAAGGTTTATGGAGATAATAGGCCGGTTGATTATGCCAGGAAATGCCCACATTGTAACGGCGGTTTTGATAGCCATGTGGAAGAAGTGAAGGAAAGAGCAACTATCCCGGATTCATATTTGGAAAACCGCATTGGTGATTTTAATTGGGATATATACAAGGATGCCAATGGCAAGAAGGTGGATGCAAGCAAGCAAAAGGAGTTTATTACATCATTCATCAATGATTTCGATAAATGGAGTGAAGTGCCGATTGGCCTATATATCAATTCCAAAACAAGAGGGAGCGGCAAAACCTTTTTGGCAAGTTGCATATGCAATGAAATCATCAAGAAATATGCCTATGTTACTAAGTTTGTGAGCGCCATTGATTTAATTGATATTTCAAAGGGTGAAAATGACCCATTAAAGCCATTGAAGGAATGCCGGCTGTTGGTGATTGATGATGTGGGCGCAAAGCTGAATGGCCAGGAATGGCTAAATGATATTTTGTTTTCAATCATAGATTACAGATACCAACACAAGCTAACCATGATTATTACATCTAATCTTCCCATCAAGAAGCTAAATATTGATGATAGATTATATAGCCGCATTGATAAAATGACCCAAAATATTCCACTTCCGGAATGTTCTGTTAGACAGATAAAGGCAAATCAAGAAAAGTTGAATTTATTCAAGGATTTGAATTTGATGTAATATAAACATAAAATAATTGTTGACAATCCTATAAATATATTTTATTATAATATCAACAAATGATTTATAGGAGGTAAAACACATGGCAAGAACAAAATATAGTTACAAGTACAAAGGGCAGATAGTAAGAAACAGCAACCGCCTTTATAAGTACGGGTTAGTTAATCATAATGATGTGGTAATTGCTTGTAGCGGCACAGAAAAGGGAGCATTGAAAGATAAAATATCATGGCGAAACCATATAAGCCGGAATCTTGCATTTTACGAGAAGAAAAACATGGCAAGTGGTATAGCTGATGCAAAGCATGATTTAGAGAACATTGAGAAGTGGCACACTGTTGAACTTGAAGTAATTGAAAATTGATAGTTAAGGGGCAAGGCAACTTGCTCCAGGAGGTGAAAAGATGATAACACTTTTGGAATTGTTTGATGTTTCAAGGTTCCCTATGAAGGATATGGATTCCGGTGAGGCTGTTGATAGCAAAGTGGTTTTGGCACATCCGGATGCGATTGTTGAAAAGATTGGTTGCACATCAGAATTTGAAATCACAGTGAGATATAAAAAGGAGGCCCAGGATGAAGCATTTGTTTAAGAAGGGTGTTTGGATTGCTGATAAAAGAGGCACATATTGCATTGATGATATTGAAGATAGGTATGTGAGAATCAAAGATGTGCTAAGAACAAGAGAAGGCAAGATTGTTTATGGAAGGCAAAGATATATAGGAATCAAAGACCTGGATAATTATGTTGTTGTTTAATGGGGGATGAAGATGAAAAAAATAGTGTGGGTAATTATGTTTGTTTATTCTTGCGTTTTAAGCCTTTATAGGTTGCCACCAATAAAATGTATAGATGGCAGAATTAAAACGGAAATAGGGGCCATAGATGCGCAAATCATCATGGATAATCTTGTTAAGGAATCCCAGGTTGAACACCGGCAAGGTGATTTGGGAATAACTTATGAAGAAGCCCAAATGTTAATGAAGATGGCAATGGCTGAAGCTGAAAGTGAAGGTGTTGAAGGCAAAGCAATGGTAATGGCCGTGATTCTTAATAGGGTGAATGATGATAGGTTCCCGGATTCTATTGAAGGAGTGATATTCCAAAAAGGGCAATTTACTCCAATAAGTGACGGAAGATATAAAAAAGCGGTGCCGGATGTTGAATGTAACTTGGCTTTAGCTGAAATTGAAATGGGTGATTATAGCACAGTGGATTCATTATATTTTGAAAATGCCGGAAGTTGTTGGCAATCAAAAAATTGTACTTATGTTGGCACAGTTGGGCATCATAGATTTTATACAAATTAAGGAGGGCGCAAGAATGGCTTGTGAGCATTCAGATTGTTTTACTTGCCCTTATCCGGATTGCATTAGTGATGTAGGGCCAAAGGAACAGCGCAAGAAGCCAGGAAGGAAGAAACTTCCGCCGGAAGAATTGCGGAAACATAGATTGGCATATAACAGAAAATACAATGCTGAACATAAAATAAAAAAGAAAATAAAAATTGATAATAATATATAATAAAAAGGAGGTATAAGAATGGATAAGATTATGTATGATGTTAGGGTATATGCAAATGATGTTGTAGAGCGGCTAATTTCCCTTAAAGATATGAATAGGGATAAATTATCAAGGAGTGATATTGATACGCTAAATGATGCCGCTAACCTTATTTACAATAACATAAAAGAAATTGTAAGGGAGTAATGTAAATGTATAAAAAGAGAAATCTTAATGGTAACAGATATGGCAAATTAACAGTAATTGCCGATTTGGGGCGATACAAAGAAAATGATAGGCATTATTATTCTTTGGTTAGATGCGATTGTGGAAATGAATTTCCGGTGTTGGATTCAAGTTTAATCAATGGCAGATGCACACAATGCCGAAGTTGCGCAAATGCAAAGCACCAAAAATCCAAAAGTAAAATTTATGGTATATATTCTAACATGAAAAGAAGGTGCTATGATTCCAAAGATAAATCTTATAAAAATTATGGAGCCAGGGGCATAAAAGTGTGCAAAGAGTGGCTTGATAATCCAAGCGCATTCTTTGAATGGGCTTATAAAAATGGATATGAAGAAAAGGAATATGGGCAATGCACCTTAGATAGAGAAGATGTAAATAAGGATTATTGCCCGGAAAATTGCAGATGGGTAAATGAACAAAGACAAGCAAATAACCGGAGAAATACAATTTATATGAATTATAAAGGTGAGCGGATGCCATTAAGGGATGTTGCAAGAATAACCGGCATAAAGCCGATTACTATATATTATCGTTTAAAACATGGAATAAGTGATGAAGATGCGGTAAAGGAGATTGTAAGAAAATAAGCAAAAATGCCGCCGGCGGCTTTTTGAATCACCTGGATGCACACAAAAACCAAAATAAAAAAAGAAAGGAGAACTCCCTAACTAGACTGTCCCATAAAAGTGTAAAACCAACATCCAGGTGATTTTTTTAAAGGGAAAAAAATTATGACAAATGGAGAAATGATGCTCAAGGCATTTCCGGATATGGAAATTGAAAAAAGCGGTGTATATGTATTTGTATGGATAGAACATGAGCCAACACATTTTGATTTGAAATGGTGGGATGAAGAATACAAAGAGCCAAATCATATTGCTGATGCCGGCAAAATGGTTGGAAAGTGGCAACAGATAAACAAAAACGAAGTTAATGTTATTCCGGAATACAGATGTAGTAATTGCGGTGCGGAGTTTGAGGGCTTTAATTTTGATTTTGACTATTGCCCCAGGTGTGGGAGCGCTATGGAGGAGGAAGAATGATTGAACACGTAAATCATCCGAAGCATTACAACATACCAGGAAGAAAAGAATGCATTGTGGAAATGATTGAAAAGTTTGGAGTGGATGCTGTTGAAACCTTTTGCATATTAAATGCCTATAAGTACAGATACCGGCATGAGTTAAAGAACGGGCAAGAAGATTTGGAAAAAGCAAAATGGTATGAGGATTATGCTTTGAAGTTGAGAAATGCAAAGTGAGGGATAGGGAATGACAAGAGAAGAAGAACTTGATTGGCTATGCAGATTAAGAAGTGAAATATATGTGTATATGCCTAAAGAGTGGCTAATTCCTATGAATAATGCACTTGATATGGCTATTAAAGCACTAGAGCAAGAACCAACTACTAAGAATTGCAGAACGTGCAAAAACTTTGGCTCACATCATGGGATATGCGAAATCTGTAAAGACAATAAGTGTTGGACAGAGCAAGAGCCAACTACTAAGAATGATGTTCCCGATATAAATGTCGGGAAGATAGATAGACCCTCAGTAACACCACAAGAGCCATTCATCAATAAGCCTTGTGTATCTAGTGGAGTATGTGAACATGATAAGAATGTTGTTTTGGACAAGATAAGAGCCGAGATAGAAGAACCATTAAAAATCAATCAAGGTTTAAATACAGAGAATGCAAAGGCACAGGCAATAGCATTGAGTTGGGTGCTTGAGGTGATTGATAAGTACAAGGCAGATAAGGAGTAGGAATGTTTAATTTAGTGGAATACACCGAGGAAGAGTATAAAGCCGATATGCAAAAGCTACTTGCAGAAAGGGGGCTACATGATGCCGTAGAGATTTATTGTGACAAGATAAATGAAGTAGCAAGTGTGTTATCTTATGTGCCGCATAGGGAGATACAAGAATATTTGTGTGACATATTGTATTTGATTGATTTGGATAAGGAGCAAGAAGATGGCAAAGTATGAGATTACAGCAGAAATGAATTTGAAAAAAATTATCCTTGAATTAAGGGAAGTGGCACAGGCATTAAATGAATGTGCGGATAAACTTCTGATGATTGAAATAAAATATAGCAAGGAACAAGAAGATGGGAATGAATGATTTTGATTGGGGAAGAACCTTTGGTAGACTCTTTATTGCGTTTGTTATCAATACTGATTTCTTTGGTATCGCAATAAGAATTGGTAAAGAATATGCAGAAATTGATTGTTGTGATGTATATCACATTACAATTCAAATAGGCTTTGGACAATTTACTATCGGTATAGTAGAAAAGGAGTTGTAGACAATGGGAATGTCGATTGATGAAGTTATCAAAAGATTTCAAAGTAATGCCAAGTATGAGCGCACACATGGCAATTTACAAGGTTGTTTAGAATTTAGACAACTTGCGGAATGGTTAGAGAAGTTGCAGAAGATAAAGCAGATAGTAGATAAATGGAACGAAGGTATATATGATGATGAGGGATTAACCCATACAGAAGTAATGGAATTGGTTAGTGATGAGGTATACGAAGATGGGAATGACTAAATTTGAAATTGATACATACAAATGGATTTTTCCGTTATCTATAATTGTTAATTTAGTCGGCAATAATCACAGGATATATAACATCATTATAGGCTTTCTATGTTTTAGGTTAGTGTTGTGTGTTGATGAAGATGCGAGGTGGTAAAAGATGGGAATGAAAGCTAAAGAATTGGCAGAGGAATTATTAAAATATCCCGATTTTGATGTGCAACTAGCATACATGACTTTTAAAAGGGATGGGGTTCATACTCCATTTCCAGACGTTTATAGTTATAAAATAACGGGAGTAGCTGATATAGGGCACAGTGACAAAGTTATTGTTTTGAGTGGGGATGTAGAAGATGGAAATTGATAATAAATGTAAATCACCAGACATGGTGAAGTTTGATGAGGTAATAAGCATTATTACAAATAATCCAAGAGCCTTTAAATCAGAAAAAGAGTTAGCAGGTATTTTAAGACACCTTAACAGTTTGCAGAAATATGACTTAAAACCTATTGCCGATAACATAACCAATAACAATACGACATTTAATGTTATTGCCGAAAAAGGAAAAGTAAAAGAGTTGGTTGATACTATTAAAGATAATGTGGGGTGGTAAAAGATGGGAAGAATGATTGATGCGGATTTGTTAAGAGAAGAAGTCTATTCATGGGGTATGAATGATTATGAACCATCTGATTTTACAGATGCAATAGATGATGCCCCAACAGTAGAAGCAATCCCAAAAGCCGACTACGAAAACCGCTTAAAGGCTGAAAAGATAGCTATGCTTGAAGAGTTGAATAAGGAATTTGATGAACAATACTATATCAACAGGCATGAACTACATGATGATTTTTTAAATAGAGGATTGGAACAAGGGCAAAATATTATTCAACAGAAAATCAATGCTTTGAGAGGTAGTGAGTATGCCAGATAGATGTTTATTACATCAAACAAAATTAGAGGATTTTAAAAATTGGCTTATAAAAGATGGATGGACTATTGAATCAACAAAAGGGTTCTATGAAGTTTTAAGAGCAAGGAAATCAACCAAAAAGAATCCTTTAATAGTCTATAAACAGCTTGATAAAACAGAACATTATACAGTTCAGTCAAGAGATGTGGGAGTTGTAAGAGCCTATATTAAATCTAATAAATCAATGCCTTGAAAGGAGAGTGAAATGAGTATTGTTATAATCGGGGAGGATATGCCAACAGGATGCATTGATTGTCCATGCCGACATTATGACGGGGAGAGCATGGAGAATATATGCCAGGCATTAAATAAAATAATTGATTTGGATTGCCACAGTATTTGTGTAAAAAGAATGCTTGATTGCCCTTTAAAGGAGGTTAAGGAAAATGGGCCGGATAATACTTGAAATATCAGCAATATTTGTTGGGTTTAATTTGGGTTATATGATGGGATATAAAGCATGTTTAAGGCATATTCAAGATGTTATTGAAGAAGAACATAATAAGAATAATTGATAGATTGTTAAAAGAAAATATGATATAATTATATCATAGCGGCATGGTGTAAGGGTTAGCACATGGGATTTTGGTTCCCATGATTCCGGTTCAAATCCGGATGCCGCCGTTAGGGGATGTGTATGATAGATAAAGCATTATTATTAAGGCTTATGGCTGAATACATTGATGAAAATGGCATAAAATCATTGGTGAATTTAGTTTTAGTGGCAATCGAAAATTCTAAAGGAGGTTCATAAGAATTGGGAAATACTAATAAAACAAAAGAAGTATTAAAGCATTTGAAGAAAAAAGGGAGCATTACAAGTTGGGATGCAATCAAGCTATATGGCGCAACCAGGTTATCAGCCATAATCTTTAATTTAAGGGAACGTGGGTATGTAATTGATTCCCTTTGGATGGAAGATACGGATAGATATGGCAATTTAAGCCGGTATGTGAAATATATTTACAAAGAGCAAACGGAAGTGTGATGGATATTAGAAAACCAAATGAACATTATGCAGAAATTGGCCAAGAGTTGATTGAATCGGAACCGGCTTTGGAAGATATACGATTTAGTGAGGCCACAATATATTATTTATCAAGTGAGCATGAAAAAACAGCGGATGGCAAAGCGGTTTTGGGCCAATGTGAAAGAATCCAGGATAAATATAAATGGGCAATTCCTTGTGATTTTACAATTACTTTATTTGAACCAAACATAGAGGGCCTATCTGAAGAACAAATAAGGATTGTCATATTACATGAACTGTTGCATGTTGGCATCCGGTTCAATGAAAAGACCGGTGAAGAAGAATATTATGTTGTGCCACATGATGTTGAAGATTTCCGGTTATTGATTGATAGGTATGGAATTGATTGGGCAAAGCCTGGAGAAGATTTTGAGATTATAAAGGAGCTTAAAGATGAAGAATGAAGAACTAACCGGAATAGATACATGGCATATTGTGGCACCAATATTGGTAAAGTATATGGATGAAAGTGAATTTGGAATGATGGGCAAAGCATATGTGAATGTATATTGTGCTTTAAAGTTTTGGGATAAACACCATAAAAACAATGAAGGAGTTAAGAAATGAAGTTTAGATTGTTTGATAAAGAGGGCGCAAAATTAAGTGATTATATACCAACAAGAGGGCATAGTGATGATGCCGGCATTGATTTAAGAACACCATACACCATAACAATAAAGGCCGGTGGAAGTGCAAGCATTGAAACCGGTGTTGGGGTACAGATTCCAAAGGGATATTTTGGAAAGTTGGAAAGCAAATCCGGCCTTAATGTAAGGAATAGCATTGTGAGCCTTGGCGGTGTGATAGATTGCGGATATACCGGAGAAATAATTGCAAAGCTATATAACTTTGGCAATGAAGATTACACTTTTAATGCCGGTGATAAGATTGTGCAAATGATAGTGCAACCATGCTTGATTGATTCCATAATTATTGCGGAAGATTTTGAAGATACTGAAAGAGGCAATGGCGGTTTTGGGAGTACCGGGAAATAATGAATATATTGGAACATTACATTGATGAAATCATAAGTGAAGAAAAGATACAGAATCCGGAAAATGGCAATGAATATTATAGGGTAAATGCCATTGTGGATTGTTATGGAGCCAAAGAACATATAAACCGGTTATTTATGATTGATGAATGGGAAATGGCAAAAAAGCAAGGTTATTACATGGGGTGATTTATGAATAAAGCATTGATAAAGCCAAAGGCAGATATAGAAATTGTAAACCATGCCGGAATAGGTATTTACAATGCCAATAAAGAGGCTATGGATAGGATAAAATCATTATCTGATGCAGATTTTGAAAAGGAAATATCAAAATTTCCGGAATAAACAAAAATGTTTATGAGGTTAGCAAGAGAACATGGCATGGATTAAAATATTTCATCATAAAAGAATAAATAAGAACACCGGCAAAGAAAAGGATGTGTATTATTGCACATGTCCTATATGCGGATGGGAAACCGGACACCAGGCAACACAATTTAACTATTGCCCTATGTGTGGCACATACCATAAAGATAAAAGAGGTTGTAAGATAAGCAATGGCAAATGAACAAAATCTAAAGCCAAGTGAATATAAATTAAGCCAAGAAGAAGCGAAGAAGGGCGGTATTAAATCCGGAGAAACAAGAAGGCGCAAAAGAGATTTAAAATTAGCTATGCAAGCACTTCTTGAAGCTGATGTGAAGGATAAAAGAACCGGAGAAATAATGAGCGGAGCGGAGGCAATAGCGCTTGCACAGTACCGGAAAGCAATGAAGGGTGATGCAAAGGCATTTGAATTGGTGCGTGATACTTCCGGGCAAAAACCGGTGGAGAAGGTGGAGCAAGTAAACATTGATGGTGAATACCTGGATAAAGTGAATGAGTTAAAGGCATTTTTCAATGGAGAAGAACAGCAAAGAGATAATACAACAGATAAAGAAGAATCCGAGTAAGGTTGCAAATGCTGTTGGATTCCTGGATGTTAAACCATTTCCACACAATGAATGGATGAATGAAATTATATTTGGGCAAGATGATTATACTTTAATGAGCCATAGAGGTTCATACAAATCATCATGCCTAAGTGTTTGTATAGCCTTAATAATGGTGCTGATGCCATGGAAAACATTATATTCTTGCGTAAGGCGGATAATGATGTTGCTGAAATGATAAGGATGGTAAAAAAGGCGCTTGAATCAAAGTTTATACAATTGTTGTGTGAAATTTTATATAATAAGCCAATTCAGTTGATAGAATCAACAGCAAGTAGTATAACAACAAACTTATTTGTTAATGCATCCGGTTCAAGTCAACTTTTGGGAATCGGCCTTAAATCATCCATCACCGGAAAACATGCAGATATTGTTATTACTGATGATATTTGCAATTTGTCGGACAGAATGAGCAAGGCGGAGCGTGATGCCACAAAGATGCGTTACCAGGAGTTGCGGAACATATGCAACAGGGGCGGAAGGATTATAAACACCGGAACCAAGTGGCACAAAGATGATGTATTTACTTTGATGGATAACATACACATCTATGATTATAAGGTAACCGGCCTTATATCTGAAGAAGCATTGGCCAAGATAAAGAAAAGCATGTTGCCTTCATTGTTTGCTTGCAACTATGAATTGCGCATTGTGGCGGCTGAAGATGTTATATTTACGGAACCGGCAACAAAAGGGAATCCGGCATTGTGTGAACAAGGCATGGCACATGTGGATGCGGCTTTTGGCGGCCAGGATTACACGGCCTTCACAATCATGCATAAAACACAAGGCAAATATTATATATTTGGAAAATTGTGGCATAAACATGTGGAAAACTGTTATAGTGATATTAAGAAATACTATGCACAATTCATGTGTGGAAAGATGCCAATAGAGGATAATGGCGATAAAGGATTTACGGCGAGGGATTTGAAGAAACAAGGCATAAGGGCTTATACTTACCATGAAAGCATGAATAAGCATATCAAAATAACAACATATCTTTTAAAGATTTGGGAAGATGTTGTTTTTGTTGATGGTACTGATGAAGAGTACATAAACCAAATATGCGATTACAATGAGCAAGCGGAACATGATGATGCGCCGGATAGTGCCGCAAGTTTGGCCCGGCTGTTGCTAAATAAAAATGAAAACACATATCAATCCATCTTACAAGGGAGGTAAACAATGAAAACCTATAATGATTTAGTTGCATTAGGGCAAAATGAAGAGGCAAGAAAAGATTTTATTATATCCGCAATTTCCGGCCACAAGGCAACAGATGAATATAAAATTGCCAAAGATGCTGAAATGTATATGAAAACATTAAATCCAACAATAATGGAGTATAAAAAACTTTTATATACAATAACCGGTGAAGCGGTGCCGGATAATTTTAGTGCAAACCACAAGTGTGCATCTTCCTTCTTCAAAAGATTTGTTACCCAGGAGAATCAATATTTGCTTGGCAATGGTGCATCATTTGGAGAAGATAGCACAAAAGAGCGGCTTGGCGGTGAAGATTTTGATGTGCAATTGCAGAAAATCGGAAGGGCGGCGCTTGTAGGTGGCATTGCATTTGGCTTTGCCAATCTTGACCATATCGAAATATTCAAGATAACCGAATTTGTGCCATTGTGGGATGAAGAAGATGGAAGTTTAAAAGCCGGCATCCGTTTTTGGCAAGTGGCAGATAACAAGCCATTAAGGGCCACATTATATGAACTTGATGGATATACGGAATACATCAAGCGCAAAGATGAAGATATGCAGATATTGAAAGAGAAAAGGGCATATCAACAGATTGTGCGCACATCCGAAGTGGATGGAACAGAAATACTTGATGGGCAGAATTATCCAACATTTCCCATTATTCCATTGTGGGGCAATCCGGAGCATCAAAGTGAACTTGTAACCATCCGGAGCCAAATTGATGCATATGATTTAATCAAATCCGGATTTGCTAATGATTTGGATGATGCAAGTATGATTTATTGGACTATAACCAATGCCGGCGGAATGGATGATGTGGATTTGGCACAATTCCTGGAAAGAATGAAGGTTGTGAAAGCGGCGGTTGTTGGTGATGATGCATCCGGAAATGCAAAGGCAGAGGCACATACACTTGATGTACCATACCAATCAAGAGAAGCATATTTGACAAGGCTTGAAGCTGATATGTACAAAGATGCAATGGCCCTTGATACAACACAGATTGCCGCCGGCCAAGTTACGGCAACACAGATTGAAGCCGCTTATGAGCCTTTAAATGAAAAGGCGGATATGTTTGAATATTGTGTACTTGAATTTGTGCATGGCATCCTGGATGTGCTTGGCATTGATGATACAGTAACATTTGTGCGGAGCCGTATGGCAAACAAGGCGGAAGAAATCAATGCACTTTTGGCCGGTGCTGAATACTTATCACAAGAATATATAACAGAAAAGTTATTAACCATACTTGGTGATATTGATAGGGTTGAAGAAGTATTGGCACAGATTGCGGATGATTCCATGAGTAGATTGAGCGGCGGACAGGAACCGGAAACAAGTGAAGAAGTAACCGGAGAAGATGAAGAATGAAAAGTGATTATGGCTTTGATGAATCCGAAAAGTTATTAAATCAGCTTGAAAAAGATGTGCATAAACAGTATGCCCAGGCAACAGAAGAAATGGGAAAGAAGGTTGATGCATATTTTTCAAAGTTTAAGGCTGAAGATGAAAAGCAAAGAGCCAAATATGAGCAAGGGGAAATAACCAAGAAGGAATATACCGAATGGCGGCAAAGAAAAATGTTGACCGGCAATAGATATATACAAATGCGTGATACACTTGCAAAGGATTTAACCAACACGGATTCTATTGCCATGAGGATGGTGGGCGATAAAATGATTGATACTTATGCCCTTAATATGAATTATGCAACATATCAGATTGAGCATGATACAAGGGTTGATACATCATTTACGCTATACAACCATGATTCTGTTGAAAGATTGATTAAAACCAATCCGGCAATCCTTCCAATTCCAAAGCCGGATAAAATGCTTGATTACAAATGGAATAAACAGCACCTTCAATCAGCACTTACACAAGGCATCTTGCAAGGCGAAGCCATTACCAAGATTGCTAAAAGATTTCAAAGTGTTTCCGGAATGGATGAAAGAGCCGCCATAAGAAATGCAAGAACCGCTATGACCGGTGCGCAGAATGGCGGCCGGCTTGATGCCATGGAAAGAGCAAAAGAACGTGGCATTGATGTAAAAAAAGCATGGATGGCCACATTGGATAATAGAACAAGAGATTCCCATGTTGAACTTGATGGCCAAGAACAAGAAATTGATGATGAATTTACCAATGGGCTGATGTTCCCAGGTGACCCGGAAGGAGAACCGGCGGAGGTTTACAATTGCCGGTGCCGCATGGTGCATGTGTATGGTAAACATCCGGTGGATTGGAGCGATACAAGCCTAAGAAATACAGATAAACTTGGCGATATGACATATGAAGAATGGAAAGAAGCGCATGGAGCCAAGATTGAGCCGAAGGAACCGGAAACACCAAAAGAAAATGAACCTATTATACACACTGAAGCATATCAAACATTGATTGATAAGATTGCAAAGGATTATAATATAGAATATAGGGAAATAGAAGATTTGCAAAAACCATTGACCGAAGAGCAAATTATTGAAAAAATTGGCGGTGGTGATTTAACAAAAGGTTCATGTTCTTCACTTTCATATTGCTATATTGGTAATAAATGCGGGTATGATGTAACAGATTTTAGGGGCGGAGATAGTCAAGAATTTTTCTCAATGAGAAGAAATGAAAAAGTAATAGGGAATTTAGAGGGTATAGAAAAACACACATTTATTGTAAACAAAGAAGCGTCTGATATTGCGAAGAAATTAAAAGAATTAGATTTGCCATATAACAAAGAATATCGTTTGATGTGTGGCAGACATGCGGCCATAATCCGAAATACTGAAAATGGTTATCAATATTTGGAATTGCAATCAGCAACAAAAAATGGATGGAAATCTTTTGTTGAGAGAGAAAAATTAAAAGTAAAAGGGATTGTTGATGGCAAGTTTGAATATGAAACCATCAAGGAAAAATGTAGTATGACGGAAACTTTAAAAAGTCGTTTTGGATGCCGTGTAAGCAAAAGTAATACTCCCATTTGGGATGATGAAACAGGCGGTGCATTAAGGGATGAAAATGGTATATTGGTATTTGGTAGCGAAATGGAATTAACGGCGGTTGATAGTTATAAAGGCAATGCAGAATTTAAAGATATATTAGGATATTTGAACACGGCACCGGATGAACAGAAAAAGGGAGAAAAAGGATATGCCAAGTGATAAATGGTATAAAGAAAACCCGGATGATAAGATTTGGTGGCTTGATAATTCTAATGAGATAATTGGTGAATGGATATTTAGTTTTGACAAAAAGAAACGTTTTAACATGTTTGCTGATTATCCCAAGAAGCTAACTAAGGAACAAAGAGAAATTTTTGATAAAGAAAATCCTTATTGGGCAAATTTCTTTATTGAGAGGTAATTATTATGGCTGATTTTGAAGTTAAGATTACGGAAGATAATGTTGATAAGATATTAGAGGCCACAGATGAAGCCATATATAATGCCTTGGAAACAATTGGGAATATGGCGGCTGATTATGCCGCCGGATTATGCCCGGTTGATACCGGCAATTTGCGCAATTCCATCACAAGTGAAGTGGATATGGGTGAAAAGGCCGTATATGTTGGAACCGCTGTTGAATATGCGCCATATGTTGAATTTGGGCATCATCAGCAAGTGGGCCGATATGTGCCGCAGATTGGCAAAAGGCTTAAAAGGGAATTTGTGCCGGGTAAACCTTTTTTGGCACCGGCCATTGAAAACCACCTGGATGAATACAAGGCAATTTTTGAAGAGGAACTTAATATATAATAGTATTTGACAATATACTAAATATTGTTATACTAAAAATAGGTAGTACACAATCTAGGGTAGCACCCGTAAACAGCGAAAGGATTGTAATGGATATTTTAGAAATACTTAAAAGTAACGCAGACAGTAGCGGTAATATTAGTGCAGAAAAGATTGATGCGGTGGCAAAGGCCATTAACAATGCTGTTGGCAAAGAATTTGTTGAAAAAAAAAGATACAATGAAAAGCTAACGGAAATTGATGCCCTAAAGGGTGAAAAACAGAATGCGGAAGATAAGGCCACAAGCGCCGAAAAATGGAAAACCAAGTATGATGCATTGAAGGAAGATTTTGATGCATTCAAAAAGGATATAACCGCAAAGGAAACCAAAGCCACAAGAACCAATGCATATAGAGAACTTCTTAAAGAGGCCGGCATATCTGAAAAGCGGATTGAATCTGTTTTAAAGGTATCGGATGTTGATTCCCTGGAAATGGGTGATGATGGCAAATTTAAGGATTCCGCAAAGCTATTGGAAAACATCAAGAATGAATGGGCTGATTTTATCGCAACCAAAGAAACACATGGAGCAAACACAGCAACACCACCGGCCAACAATGGCGGCGGTAAAATGACAAAGGCGGATATTATGAAGATTAAAGATACTTCAGAACGTCAAAAGGCTATTGCGGAAAACCATGAACTCTTTGGGATTTGATTGAAAAGGAGAAAAAACAATGGCAAAGGAAAAATTAACAGTTGCGGCTGATATTACAGTTGCCGCAAGAGAAGTGGATTTTGTAACAAGATTTGCGCAGAATTGGGAGGCATTAAGAGAGATTCTTGGCATTATGAGGCCCATTGAGAAACAGCCAGGAACCAAACTTACATCTTATGTTGCATCCATGAAGAGTGATGCCCTTCAAGGCGGTGCAAGTGTTGGCGAGGGAAATGAAATCCCATATACTGAATTTCAAGTTGAGCCGGCAACATATGCTGATGTAACACTTGAAAAGTATGCAAAGGCCGTATCAATTGAGGCTGTTACAAAGTTTGGTGCCGCTGTTGCCGTACAAAAGACAGATGAAGCATTCCTTAATGAACTTCAGTATGTAGTTATGGCAAGATTCTATACTTTCCTTGCAACCGGTCAACTTACAGATACCGCAACATCATTCCAAATGGCTGTTGCAAAGTCAATTGGGCTTGTAAAGGATAAGTTTAAGAAGATGCACAGGAATGTAACCGGTGTTGTTACATGGGTAAACACCCTGGATGCATATGAGTATCTTGGTGCCGCAAATCTCACAGTACAAACCGCTTTTGGTATTGATTATGTTGAGAACTTCATGGGCGCACAAACTCTTATTCTTACTTCAGATATTGAGCAAGGAACAGTTATTTCAACACCCATTGAAAACATTGATTTGTACTATGTGAATCCGGCTAATTCAGATTTTGCACAGCTTGGTCTTGTTTACACCACAGATGGTGAAACAAACCTTATTGGATTCCATGCAAATGGTGATTACTCACACGCTGTTGGAGAATCCTTTGCACTTATGGGAATGGCTCTTTGGGCAGAATACCTGGATGGAATCGCTGTTGTTGAGGTTGACGATTCTTTTTAACAGACCTTACCATATCGCCGGATGATAGCGAAGATTACTTTGGAAGCGGCTATGGCGCAAGTGATATTCAAAGTGATATTGCTATAAATGATGGTAAGGTTAGCGGCGAATTAAAGTTTATTGAAGGCGGCATTGCACCTGGAACACTTGCCGGTGATGGTTACTTTATCGCATTGAAGTTTAGCGATTTTGCAGAAGGCTTAACATATGAGAATGTTAAAGTTGGGCTTGTTCCTTCTTCAACCGGCATGGCCCTTCAAACGCTTGATAGCGATAAGAATGCAATATTTAAGATTACCGATAAGAACACGCAGAAAATCAAGATTGTGCAAGAGGATGGCCAGGGCCATAAGAATATCCAACTTCTTAAACTTGGCGGCCTAACGCTTGAAAGTACAGAGGCATAACATGTACCGAGTTATCAAGTATTTTCGTGATTTAAAAGATAATAACCATGCATACCATGTGGGTGATGAATACCCACATGGCGGCATGGCCGTTTCTGAAAATAGGCTTTTGGAGTTATCAACCGATAAGAACAGGCGGCATGTGCCGCTAATAGCAAAAGTGGAAGTTGAGCCGGTACAGATTGAACCGGATGAAAGTTTTATGAATCCACCGGAAAAAACTGAAGAAGCGGTTGAGGCCCCAAAACCTAAAAAAAAGAGGGGTAGGCCAAGAAATGATGCTAAATGAACTTTGCCTGGAATTACGAAATTTTTTTGACAAAGGACAGCCGAAATTCTATGGCGAAATCAAGATTGAGGATGGAGCAATTCAGAATGAAGAAATCCTTGAAAAGATTTCAGCCGGCCAATATTTTAGAATAGTAGGTTCCATTTTTAATGATGGAACCTATTGTTTTAATGAGGAACTTGAATTAGAGGATGAAACCTTTGATGGTTCCATATGGCTAATGGCGGTGCCAAAAGCTGTTTTAGAACTTGCCAAAGATATTGATGATTGGGTTGCGGAATATGGTTCCCATGTAAACAGCCCTTATACATCAGAATCTTTTGGCGGTTATTCATATTCAAAGGCAAGTGGCAAAGGCGGCACCGGAACAGCCAATTGGCAAGATGTATTTGCACAAAGAATGAGTTTATACCGGAGAATTAGGATATGAGTTTGATTGATGATTTCACATCCAATTGCACAATGCTTGATAAAATTACTATTCCGGATGGATATGGTGGATTTAAGCCAACTTGGGTTGATGGTGCGCCATTTAGGGCCGCAATTACATTTGATGATTCTATTCAAGCCAAAGTTGCGGAGCAACAGGGTGTAACCGGCCTTTACACAGTTACCATGAAAAAGAATATCAATCTACAATACCATGATGTGTTTAGAAGGGAAACCGACAAAAAGATATTCCGTGTTACAAGTGATGGTGATGATAATGTAACACCGAAAAGCGCCACACTTGATATGCGGCAAGTATCGGCGGAAGAATGGAGTTTGCCCCAGGAGGTTAATCAATGACAAAAGGCCAAGCAATACAAAACTTTTGGGAATCTTTTGGGCTACCGGCATATGATGAAACAACAGTGCCGGATGATGCCCCATTTCCTTATATCATTTATCAAGTACATACCGGCTCATTAGGGGATTTGTGCATTGTAAATACATCATTATGCTACAGAAGTTATTCATGGAAAGAGATTTCCGAGAAAACGGAAGAAATATCCAGGGCCATTGCCCAAATGAATCCGCCAAGTGTTAAAATAGATGGTGGAAGGTTATATATTACAAAAGGAGCGCCATTTGCACAAAGAATGGGTGATTCTTCAGATGATGCAATTAGGCGCATGCTGTTAAATATTCATTATGAATTTTTGACCGAATACTAAAGGAGGTATAAAAGATGGGAAGATTTACAGTAATTCCGGAAAATACTTTTAATGCACTTCAACTTGATGCCGGTGTGCTTTTGAAGAATTTCAGCCCGGCAAATCCGGCGGTGTTGGATGCTGATATTATTTGTGCAACAACCGGCGGCATCAATCCGGTATGCAAGCCAACATTTTCAGATTTTGGAGAAGATGTTGATAATGTGCCGAATAATATGAAGGAGTTTAAGCACCTGGATGGATGGGAATGCTCAATTTCTACAACATCCCTTGGCACATCACCGGAACTTATTAAATTGGCACTTGGTTGTGCTGATATTGATGGTACAGATACATCAAAGATTATTCCTAGAAGGGATTTAAGCCAAACAGATTTCAGAGATATTTGGTGGGTTGGTGATAGAGCGGATGGCGGATTTGTTGCAATTCAGCTTAAAAATGCTCTTTCAACAGAGGGATTCAGCCTTCAAACATCAAAGAATGGAAAGGGCCAAATTGCATTGACGATTACCGGCCATGTATCAATAAATGCACAAAGTGAGATTCCAATGGTGTTTTATTCAGCAGACCCGGAATAGTCTTAAAGGGAGAATAAAGGATGAAGAATTTGGCAAAATGCAAGCCCACAGAATTTGTGGCACAAACGGCGAAAATAAAAGATGCGGTGGCAGATTGGATGGAAATTATTGATTTTGTTGGAGTAAGAGCAAAGCGGCCGGCATACATTATGATTCCCAAAGATGCAACAGCGGAGCAAATAAAAGAAATCAATGAGAAGAATGCAACCATCCGCAAGAAGCAAGCGTTAAGCAACATCAAAGAACTTCTTGATAATATGCTTGTAAAGCATCCGGCGGAAACATTAAATGTTTTGGCGCTATGTTGTTTTATTGAGCCGGAACACATTGATGATTACACAATAGATGAATACTTTAATTGCATTATGGATATGATGGAAAATCAATGTGTAATGCGTTTTTTCAAATTGTTGGCTCATCTTCAGATGCCCCAGGAATCTACCTAAGAAGCCTGGAAACATTGAATTTTGAACTACTAGAGATAGTTGGAATAGGCTATGTAATTGAACATTACATAGCCTTTTTTCAAAAAGAACAAAAGGATAAAGCATATCGGTTGTATGTGACGGATGCATTAAAGATAATCACAGAAAATACCGCAAAGGCAAATGGCGGCACATATTTAACGGGAAGATATGCGGAGTTGATTGAGCCAAAGAAGGAAGAAACAAGAACAGCCGAAGAAATTATAAATGGATTGAAAGAAAAATTGGAGCGCTTATGAGCAATATTGTTTTTGAATTATTTGCCAAATTGGGGCTTGATTCAAGTGAATATGAACAAGGGCTAGAAGATGCCAAGGATAAAGCCGGTTCAATAGGCGGAACAATTGCCGGAGGGTTAAAAACTGTTGGTGCCGCCGGTGTTGCAATTGGGGCGGCGGTTGTCGGAGCCACAACAGCGGCCGGAACAGCACTTGTAAAGGGTGCCGGGGAAGTTGCGGCATATGGCGATAATATTGATAAAATGAGCCAAAAAATGGGCATTTCCGCCGAAGCATACCAGGAATGGGATGCAATCTTGCAACATAGCGGAACATCTATTGAGGCATTAAAACCATCAATGAAAACGCTTGCAAGTGCCGCCGAAAAGGGAAGTGATGCATTTGAAAAATTGGGTATTTCACAAGAAGAAATTGCATCATTAAGCCAGGAAGATTTGTTTGCAAAAGTTATTACCGGCCTTCAAGGAATGGAAGAAGGCACCGAAAGAACATATCTTACAAGCCAACTTCTTGGAAGAGGCGCAACCGAACTTGGAGCGCTATTGAATACATCCGCTGAAGATACCGAAGCCATGCGCCAAAGGGTGCATGAACTTGGCGGTGTAATGTCGGATGAAGCTGTTAAAGCGGCGGCGGCATATCAAGATTCATTGCAAGATATGCAAACGGGCTTTGATGGATTAAAAAGGGGCTTGATGGCGGATTTCTTGCCAGGCATTACCACAGTTATGGACGGATTAACCGCCATATTCACCCAGGATTATGATGAAGGATTGGGCAAGATTTCTGAAGGCATCACAAGTGTTGTAAATGGCATTAGCGAGAAATTACCGCTTGTGGTTGAACTTGGTTCATCTATTGTTGAAAGTTTGGCAACAGCCCTTGTTGATAACTTGCCAATTATACTTCAAGCCGGAATGGATTTAGTTGTAAATCTTGGCATGGGCCTTATTGAAAACTTGCCAAAATTGGTTGAAGTTGGTTTGTCGTTAATACAAACTTTAGCACAAGGAATATCAGAGGCCATACCGCAAATTGTACCAACATTAATAAATGTGATAACAGAAATTGCAACGATTCTAACCAAGCCGGAAACACTTATGGGCTTGCTAGATGCGGCATTTCAAATTGTAACATCATTAGGCCAAGCAATTCTTGATAATTTGCCATTACTTATTAAATCTGTGGGGCAACTTATAGAAGGTGCCATTTCATTTATGACTACCATGAATGGCGGATTTATGGAAAAGGGCATTGATTTCATCCTTAATATGATTGATGGAATTATTAAGAGTTTGCCGGATATTGTTAAAGCAATTGTTGAGGTAATAACAAAACTAATCCTTACAATTACAGAAAATTTGCCTAAAATCATGGAATCCGGTGTTACGATTCTTCTGAAGTTGATTGCGGGCATTATTCAAACAATTCCACAATTGATTGCCGCAATTCCTCAAATCATAGTAGCCATTGTTGAAGCCTTTGGTGATTTTGATTGGGGTTCAATTGGCATGAATATCCTGGAAGGCATTAAGAATGGTATTTTGGGCGCTGTTGGCGCTGTTGTTGATGCCGCAAGAAGTGCCGGAAGAGCCATTTGGGATGCAATAACAGGATTCTTTAATATCAATTCACCTTCAAAAAGAATGATGTGGGTTGGTGAAATGCTTGATAAGGGCTTGGCAGAAGGTATTGGCAATAGTATTCCTCTTGTTGAAGATGCCATGGATGAAATGAACGGCATGATAGCGGAACCGCAAATTGCAACCATGAGTGTGGGCGGTGGCTATGCTAATAGTGCATCCGTACTTAATGCCATGGATAGACAGCAAAACCCAAATCGGAATCTAACAGTGATTTTGCAACTTGAAAAAACACAGTTGGCAAGGGCGGTTTATACACTAAACAATGAAGAAACACAAAGAGTTGGAGTAAATCTTGCGGGAGGATATGCATAATGTGGTCAATAGATGGCATAAGTTGGAATATACCATGTACAATTGAAAGAGAGGCCGAAATAACGGCCTCCGAAGTATCCGGAATGCTATTAAATAAACAGTATTTCAACGATATAATTGGTACGTTTATGAAATATACTGTTGCCATTGCGGTTCCTATTGGAATGTTAAGTGATTATACATACTTATATGAAAGATTAACGGCCCCATATGACCATACTTTTGTATTCCCATACAATGACCAATACATTACGATAACGGGCCGGATTGAGGCGGTAAGTGATAGATATTATCCAGGTGAAAATAATAGTAATGGTTGGAGAGGCACAAAGTTTACTGTTATTTCTAATGCGCCATCAAAAGAAATGGGGTTAGCAGAGGTAATTCAAAGGGGCCTTGCACCAATGCCATTAGTGCAACATGTAGATGATGGCGAGGTGTATGTATATAATAACGGATGGACATGGGCAGAATTGGAAACGGGCCATACATATTTATTTAATAGCAATTATGAGTTTGTTGAAGCCGCATTTGAAGATGTAGATAATAAGGAGTACTGATGAAAATTACAATTAATGGTATTACTTATACACAAATCAAAAACTTATCATTTGCACCGGAGGCGGATATAATTGGCCTGGAATTGCCTATAAATGGATTTACCGCCGATATTATTACGGATGCTGTTATTGACCCAGGTGTAAATGTTTTTTTGCATGATGATTTGAATAATTTATGGGCCAAATATAAACTTATTGATTCAGTTAGGAAAGACCCGGAAACATTAAGCATAACGGCGGAATCTGTTTTAAGAAGGCTCGAAAGAAAAACTATGAATCCGGCCATGTATGATGAAGAGCCGGTGTATGGGCTTATACAACAGATATTCCGTGGGATTTCATCAAATGATTGGACAACAACAGCGGCGGTAAATGATAAAACAGTTACGGGATATTTCCCAAAGCAAACAGCCAGGGAGCGTTTACAATGGATTTGTTTTACTTGTGGTTTGTTTGTAAGGTCATTTTTTTATGACCGAGTTGTTATTAAATCCATTGATTCAATAGTATCACCGGTGCCAATAGAAAAGGTATATTGGCGGCCTTCATTAGAATATAAAGACCCGGTAACAACAGTAAAGGCCACAATATATACATATGAGGAAGGAACACCGGAAAATACAGATGAATGGGTGCAAGTTGGAAATAGATATTATATCCAAACATCCCAGGAAATTAGCTTGATAAATCCGGATTATCCGGATAATGCGGAAGATAATGTTGTATCTGTGGATGATGTAACAATAGTAAATCCGGATAATGTATCGGATGTTTTATCAAGATTGGCAACATATTATTTTAATAGAGTTGAAGTTAATGCGGAAATTATAAATAATAAAGAGTTTGTGCCGGGGGATAAAATAGCACTTCCCATAACGGATGAGGATGTTGCAACCGGATATATAAAAAGCACAGATTTTACTTTTGGTTTGCAAGCAAAATCAAGAATTAAGTTACAACAAATTCTTATGTCAAAATCAAGCCAATTGAAGATTGTTTATGTGTACATCAACAAAAAACTTGGTAGTCAAACGTATGTATTGCCAAGAAATACGAATTATCAAATAGAAAACCCATATCTTGATATAGCACAAGGCTCCGGAAAGAATTACAAAAGATATATTTATTTCCCATTGCAACAATACGCAACCGGCACATTGTCGGCGGCAAAGGTAACAGATGAAGAAGATTATGATAGGGCCTTGGGGCAAAATGGCAAAGGAATATTGGCTATTTGGTCGGTTGATGAAGCCACATTAACAACTTCATCAGATAAAAGAATTGTGGAGGTAGGTTGATGGCACAAGTAATCGTAACAGAATCATCATTGCAAAACATAGCCGGGGCGATAAGGTCAAAATTAGGAACACAAGATACTTATAAGCCTTCAGAAATGGCCGGAGCAATTGCACAAATTCATGGTGCCCCGGTGCTAGAGGCATTAACTGCAAATGCAAATGGTACATACACTCCATCAAGCGGAAAAGATGGATTTTCACAAGCTGTTGTAAATGTGCCAAATTCCTATGCATCCGGGGATGAAGGCAAAGTTGTAAGTAATGGGGCATTGGTGGCTCAATCCTCACAAAGTATCAATGCAAACGGTACCTATGATACTACTTTAAAAAACCAAGTGAATGTAAGTGTGCCTAACTCATATAGCGCAAGTGATGAAGGCAAGGTTGTTAGTAATGGCGCTTTGGTGGCACAGAGTAGTCAGAGTATTACGCAAAATGGAACTTATGATACTACGCTAAAAAATCAAGTTGTTGTGAATGTAAGCGGCGGTGGTGGTGGTGCATCAGTAACAACATCTTTAGAAGAACCTCAAAGCGGTGTTGGTAGTGATGGAGATATATGGGTGCAATATGCGAAATTATATCCAAACGAGGAGACAGCCGCAAGTGTAACGTTAACTCTTGTTATTGAGGAGGCTTTGCGTGGTTCAAGCCCTTTAACGTATGCGGGGGCGGCAGAATTAGATGTTATATGGGTTGATGAAAACGATAATGAAATATCAATGCGAGAATTATCGGATTTTACTTATACAAGATTTTCGTCTGCCGCATTTGACAATAACCCATTTTCATATTGGGAAACAAATCCAACACCGATTACGGCAACAATGACCGCTACAATCCCGGCCGGGTATAAAGTAAAAGAACTAAAAGTAATGAGACGTTCCGAAAGTTATACAACAGATGTTTGGAAATCATTTTATCTTGCGATAGATACCACAAAAATAATGGAGTATGAAAATATGAGCGTAAACGATTGGGCGGCTACTTCTACTTATACAGTGTTTAGTAGTAGTCCTCAAATCCCGGATTTTGCTGTTGTGAATACATGGATAAATATAAATGGAGAATGGGTATCTCCGGCACATATTGATATTACTATATCGTAAGGCAAAAATGATGAGGTGATAAAGAATGAGTAAAAATATAACCATAGCAGAGGGAACACAAGCACGCAATTTTAATAATATCCATAAACTCCGCACAAACCTTATCGGCGGCGGCACTCAGTATTGGGTGCCGGAAGATGAGGCCGGAGATTATGCAAAACTTAGTGAAAAATCTATTACATCAAATGGCACATATAATGCCTCAGATGATGGCAAAGATGGATTTTCAAAAGTCACTGTGAATGTACAGCCAAGAACAACGTCAAAAAGTATAAACGAAAATGGAAGGTATTATGCAAGGGATGATGGATATGATGGATATTCAAGTGTTGAAGTTAATGTAAGTGGAGGTGGAGGAAATTTAATAGAAAAAACTATCACAGAAAATGGGCTTTATGCGGCAAGTAGTGATGGTGCTGATGGGTATAATCAAGTTAATGTAAATGTAAATAGAGTGGTAGCAGTAGACTCTAGTAAAGATGGTGGTAATGATAATGAATACCTTATAGACACTACTCAAAATGGAGATGTGACAATTATAAAAAAGACACTTTTACCATCATCAATACTAATAACAACATCTCCAAATAAAAAAAGATATGTAACAGGCGAGACCATTGATATAAGTGGAATGGTTGTAAAAGCATATAAAAGGGACGGTGGTTTATGGACATCAACGAACTACCCTGATGGGATTATTCCCAATTCAGAATTAATAATAGAGCCCAATACAGTAACAATTGCACCTGGCCATAGAAGAAAATCAAACGGTGCGGGGTTTAATGTTTTAGAAGTGCGTTATATCATGCAAAAAGTTCATTCGGATATTGCAGGTATTGAGTATGTTATGCGCCCAACAGCAGATGATGTTTTTGGAAGATATAATGGGCGACCACTGACATTAGGAAGTGATGATGACACCGGAAGGCAAGATGGAGCAAGATTTTATATAACAAAATATGATAATCAGATATATGCGTATGGGATAAATATACCTTGCGGTGCTGTAGCTAGATATAGTCGATTAGAAGATGGATATTGGGGGAATATATACAGTAGCTCGTATAGTACAGAAATAGGCAGATGGAACCAAGCTATAGAAAGTCAGTCTATAGGTTCGGCTTTTGATATTCCAATTTCTCTAGTTGACCCACGTTTACAAGATGTGAACACGTTAAGCTCAGATGGAATGATGGTAAATGTAAAATGGAGAAGGCCACAGGATGGACAAGTATTGGTAGATTTGTTACCAATAAAAGTCAGCGCAGCAAGCTAAAGGAGGGAAAAGTCATGCCATTAGAAGTAAGCCAAGTAATTTCAGCGTGTTCATTGCTAATTGGCTAAAATAAAAAGGCAAGCATTAAAACCTGGATAGCTGTTAATGCTTGCCTTTAACATGGCGCATTTGTATTATATCACAAGCCGTTTTTAATATAAAGTCGGCTTATTTTTATGTATCATATATCATTAAGATTATGTATGATATAATGAAAACAGCGGAGGGGAAAGCCATGGCGGAAAATGTGTATGTAACAGAAAAGGAATTTAGCCTTGCAACAAAAAGAATTGATGATGAAAACCACAGGCAGAATGAAAGAATACAAGCCCTTGAAAATAACTATGCCATTGTAAACCAATTATCAATTCACATGGAAAGATTGGCAAGCAATATGGAGGCCATGGCAAGAGAACTTGCAAAGCAAGGAACAAAACTTGATGATTTGGAAATGAAGCCGGCCAAAAGGTGGGATTTAATTGTTACATCAATTATAACCGGTATTGCCGGAGCGTTTATTGGAATGATGTTAAAAGGGTGGATGCCATGAAAACCGGAATTGAAAGATGTCGAATGCATAAAAGCAATCCAAAGCCAAAATCAAAAAAGATTGATAAGATTGTAAAAGGTGTTTGCATCTATTGGGTAACTTTTGTTTCTGTTGCCTGGATAACGTTTTGGGTAAAAGGTGATGTGCCGGATTCTTTAATTCAATTTGGCCTTGGCGGTGGTGCTGTTGAATTGCTTATAAGTGGAGCCATTGAAATATTCCGTGATTTTATACCAAGGAGGCATGAAGATGAAATGGTTGATTGATAATTGGAGTTTTTTGGTTGTGATGGCATGTGTTTTTGTGGGTATTGTTGTTTATATCCATAAATTTGTAAACCTTCCATCTAATTCACAGCTTGTAAAGGTAAAACAATGGCTTTTATTTGCTGTTATTGAGGCAGAAAAGCAATACCAGGGCGGAACCGGTGAATTGAAATTAAGGGCCGTATATAATGAATTTTGCAAAGTGTTCCCATCACTTGTGCCAATCATATCATTCAAATTATTTTCATTCCTTGTAGATGAAGCACTTGTGCAAATGCGGTATCTTTTAGAAACAAATCTTGATATTGCACATTATGTGGAGGATAAAAATGAGTAGTGCGCAAGCAAAAGCATTTATTCAGAAAATAGCGCCAATAATCCAGGCTGAAGCCAAAGCAAGAGGATATAAGGTATGTTCACCAATCATTGCACAAGCTGTTAATGAATCCCGGTATGGTGAAAGCGGCCTTGCAAAATATCATAACTATTTTGGCCTTAAATGCGGTTCATCCTGGAAGGGGCCAAGTGTGAACATGAAAACCAAAGAGGAAATAAACAGCGCTTTAGTTTCCATCCGTGATAATTTCCGCACATATCCGGATATGGTTGCCGGAGTAAAGGGATATTTTGATTTTATCAGCACAAAAAGATATGCCAATTTGAAAACGGCGGAAACACCGGAAGAGTATTTAAGAAGAATCAAGGCAGATGGATATGCAACAGATTCTTCTTATGTGCAAAAGAACATCAATTGCATCCGGAAATATGATTTGGATAAATGGGATTATAGGCCCCAGGAAACAACAGTTGATGTAATTGCAAAAGAAGTTATTGCCGGCAAGTGGGGCAATGGTGCAACAAGGATGCAATTATTGAGGGCGGCCGGCTATAATCCATCTATTATTCAAGCAAGGGTTAATGAAATGCTAAAAGGATAATTGATATAATACATCATTCATGGTATAATCCAAAGAAAAAGGAGGTTTTACAATGGATGAAAAAATGATTCCTTATATAGCATTTGAAAGTGCCACATCAAGGCAAGAGAGAACAATTAAAAGGCTTTGGATTTTGTGCCTTGTTCTCATAGTTGCCCTTATTGGTACAAATGCCGGATGGATATATTGGGAAAGTCAATTTGAAGATGTTGTTGTAACACAAGATGTTGATGCAACAGCGGATGGCGATAGTGATTTAAACCTTAATACAATCGGAGGTGATTTCTATGGCGGCGAAAGCAAGAGTGAGGCAGACAACTAAAACCAGGCAAAGGAAAACCGGCGGCAATTCCGGCTATCTCAAATGCAATATGTGCAAGGGAACCGGAAGAATAAAGAATTGGCATAAAAAATGATGGAATATACCAATACAGAAATTACCGAGATAATCAATGAGTATATCCATAATGAGCGCAACCGAAAAGTATTATTGCGGCGGTATGTTGATGGATTAACATTAGAAAAATTGGCGGAAGAATCTGATTTATCGGTTAAACAAGTAAAAAACATAATATACAAAAATGAAGATGTGATATTTAAGCATATAAGCAAAAAAGCCTTGTGAATGAATCGCAAGGCTTTTTGTGTGGGTAATGCGTGTATGAATGTTATAAGAAGTTGGGAGAATCTTATAAAACACATCATTATTATATCATAAAATTCTTTATTTAGAAGGGCCGAAAATTACCCTTTTATTTCCTTTTTTGGGTTCCCATATCTTTATAAAATTTAATCATGGATATTGTAAGAAATAGTGTTGATAGATTGGTTAGTTGTGGCATTCCGGATGCAGAAGCATGGCGGATTGTAAAAGATTTTCTAAAGAATTATTACGGCTCCAAAGAACTAATCGAATTTATCGAAGAAAAGGAAAAAGAATATGTGGATAAAGTACAACAGCAATCCACTTGCGGCAAATGCGGAGGATTGTGCAATTCGTGCGGTAAGTGTTGCACTAAATGTAACATGGGATGAAGCATTTGATATGGTATGCCAAATGGCTAAAGGTATGGGAGTTATGCCACATAACAATGCCGCATGGGGAGCCGTATTGCGCCAACATGGATTTATAAGAAAAATAATTCCAAATACATGCCCAAATTGTTACACCATTGAGGATTTTTGCATGGATAATCCGGAAGGCATTTTTGTTCTTGGCACCGGTTCCCATGCGGTTGCTGTTATAGATGGCAATTATATTGATACCTGGAATAGCGGCAATGAAATTCCGGTATATTATTGGACTTATTAAATATATTGCCATTTATAGCCAAAAGAGAAATCCTTTTTACCATTGCAACAATCAATAATGGCTGTTCTTGAAACGTTTAATAATTTGGCGGCAGTTGCCGGAGAATGATAGGTTGCTAACCATACACCATCAAGGGTTAATTGTTGCACCGGCTTTGATTTGGTAATAAATGTTCTTATTTTGGCTGTTCCATACGCATTGTTGTATTGATAAGTACAATATTCAAGGTTATCAACACAATTATTCACCTTGTTTTCATCCTTATGATTCACACATGGATAATTGTTTGGATTTTCAAGAAATGCCATAGCAACTAATTTGTGAACTAAAAAATGTTTTCTTTTGCCCTTATCAAAATAAAGTTGCACATAGCGATAACCGGAATTATTTACATATTGCTTTAATAAGTGAGATTGATTTTGATGTTTTGTGGATTTTACAAAACTTTTGATGTTTCCAAGGTTGCTTACTTGATATAAGCCAATAAAACCTGGAATGTCTTTCCAAATTTCTTGCATAAAAAATACACCGCCTTTCGTGTTAAGCCTTAAACAGATAATAGCGGAAAGCCATTAAGGCAAATGGCTGTTCGGTAGCTAACCTATCCGCTAAAACTATTATATCATATTTTGCCTATAAAGGAGCATAAAGATGGCATATAATAATGGCTTTTATCCACAGTATTATCAACCAATGAATTATCCGCAAAATCAAGCATTTCAGCAACAAAATTACCCACAGAACATTCAACAGAATCAGCAGAATTACCCACAAAATCAACAGCAAATACAAAATGGCGGCTTTATGCTTGTACCAAGTGAGGATATGGCAAGAACTTATCCGGTGGCACCTGGAAATTGCGTAACATTCAAGATTGAAGGTAAGCCCATTGTAATGGAAAAATCCATGGGCTTTTCACAACTTGAAGCGCCAAGGATTGATAAATATAGATTGGTGCGTGAAGAAGAGGCCGTAAATGAACAGAATTTGCCCCAAAATGCCCCAAAAACTTCTGATGTGGAGAATGAAACGATAGAAGAACTAAAAGGGCAAATAACGGCATTAAATGATGAATTAGAAAATGTTAAAAAGCGGTTGCATGAATTGGAGGATGTAGGAGCATGAACATAAATCAAATGGCGCAGATGTATCAACAATTGAGAAGCAATCCGGCGCAGATTTTGGCAAGCCGGTTTAATTTGCCCCAGGGCATGAATATGAACAATCCAAATGATATTATTCAGCATCTTTTGAATACCGGCCAGGTATCACAACAGCAAGTAAATAATGTGATGGGAATGCAGAACAATCCAATAATACAACAGATTATGCAGAAAAGATTTTAATTAAGTCCATTTTATTGGACAGCATAACACAACAGCTTTAATTCATTTTTAATTTAGTTATTAACTCAAATAGAAACTCAAATGAATTAAAGTTTTTGAGTTAAAAAAGTGAAATTCATTTTTTGATGTTAAGGCAAGTGCGCATAGCCTTAAACATACGGGCAACACATAAAGTGAGTGTTGTTCCTAACCTACAAAAATTTATAGGAGGTAAAAGAAATGTCATTAACAGATGATAACGGAGTAAATGCAACAATGCTTGTATCACCCACCGGCGGAATGTATGGCCAGGGCGGAGGATTTGGCAACAGCTTTGGCGGTGATTGGGGGTGGATTATCCTTCTTCTTCTTATTGCCGGAGGTGGATGGGGCAATGGATTTGGCGGCGGATTTGGTGGCGGCCAACTTGGTTATGATTTTCCTTGGCTGATGAATGGCCAACAGGGCATTAATAACAATGTTTCTGATGGATTCCGTGATGCACAGTTGCATGATTCCGTAACAAGTGTGCGTGATGGTATTTCAGCACTTTCAACACAGCTTTGCGGATGTTGCGGAGATATTCAGAACAGCCTTTGCAATGGCTTTAATGGTGTAAACATGAGTGTAAACCAGGCACAAAATGCCCTTGCACAACAGCTTTACACAAATCAGATTGCCGACCTTAATAGAAGTTTTGATGCACAGACCGCAACAACAGCCGGCATGAATGCGATTGGCATGAGCCTTCAGAATTGCTGTTGCGAAAATAGGGCCGGGATTGCTGATTTGAAGTACACAGTGGCAACCGAGAATTGCGCAGATAGGGCCGCACTTTCTGATGGCATCCGTGATGTGATTGCATCACAGACCGCAAGCACACAAAGAATCCTTGACCAACTTTGCCAGGATAAGATTGATGCCAAGAATGATGAAATTGCACAGCTTAGACAGCAATTAAACATGGCCGACCTTAGAGCATCACAAACC
>JAEIGA010001359.1_pt1 | contig 38090 bp, 38 predicted proteins | sample 9270691 | NCBI WGS metagenome assembly JAEIGA01 (sample SAMN17057246, study PRJNA624740) | gut metagenome | biome: biome; isolation source: fecal sample | host: Bos grunniens | place: China: Xizang | collected 2019
CTGCGCAGCAGAAAATATCACTAACCTCCATTGTTTTATAGTGATATTTGCCTTTCAGGCAAGTGATATTCTGCCTTCGGCAGAGTGATATTGAGCTTTTCCAGCTCAGTGATATTGCCTCGCTCCGCGAGGCAGTAAAAGGACCTATGCCCCGAAGAGCCCGCCACGCAGCAGGCGGAACAGGGCCAAGGTGCGGGGCCAGCTTTGTGGGTCGTCGTCGGACTCCGGGAACAATTTGCCCTCCGGAATACGCGCATAGCGCTCTTGCGCTTTGGAGTGAGACAACTCGCGGATACCCACGGAAAAGATGGCACCTAAGGACAGGAACTCGCGGGCCATTTCGTGTGAGCCGTTCCAGGCATGTAAGAGCACGCGCGGCAGGGTGTTGCTGCGGGCGCGTTCTTTAAGAATACCCAAGAGCTCGGCATGGCAGCGCACGGCATGGAGATGCACGAGGCGGTCGTGGCGGAAGGCTGCGCCCAAATGCAGGTGCAACATAAGGCGCTGCGCTTCGAGGGTGGCTGCGTGTTTCTCGGACGCATCAAGCCCGGTCTCGCCTACCTCTGCTTGCGGGTAGCGGGCCAGCCATTCATCTAAAGCAAAAGCAAAATCCGCAGGGTCTTCCACCTCGTGAGCATGCCACGGGTGCACACCGAAGCACGGGGTCATGGAGGGCTCTGCCGCTATGCGGGGCCAGTCTTGTTGGGTAACGGCGCACAGGCTGCCGCCGCAGGGATTGGGGTGATGAGTATGGTAATCTTTCATAACGGGAGGAAGCCGTTTTCTGCAAAACTGTAATAGGGTATGGGGGAATCAGCATCGGCGGCGCCGATGATAACGTGGTCCACCAGCGGAATGCCCAGCACCTGCCCGGCTTCGGCAATGGCTTGGGTCAGGTTCTTATCGTGCTCGCTGGGTTGGGTGCTGCCGCTGGGGTGATTATGCGCCAAGATGATTTTGAAGGCATTGAGGCGCACGGCTGAGCTAAATACATTGCGCGCATGGGTAATCACGCGCGTGAGGGTGCCGGTGGCTATACGCTCCATACGAATGAGGCGGCGGCGCGCATCCAACAACAACACGCACAGCACCTCCTGCGTTTCAAAACGCAGCTCGGAGGCCAAATACTCGTAGACGTTGCGGGCGGTGCCCATGTCCTGCCGCATGAGCTCGGAGCGAGCGGCACGTTGCCCCAGCTCAAACACAGCGGCCAGGGTGGCGGCTTTGGCCGGGCCAATACCCTTCACCAAGGCCTGAATGTCTGCGGCCTCCATTTGCCCCAAATCAGCCAAAGAGCCGGCAGCCTTCTTTAACATAGCGGCCAGTTGCAGCACATTACAACCTTGCAGGCCGGTGCGTAAAAAGATGGCCAACAACTCTTCATCGCTAAGGTGGCGGCGCCCCATGCGGCACAGCTTCTCACGCGGCCACTCCTCGGAGGGCAACGCATCGTGCAGTTTCAGGCTATCCTGCGGAGTCTTGTCTGAGGGAGAGAGCGAGGACATAGCAAACGAAACAAAAGTGAACGGGGAGAAAAAGGCAGCACCTGCAAGAGCAGGCTCATGCAGGTGCTGTAAAAGGATTGCTTTTCAGAAGCAGAACTTCCGTTACGGAAGGTCAATCATATCAGTAACGATATGGAGAGACTCGCGAAGGATGGGATCGAGCGTAGAGGGATATTCCACCTCTTCCTCCAGTTCCTCCTCGGGGTCCTTCACCTCTTCCATGTAGGAGTCGTCCTCCTTCTTGGTGATAACGGGAAGCTCGGCAGCGTTCACGTCGTCCAGCTTAAGGCGCAGAACGCGAAGGTTGGCGGCATCCTGCTCAGCAAGCTTAGCGTAGCGGGTCTTGCGGTCGGCATTGATGTCCTTCTGGCGCTGTACCAGCTCTTCATTTTCGGCGGCACGCTTCTCCTTGTTAAGAGAATCAACGTTCTTTGCAGTGATGTTGCGGCGGTAATCGATGTACCACTTGGAGTACTGCAAGTCATTATCGGCAGCAACACGGGCAGCGCTGCGGCGCTGCAGCTCGGGCATAATGCGAGCCAAACGACCGTCCTTCACATAGCCGGCAGCAGGCTGAATCTCATCGTAGGGCATCACGAAATCGAGCTCGCCCTCACCCAGCTGCAGAGCAGCCGTGCTCATGGGCAGCACAATGTCACTCTCCACACCCTTAAGCTGGGTGGAGGCACCGTTAATGCGGTAGAACTTCTGCACGGTAACCTTAATCATACCGGCCCCCTCGCGAGAGGAGAAGTAGGGGAGGTAATCTGCCAGGCTGCGGGGAACCTGAACCGTACCCTTACCGAAGGTGGACTCATCGCCCACAATCACAGCACGACCGTAGTCGGCCATGGCACCGGCGAAAATCTCGGAAGCGGATGCACTGAGCTTGTTGCAGATAACAACCACCTCGCCGTCAAAAATCTTCTTACCGCTTACGGTAAGGCGCTCGCGCTGGCCACGGGCATCGCGCACCTGCACTACGGGACCGGCACCGGTAAAGAAGCCCACCATCTTGCGAACTTCCTCCAAAGAGCCACCACCGTTGAAGCGGAGGTCAACGATAAGGCCCTCCACGTTCTCCTTAATCATGCGAACAAGAATCTTCTTAACGTCGGCTGCGCAACGTACGCCACCGGTGGAATCCAGGTCCATGTAGAAGGAGGGGAGAGTAATGATACCCACGCGGCGAGTCTTGCCCTCCGGGGTCTTCATCTCTACAATCTTACCACTGGCAAGAGACTCGGACATGGGAACCTCGTCGCGAGTAATGACGATTTCGCGTTCCTCGGCGCTCTCGCCGGAAAGCACACGCAGCTTAACGGGAACACCCTGCTTGCCGCGAACCAAGTCTACCACCTTGTCGATGCTCATGAACATGATGTCCACCCACTGACCATCGTTGAGGGAATCCACAGCGATGATGCGGTCGCCCAAACGCAGCTGACCATTCTTAGCAGCGGGGCCACCCTTCACAATACCTTCCACACGGGTGGAGCCGTCGTCCTGCTCACTGAGCTGGGCACCGATACCAACGATGGAAGCCTTAATCATGTCCTTAAAGCGCTGCTCTTCCTTAGCGCTCATGTAGTCGGAGTGCGGATCGTAGGTGCGGGCTACGGCATTGAGCAAGCGAGCCACCATATCTTCCGTATCGTTCTCCTCAACCTCGTTGCGCAGGCGCTTGAGGCGAGAAGCCAACTTCTCTGCCACAGGCTTTTCCTTGAGCATGGGGTCTGCCTTGCCCTGCTCGGCAGCCAAGCGGCTTACATTCTCACGGCGAAGAACCTCTGTAAGCACCATATCATCAATCATATCACGCCAGGCTTGGTCAAGCTCGGCATCATTCTTAGCGCGGGGCAGCTTGCGGCGAGAACGCGGGGTGGTGCGATCAGAATCAAAAGCAGGAACCTGCTTCTCGTACTCGGCCAAAATCTTCTCGGCCTTCACGATTTGCTCCAGCGCGCGCGTGGAGAATTCATGGTGCAGCACCTCTGCAAACTTACGGGTGCGGCCGGCAAGCAAGTAGTCACCAAAAGCGGTGGCATACTTATCGCGCAGCACGTTAACATCTTCCTCCGTGAAGTAAAGCTGCTGGGGGTCAGCAAGTTGCAGATAGCTTTCCAAGAACTTGGCATACATCTCACCGGAGAAGCGAGTGCGAGAATAGTGGGCATTCTGCAATACCAAGGCAAATTGCTTACCAATCGTATCGTAATCCGGCTCAGCATAGCTGACGGATGTGCAAGATACAGCGCCTGCGACCGTTGCAACGGTGGCAAATGCCAGTCTGCGCAAACGGCTCAGTAGAGTTGTTTTCATGATGTATTATGATATAGGTTAAATGTGTCTCGGAGAGAGACGAAGGGAGCCTTTATCGCTGAAAGACTTTTCTGTTAGACACATGTAGGGGCAATTTTTCTCAAAAAAAATTACCATTATGACAAAACAGAGGTTTTTCCGCGAACTTGAGCGGTCAGAAATGACGTATTCCTGCGGGATAGGATACAGATTTCGGCCCCGTTTTTCAAGCCGAAAATGAGCACGGCCACCAAAAGCATAGGCGTAATTGCGTCATATACAAAGGGCAGACGCCGGCAGCACTATCGTAAACACGGTGCGCACCCCGGGCTCACTTGCTACGGAGATAGTGCCGCCATGAGCCTCGACCGCATGGCGCACAATGGAAAGCCCCAACCCGGTACCTTTGATGAGCCCGCTCTTATCCGCCCGATAAAAGCGATTGAAAATAAAGGGCAAGGCCTCCTCCGCAATACCCACTCCGTTATCCTGCACGCTAATGGCGGCAGAGCCATCTGCCTGCCGCGCAGCTGAAACATGGATGTGCACACCGGGGGCGGGATTATTCTTGAGCGAGTTTTCCAGCAAATTAAAAATAATTTGCGACCAGTAGAAACGGTCTCCTCTGATACGGAAAGGCTCGGGCAGCATGGAGATGGTGAGCTGCGCCTGTTGTTGAACAATCATGCGCTCCAGGCGCTGGGCTACTTCGTGCACCTCTTGAGCCAAATCAAACTCGCCGCATTCCAACTGCAAGGACTGCATGCTTTCTAAGCGCGAGATAGTGAGCATATCCTCCACGAGGCGCGAGATACGCTCCACATGCTTGCTCATGATACCCAAGGCGCGCGAGCGCAGCGCCGCATCCGTGGCATCATCCGGGTTCTCTAACAGATTTTCCAAGTACCCGCGCATAATGGTAAGCGGGGTACGCAGCTCGTGTGAGGCATTGGCCACAAAATCGCGCCGTATCATTTGCGTGCGATGCTCATTGGTAACATCATGCAGCACAAGGCCTATGTGTTTATCGGCATTCCCCAGCGGGGTGGAGGTAAGCAGGTAAAAGCGCTCCTCCCCCTGCACCGTTAAGGTTAACGATTGAGTGGAAGGCTGCTGTGTTTGCAACACCTCTTGCAAGAGGGTGCGCAGTGCGCCGTCCGGCAATATTTTGAGCAGGTTGGGGCATTTTTGCACATCCACCCCCAATACGTCGCCGGCATAGCGGTTGGCCATCACCAAGCGCCCGGTGGGTTTTACCAACAGAAAAGGCACCCCCAATGCCTCCAAAAACAAGGCTTTATCGTTGCGCACATGCGCCTCGGTATCGCGCAGCATGCGGCGCAGATACTCCTTCTCCGTAAAATCACGGCGCTGCCGCTGCCTTCTCTGCTCCAGCTGCACATGCAACAGAACAAACGGCAGAGCAAAAGCCAGTAGCACCAATACTATCGCTATATTCCAACTTACCACGGCAGCCCCTTTTTGTGAGCAGTATATGGTTTTAGGCTTCAAAGTCAATACGATTTTACAGCAATTAGAGTCTGCATACCTGATTTGGGCTTGACTTCACCCCCTGAGCTGATAAGATTCCCGTACTTATGACACAGGAAGCCCTTCTTAAATTACTGGAGACGGACGCACGTCTGAGCGACCGGCAGATTGCAGACCGCCTCGGCGTGAGTGTATCTGAAGTTGCCGCAGAACGAGCTACCCTCGAACAGGAGGGCCGAATCGTGGGTTATCAAACCATCGTCAACCACGATGAAGTGGGCGTATCTGCCTTTATTGAAGTGCGTTGCACGCCGGAGCGTGGCGATGGCTTTGACCGATTGGCACAGCGCATTGCCCGTTTTGAAGAAGTGAAGAGCTGCTACCTCATGAGCGGTGGTTATGACCTGCTGGTGATGGTAGAGGCAGAGAACCTGCAAGGGGTTGCTCGTTTTGTGAGCGAGAAGCTCTCCAACCTGCACGGCATTCTTACCACGGCCACCCACTTCCGCCTTAAGACCTACAAGCTCAACGGCCTACTCTTCCACGAAGAACAGGAAAACGAACGCATTAGCGTAGCCCCCTAAGCAAGCTATGGACTGGAATCGCATTCTATCCAAACAGGTCGTTGACTTGCCGAAATCCGGCATCCGCGAGTTCTTTGACCTCGTGACCGGCAGCAAGGACATCATTTCCCTCGGCGTTGGCGAGCCGGACTTTGTAACACCGTGGAATATTCGCGAGGCTGCCATTACCTCGCTGGAAAAAGGCCGCACCACCTACACCAGTAACTATGGTTTAGAGAGTTTGCGCCGCGCCATTGCCACCTATGTGGAAGACTTCTTCCATGTTTCCTACAACCCGCTTAATGAAATTTTGCCGACTGTGGGCGTGAGCGAGGCTATCGACTTAGCCTTGCGCTGCTTGGTGAATCCGGGAGACGAGGTACTGTACCACGAACCAGCCTACGTGAGCTACGCCCCCTCCGTGCAGCTTTGCTATGGCACCCCCAAGCCGGTGGAAACCAGCATTGACGACCTCTTTGCCCTCAACCCCGCTAAGCTGGAGGCCGCCATCACTCCGCGCACGAAAGTGCTGATGCTCAATTTCCCGACCAACCCGACGGGCTCTATTGCCCCGCTGGAGACGCTGGAGGCCATTGCCCGAATCTGCATCAAGCACGACCTCTTTGTGCTGACGGATGAGATTTACTCTGAGCTGCGTTATGATGGCGAGGAACACACCAGCATTGCCTCCCTGCCCGGCATGAAGGAGCGCACCTTGCTCTTGCACGGTTTCTCTAAGGCTTTTGCCATGACCGGTTTCCGCTTGGGTTATGCCTGCGGCCCGAAGGAGCTCATCGACCAAATGATGAAGATTCACTCCTACACCATGATTTGCCCCACCATTACCAGCCAAGAGGCCGGTATTGAAGCCTTGCAAAATGGGGTTCCGGCCATGCTGGAGATGCGCGACAGCTACCACCGCCGCCGCGACTACATTGTGGGCCGCTTTAACCAAATGGGGATGGATTGCCACCTGCCCGGCGGCGCCTTCTATACCTTCCCCAGCATTAAACGCTTTGGCTTAAGCTCCAAAGAATTCGCCATGCGTCTTCTTAAAGAAGCCAAAGTGGCCGCCGTACCCGGCACAGCCTTCGGTGCCTGCGGCGAGGGCTACCTGCGCTGCTGCTATGCCACCAGCATGCAGCTGCTCATCGAAGCCTGCGATAAGATGGAGAAATTCTGCAATTCACTCAAGTGAATTGCAGAAAAGTACGAGATTCAAATTCCGAAGGACAACGTAGATTTACAATTTACGATGTACAAGGTACAATTTTTAAGCTAGGCTCGCTGCGCTCGCAGGGTATACTGTCTTGTTTATGGATAAAACAGATTTCATCAACAGAACAAAGCTTTTCGCTCTGCGCATCATCAAACTAGCAGATAAATTGTACTCCATAGGTGGCGTGGCTCGCATATTGTCGGATCAACTTGTGCGTTCAGGCACTTCTGTTGGGGCGAACTATCGAGCCGCGTGCCGCGCTAAAAGCACAAAAGACTTCCTCAATAAGCTCAAAATCTGCGAAGAAGAAGCAGATGAGACCATTTATTGGCTTGAACTGCTCATGGACAGCAATTCCATTTCACCCGGTCTGTTAACCGACCTCTGTGAAGAGGCAAAGCAGATTACCGCCATGCTAACAGCTTCAATCAAAACATTGAAGAAAAATATATCCGAGACCACCTAGGAACGGCGAAGCCGCAAACTCTATCAATTGTACCTTGTACATTGTAAATTGTAAATCGTCGCTTTCAAAATTAAGTCATGCTCACAGATTATCGTCTTTACCGCACCTGCGTCTATCCTCTGGCTATCTTCATGGGGTTTAGCCTGCTGTTGGGCTTTGGGGGAGAAGCCATTAAATGGGACCACCCGGATGCGACATGGATTCAGCGAGCACCGGAGATGCTGGTATACCCGCTGCAAACCTTGGTGTGCGGATGGTGGCTGTGGCATGTGCGCCGCGAGCTCAGCTTAGATTGGGCGCTCAAGCCCTGCCTGTTAGCCATACCGTTCGGGTTGGTGGGCATTGCGCTGTGGATGGTGCCCTATTTTGCCGGATGGATACCGAACGAAGGCAACGGTTTTATGCCCGAAAAAGTATTCGGGCACGACACCGCGTTAACCCTCGCCCAATATACGATGCGCTTTGCCCGCGCCGCCATCATTGTTCCCTTTGTCGAGGAGCTATTTTGGCGCGGTTTTCTGATGCGCTGGTGCATCAACCGAGATTTTCCGCAAACCGTGGCCATCGGCACGCACAGCTGGGTAGCCTACGGTGTTACCACCCTGGCCTTTATGCTCATTCATGCCCCGGCAGACTGGCCCGGTGCCTTCATTTACGGTTCTCTCACCTATTTCTTAGTTATTAAAACAAAACGCATTACTCCGGCCATTGTCATGCACGCCGTGGCTAACGGCGTGATGGGCATTTGCGCCGTTAGCTGCAATCTTCCTCACCTCTGGTAACTCTCACCTCTCTCTCTCTTCCGCCATGCAAGCCTTCATTTTAGGTGCCGGTCTTGGCACGCGCCTCGCTCCCCTCAGCCTCATTCTGCCCAAACCGCTGATGCCGGTGTTCCAAAAACCGCTCATTCAGCACACGATGGACAACTTCATGAAAGCCGGGGTGACAGAGTTTATCATCAACACCTCGTGCCTGGAGTTTGCGTGGGATAAAGCTTTCCCCTGCCCCGACCCGCAGTATCGCGGCTGCCCCGTCACCTTCAGCCATGAGGAAGAACCTCTGGACTCCGGCGGCGGTGTGAAAAAAATCCTTCCCCTGTGGAAAGAAGGCCCCCTCATTGTGCACAACGGCGACATCCTCACCGATATTCCCCTGAGTGATTTGCTGGCAGAGCACCGCCGCAGCGGCAACCTATTGACCATGGCCCTGCGCAGCATTGACGGTAAACGCAATGTGGGCTTTGACGAAGAGACCGGCCGCATTACAGATATGCGCCACGCCCTTGGCATTAACCCCGGCACACACCAGTTTGCCGGCACCTACATTATGGAGCCGGAAGTAGCAAGCATGTTCCCGGCGGAGGATAAGTTCTCCATTTTCCCCGTGTGGCTGGAGTTGATTAAACAAGGACGCGCCGGCGGCGTGGTCTTTGACTGGGCCAACTGGCACGAAATCGGCTCCCCCGAGGCCTACCTCGACACCATCATCGAGCTCTCCTCCTCGCAACGCATTCACCCCACTGCCACTATTTCTGCCCTGGCAGAGGTGGGAGAGGACTGCATGGTCGGGCAAGACGCCGTCATTCCTGCCGGTTGCGAGTTAGATGATTGCATCGTTTGGCCGCGCACCCATGTAGCCCCGGGCAGCTACCGCCGTGCCATCCTTACCCCGCGCATTACCGTGCAGGTGTAAGCGCCGCCTGCTCGCTCCTCTTGCAGCCGCACGGCAGCGCTTTCTCCCGCTCTTGGAGGGTTAAAATCTAGAGTTCGCTCTAATTTTTAGCAAAAAAAGAGTGTGGGGCGCGAATTTTTCTTTTCAATGCGGGTAGAGGTATGGTAGAATGTTGCCAGCGTAGGAAGACCGCTTTGGTAGTGCTGTATACCGGCAGCCGGGGCGGAAACTTTCCACGGAACCACACTTACACAAAACGAAAATGGCTATAGATCCCAAATTGCTTGAAGACCTTGAGGCACGCCGTAACAAGATAAAGTACGCCGCATCACAGGAGAAGTACGATGCACGCCATGCCAAAGGCGACTGGACCGCACGCGAGCGAATGGCCTGTCTGTTTGACCAAGGCTCTTTCACAGAGATTGGCATGCACACCAAGCACCACTGCAGCAACTTCGGTATGCTCAACAAAGAGATTCCCGGAGACGGCATTGTGACCGGCTTTGGCTTGGTAAACGGACGCCCCGTAGCAGCAGCCGCTGCAGATTTCTTGGCGCAGGGTGGTTCCTTGGGCTACATGCACGCCCAAAAGATTTGTGATGCCCAGCAATATGCCATCAAGGGCGGCATGCCTGTTATCCAGATTAACGACTCCGGCGGCGCCCGCCTGCAGGAGGGTGTAGATTCCCTCACCGGTTTCGCTAACGTATTCTACAACAACGTAGCAGCCAGCGGTGTTGTTCCGCAGATTTCCCTCATCCTTGGCCCTTGCGCCGGTGGTGCAGCCTACTCCCCCGCACTGACGGACTTCATCATCATTCGTCGCGGTGGTGCAGCCGGCATGTACATTACCGGCCCGAAGGTGATTGAGCAAGTAACCTACGAGAAGTGCACTATGGACGAGATTGGCGGTGCGGATGTGCACGCCTCCGTCTCCGGCAACGCTCACTTTGTGGCTAATACCGATGAGGAGGCCATTGAAATTGCCAAGAAGCTTCTCACCTACCTGCCCTCCAACAACACGCAGGACCCGCCCCACGACCTGAGCTGCCCGCTCGACATTGCTGATGATGAAGGCATGAACGACATCATCCCCGAGAGCAACACCACCCCGCTGGACATGAAGAAGGTCATTACCCGTATGGTGGATAAAGACAGCTTCTTGGAGGTGCACGCCAACTTTGCCGGCAACGTTATCGTTGGTTTCGCCCGCATTTGCGGCATTGTGGTCGGCATCATTGCCAACCAGCCCGCCGTTAAGGCCGGTTGCTTGGATATCGACGCCTCCGACAAGGCAGCCCGCTTCATCCGCTGCTGCGACTCCTTCAACATTCCTGTAGTCAACTTGGTAGACGTACCCGGCTTCTTGCCCGGCAAGCAGCAGGAGCGCGGCGGCATCATCCGCCACGGCGCCAAGATGATTTTCGCCTACTCCTCTGCCACCGTTCCCAAGGTGACCATGATTCTGCGCAAAGCCTACGGCGGTGCCTACATCGCTATGTGCTGCAAGGGCTTGGGGGCTGATGCCGTATACGCATGGCCGACCGCCGAGATTGCCGTGATGGGTGCCCAGGGCGCCGTGCCGGTGCTCTATGGCCGCGAGCTCAAGGGCATTGAAGACCCCGCCGAGCGCGAGGCCCGCCGCAAGGAGCTGGAGGCTGAGTACACCGAGGCCTTCTACAACCCGTACTCCGCCGCTGCCTCCGACCAGGTGACGGAGGTTATCAACCCGAAGGAGACACGCGCCAAGATTGCCCTTACCCTGCGCACCTTGCTCAACAAGCGAGAGACGCGCCCGGCTAAGAAGCACGGCAACATGCCTCTCTAATACCCCTCTCCAATTAACCATTAGACATGATCAACGCATTCAATACACTAGCCATTACGTGGGATGCCTTTATGAAGGCATTCTCGTACCAGCTTACGGGTATGATTGTGGTGTTCGGCTGTCTGATTCTGCTGTTTATTATTCTCACCATCTCCGGCACCGTGGCAACGCGGTTGGAGGCTAAGAGAAAAGCAGCAGCAGACGCTGCCCGTGCGGCAGCGGCAGCAGCGGCACCTGCCCCCGTGGCTCCGCAGCCGGCTACAGTGGCACCCGAGCTGACTCCGGCTCAGGTAGCAGCCATTGCTGCCGGTATTTATGATGCTGCCGCCAGCAGCATTACCCCCGAAATCGTGGCAGCCATTGCCGCAGCCGTTAAAGTAACGGTTGGCAATGAGGCCCGCATTCTGGACATTCAGCCCGTTAACACCGGCTATGCCCAGAGCGGCCGCACCGCTATCATGAACTCTCACCTTCCCCACCGCGGTTAATCCGCACCCCAAAAACATCCCTCAAAATCTTAACAATCAACACATACATAATACAATGAAACAGCTCCGTATCACCGTCGCAGGCCAGACCTTTGATGTAACCGTAGAAACAGTTGGTGGCAGCCTTAACGCCGCTCCCGCCCCGGCTCCCGTAGCCGCTCCCGCACCTGTTGCAGCCCCCGCCCCGGCTCCCGCTCCCGTAGCCGCTCCGGCTCCTGTTGCTGCTCCCGCTCCCGCCGCCGGTGCAGGCACTCCGGTTCCCAGCCCCTTGGCCGGTAAGGTAGTTTCTCTCGACGTTGCTCCCGGCACCGTTGTTAAGAAGGACGACCAAATCATGACCCTCGAGGCCATGAAGATGAACACCGTTATCAGCGCTCCCGCTGACGGCACGGTTGTTTCCTTCGCTGTAGCCGCCGGCGACACCGTTGCTGAGGGTCAGGCTCTGGCATACCTCGGTTAAGCCCACCAGCGGGCTTACAGGCCCCACACGCACCGCAAGGCGTGATGGGGGTGTAACAATCTAAATATTTATTGCAACCATGCAAGAACTCATTAATTCACTCCTGAGCTTCCTCAGTGGCGTGGGTCTGTTCCAGATGACCTGGCAGATGTACGTCATGTGGGGCGTGGTGGCCATTATGCTCTATTTGGGTGTGGTAAAGCAGTTTGAACCGCTGCTGATGGTGCCGATTGCCTTCGGTGCCCTTATTGCCAACATTCCGGATAACGGCATGGTCATCACCCAGGCAGAACGCGAGGTGCGCTCCATCAACCCCGAGACGGGTGAGTACACTGAGGGCACCATGAAGGACGTCGGTTTCCTGCGCCTTCAGGTCGTTCAGCACAAGGAAGTTACCATCGATGTAGAAATCCCCGAGGGTGCAACAGATGAGGAGATTGCCCTGATTAAGGCCACTCCGAACCTGACTGCTGAGCAGCGCGCAGCCCTGACCGAGGACGAGAAGAAGTACGCCGTAGCCATGGCTGAGCCCATGAACTTTGCACCGGTATACGACGAGAACGGCAAGCTCTGCAAGGGCAAGTTCAAAGTCACCGGCCAGAAGTGCGAGGAGCTCTTGGTACTGAAGCCTGAGGGCGGTTTGTTCGACTGGATTGGCCTCGGCATCAAGTGCGAGCTCTTCCCCCCGCTCATCTTCTTGGGCGTAGGTGCTCTTACAGACTTCGGCCCGCTTTTGGCTTCTCCGAAGGCCTTGCTGCTGGGTGCAGCTGCTCAGGGTGGTGTAGCATTCACCTTCTTGGCTGCTGTGTGCTTGGGCTTCACGCCTGAGCAGGCAAGCTCCATCGGCATTATCGGCGGTGCAGACGGCCCCACCTCCATCTTCCTGGCCAGTAGCTTGGCTCCGGAGCTGTTGGGTGCTATTGCCGTAGCCGCCTACACCTACATGGCCTTGGTGCCGCTCATTCAGCCTCCCTTCATGCGCCTGTGCACCACTGAGGCACAGCGCAAGATTAAGATGAAGAGCATGCGCCAGGTATCTAAGGGTGAGAAGCTGTTCTTCTGCTTCACGGTAACGATTCTGACCATCCTCCTCTGCCCGGATGCAGCCCCGCTGCTCGGTATGCTTATGCTCGGCAACTTCCTGCGTGAGTGTAAGGTAACAGAGCGCTTGGTCACCTGCGCCCAGAATGAGCTGATGAACATCGTAACCATCCTCTTGGGTGTATCCGTAGGTCTTACCATGCAGGGCGAGCGCTTCCTCATGGGCCAGACGGTGCTCATCATTCTCCTTGGTGTTGTGGCTTTCGCCGTTGCCACGGTTTGCGGTCTTGTGTTCGCCCAGCTCATGAACCTGGTTCCCGGCTGGAGCAAGAACCCCATCAACCCGCTCATCGGTTCCGCCGGTGTATCTGCCGTGCCCATGGCTGCCCGTGTATCTCACAATGAGGGCCAGAAGGCCGACCGCAGCAACTTCCTGCTCATGCACGCTATGGGCCCGAACGTTGCCGGTGTGATTGGTACCGCCGTTATCGCCGGTTACTACATCTCCACGCTGTAAAAGCCCGGTAAATCATTCAAAAAAGCCGCAATCCTTTGGGATTGCGGCTTTTTTTTGCGGGGCTGAAGCCCCACACGACGAAAGCAATCAGCCAACAACATCGGGGGCAGCTTCAGCGGGCTTCTCCTCCTGCGGTTGTTGTGTTTTTTCTTTTTGCTTCTTTTCCTTGCGAATATTGAACTTATTGGCGGCGGCATCGAACCCCTCTGTAAGAGCGGTGATGGTGGCTGCGGCAGAGCGCAGCAAGGCTTCCTCCAAAAGCGGGCGCTCATCCGGCGCAAACTTGCCTAACACATGGCTTACCATTTGCTTTTGGCCGGGGGCACTAATCCCCACACGCAGGCGGGGGAACTTCTCGGTACCCAGATGGGCAATGAGGGACTTCATACCGTTATGGCCGCCGGCAGAGCCACCGGCGCGCAAACGCATGGTGCCTACCGGGAAGGAAATATCATCGTAAATGACAAAGACCTGCTCGGGGTCAAACTTAAAATAGCGCATCAACGGCCCCACACTCTCGCCGGAGGAGTTCATGAAAGTTTGGGGCTTCACCAGCAACACCCCGGGGCCGGAAGCCAACTCTGCCTTACGGGCTTTGTCGAGCTTCCAAACGGCCCCAAAATGTGCGGCAAGGCGATCCAGCACCATAAACCCGACGTTGTGGCGAGTTTCTGCGTAATCGCGGCCGGGGTTTCCCAAACCGACAATGATGCGAATCGGTTTCATGAACAGGACTTAAGCTCCGATGCCGGAGAAGGTAATTTGGCGGTTAACGGCATTGAGGTAGGCGCGTGCGGAGGCTTCGATAACGTCCGTAGCAGCACCCTTGCCGGATACGGGCTTGCACTCGCACTGCCCAAACTGCACCTTCACGCTTACCTCACCCAAGGCATCCTGACCAATGGACGTGGCACGCACGTTGTAGTCCACCAACTCGCCTTGCACCTGGGTGATGCGGTCGATGGCCTTAAAGCAGGCGTTGACAGGGCCGTTACCAATGGCGCAATCGGTGTACTCTTCATCATCCTTCACCAGCGTTACCGTAGCGGTGGGCATAGCACCGGAGCCGGCAATGAATTGAATATTAGCCAAGCGCCATGTGCCGTTTGTGGTGTCAATAGAATCATCTACCAGCGAGGACAGGTCGTCGTCGTACACAAACTTCTTGCTGTCGCCCACGCGCTTAAAGCGCTCGAAGACGTGCGTGAGCTCATCATTGGAAAGCGTGTGGCCCAAGCGCTCCAAACGCGCCTTAACGGCAGCACGGCCGGAGTGCTTGGTAAGCGGCAGCTCCGTCTCGCCCCAGCCTACCTCGGCGGGGTCAATGATTTCGTACGTCTCACGCTTAGCAAGAATACCGTGCTGGTGAATACCGGAGCTGTGAGCAAAGGCATTTTCACCCACAATAGCCTTAGAGCGCTGCACAAGCATACCGCTCATGCGGGAAACAACGCGGCTGGTCTTCACAATCTCGCGCGTGTTGAGGTTGTGCGGCTTTTCCCCCGGGGCAAAACCAAAGGGCTCGGGGCGGGTGGAAAGCGCCATAGCGCACTCCTCGATAGCCGTGTTACCGGCGCGCTCTCCAATGCCGTTGATGGTGCCCTCCACCTGGCGGGCACCGGCCTGCACTGCGGCAAGAGAGTTGGCTACAGCCATGCCGATATCATTATGGCAGTGCACGGAAATGACCGCCTTGTCGATATTTTTTACGTTGTCCTTCAGGTATTTAATGATGGTGTAATACTCAGAGGGGGTAGTAAAGCCCACTGTATCCGGAATATTCACCGTGGTGGCACCGGCATCAATCACAGCCTCTACCACTTGGGCCAAATAGTCGTGCTCCGTGCGGCTGGCGTCTTCGGCAGAGAACTCAATATCGTCTACCAAGCTCTTGGCCAGCTTCACGCCTTCCACGGCCATTTTCAAAATTTCCTCCTTGCTCTTCTTGAGCTTAAACTCACGGTGCAAGGGACTTGTAGCCAAAAACACGTGAATGCGGGCGCGGTCGCCGGCAGGAGCCACAGCAGCGGCAGCCTGGCGAATATCGTTCTCAACGCAGCGGGCAAGCCCCGCTACGCGGCAGGTTTTCACCGTGCGGGCAATGGTATGCACGGCCTCGTAGTCGCCCTCAGAGATACAGGGGAACCCTGCCTCAATCACATCGACACCTAGCTTTTCGAGCTGACGGGCTACCTCCAGCTTCTGGCGGAGATTCATGGAAGCTCCGGGGCATTGCTCACCATCGCGCAGCGTGGTGTCGAAGAATATCACTTTGTCGCTCATAGCTTGGTTAATATGGTTATGGTTTAAGTCCAATCATTCTACACGAGCCAACACGTGATTGCAAGAGATTTCGTCTGCATGACAAAAGGAACGAGGACGAATTCGGATTTACAATTTACGATGTACAATGTACAATTGCAAAGTTCCGCTCCCTGCGGTCGCAGGAAGAGCAAAGCATAAGCCACCGCTACGGCTCCGCGCTTTAGGCGCGGGCTGTAAGCTTAGCAAAGCTCAGCCCCACCCTGCGGCGCAGCCGCCTAACTCAAAAATTGTACATTGTACATCGTAAATTGTACATCTATTTCTTCCCTGCTTGTGCCAAAATGTCTTTAATCTGTTGGCGCGGGCGCTCAGGCCATTGTTTATTGGCCACGGGGCTGGCCGGGCTGGGGTGCAGAATAGTACCCAGCGTGAAGGATTGCTGCGGCAGGGCGGCAGCAGCTATCTCCATCTGTTTCAAGGCGTAAGCCCCTACTCCAATCAGGCATTTGGGTTGCAGAATCTCTATCAGGCGCACCAAATGGCGCTGGCATGCCGCATCAATTTGCTGCATCTGCTCCTTGGGCAGCTGCGTGGGAGTAATGTTGGCACCGGTTTCGCTCATCCAAATCAAGGGGCAATAATTAGCTACATAAGCATGCTCAAAAAACGCCTCTGCCGTGCCGTACATTTCTTCAAAAAGCCCCCAAAGGCGGCGACCGCTCACCTCCGAGCGCGGGCAATTAAAGCCCTGCACGGGGCGCTTGGGGTGCGTGGCCGGCGGCTGCCCGATGGAAGCCGTAATCCCCATCCAGAGGGTAACGGCAGCGATTTCACCGAAAGGCACACCGGTTTGAGCCATGCCGAAGGGGCCGGGATTCATTCCCAAATACAGCACATCTTTTTTTCCGCCGGCAAAGCGGCGTATGTAAGCCTCGTGCCCTGCCCATGCGTAGGTAAGAGGGTTATACGTATAGGCTACGGGAGCCTCAAAGTGAAGAGCATCCATCTCTCGGGAAAGCTCCTGAGCGGCATCAATGACCTGTTGAATCTGCATGACAAGAGTTTATCATAAACATGGCACACAGGCAACAAATATCGGCTTGAAAACAGAAGACGATTCCTGTATAATGGCGCGCGTGAAAGTTATTGCCATTGCGAACCAGAAGGGTGGAGTAGGTAAGACCACCACAGCCGTTAATCTTTCAGCAGCTTTAGCCATGCGTGGCAAAAGAGTGCTGCTTATTGACGTGGACTCGCAGGCCAATGCTTCTCAGGCGCTTGGGGTAGAGGTAGACAGCGACCACAGCATCTACCAGGCACTCATCGGCAACCGTTTGATGGAAGAGCTGATTCGTCCCACGCACCGCCGCAACCTTTCCATCATCCCCGCGCACATGGATTTGTCCGGTGTGGAGGTAGAGCTCACCCAAAACGGCACCCACCTTACCTGCATGCGCGATGCCATGGAAGGCCTGCGCGATAACAAGTATTACGATTACGTTTTCTTGGATACCCCGCCCTCTCTCGGCGTGCTTATGACCAGCTCTCTGTGTGCTTGCGACGAGGTTCTCACCCCCATGCAGTGCGAGTTCCTTAGCTTGGATGGTCTCTCCAAGATTCTTTACGTTGTGGAGCAGATTCGCGAGAGCGGAGCCAACTCCAAATTGAAGCACGAGGGTGTACTCATGACCATGTACAGCAACACTAACCTTGCTAACCAAGTAATAGCACAGGTGAAGGAAAACCTGCCCACCCAGCTGTACACCACTGTTATTCCCCGCTCTGTCCGTGTGGCAGAGGCTCCCAGCTTCGGCAAAACCGTCATTGAGCACGACCCCTACGGCACCGCCTCCATGGCCTACCAAAATGCGGCTAAGGAGTTCATTAGCCGCCATAGAAAACGCTAAGGCAGCCGGTACAGCCAACAGCCCTTTTGCTCGCTTTGTTCTATGCTGAATTGGCTTTACCCCATCACCTGCCAACTGTGCGGCGAAGCCGCAGAAGCCTCTCTGTGCGAGGCCTGTCTGCAAACCCTCCCCCGCGTGCCGCGCCCCATTTGCCTTTACTGCGGCGCGCCGGTAGCAGGCGAGCAAATAGATGCCTACCACTGCCCTGCCTGTGCAGGCAAATTGCGCCCTTTTGAGCTGGCCCGCTCTGCCCTGCTGACAGACGACAGGGTGATGCCGCTGATACACGAGCTGAAATACCACCGCGGCATTCATTTGGCAGCGGCCTTCACGCCCCTGCTGCATCAATTATGGGAAGAAACACCGGAGCTGGCCCACTACCACCAAGCCGCGCTGGTGCCGGTACCCATCTCACCGCTGCATTTACGCAAGCGCGGGTATAACCAGGCAGAGGAAATTGCCCTTCCCTTAGCCAAATCCTTGGGGATGAAACTGATTCAACCCTTGGTGCGACAAGATACCGGCATCGAAAGCCAAACTTACCTCTCCGCCTCGGCGCGCATGAAAAACGCCTTGGCCGCCTACGCCGCCAAAAAGGAATACCAAGAGGGGCGCCGTGTGTTGCCGGATAAGCTTGTTCTTATTGATGATGTGTTCACCACCGGAGCCACCGTGCGCGCGTGTGCCGCAGCCTTAAAGAAACTGCCCGGGGTGCAGAAGGTGGCCGTTATGACCTTATTGCGAGTCAGCAGATGAGTCCTCCTCATCGCGTTTTTTACCACGCGGGTGAAAATGCCGGTGCAGCCCCACCAAACGCTGCGCCTCCACATGGGTATAAATTTGTGTGGTAGCCAAATCGGCATGGCCCAGCATATCCTGAATCACACGCAAATCTGCCCCGTTTTCCAACAAATGGGTAGCAAACGAATGGCGCATAATGTGAGGGTACACGTGCTCGCTCAGTCCGGCGGCCTGCGCACGAGCCTTAATAATTTGGCGAATACGCTCGCGCGTTAATTTAGTACCGCGAACGGACAAAAACAGCTCCGGCACACGACGGCGTTCCTTTTGCAAGAGGTGGCGGGCATGCTGCGCATAGGTGCGCAAGGCCTTGGCAGCCATATCCCCCAAAGGTACATAGCGCGTTTTGCCACCCTTACCCGTAACGCGTAAAAAAGATTCTTCCCAGTTGATTTGCTCCGGGCGCAGGTTCACCAGCTCACTCACACGCAAGCCACTGCCGTAAAGCATCTCCAGCATCGCGCGGTCTCGCGCGCCAAAGGGTACATCTGTAGGGTCAATGGAAGCCAGCAGCTGTGCCACCACCTCTGCAGAAAGTGTCTCCGGTATATTCCGGTTCACCGCCCCGCCCTGCACTAACTCTGCCGGGTTTTGCGGCAAGCCGGAGCGCATGCTCAGATACCGAAAAAAGCGCCGCAAATGCACCATGGCAATGCGGCAGCTAGAAAACGCTAACCCTTCATCATGAATATGGCGGCGGTATTCCGCCAACAAGGGTTCTGTGATGGCTTCCGGGGCTAAATCGCGCTCACGGCACCAGCCGATAAATCGCGTCAGGCTTTGGCGCACCGACTCGCGATAATTAGTGCTCAGGCCGCATTCCGCAGCCAAATAAAGCAAAAATCGCTCAACATGCGCAGGCCACTCCATAGCCACAGGCTTAGTGAGAGGACGTCGGCGTAGGCAGCGGCTCGTAGGGCACATCCTCACCGGTGTAAACCGGGGCGGGCACCACAGAGGGCAAAGCTTGGCCGGATTCCACCTGGCGCTTAGCCTCCTCAAAAGCCTTGGACTTGTCCGTCTTTGTGCCTACAACCTCCACATTGCGACCATTTTGGTTGGTGGTAAGGATGCGGTTTTCACCAAACTGCAGAGAAGCATCCGGCAGTAAACCGGTAGCAGCAGGATCCGTGCCCGGGAAAATCCCCTGACCATCAGGCAGGAAGTTTTCCGTCGTCGTCAACATGGAGATAGGATCCACCAAATCAGACTCACGCAAGAAACCGCGCTGTCCACCCTCTACTTCCACAAAGTAATAAGTGCCTTCGCAGGAGAGAATCTTAGCCTTCTCGGACTTCACCATGCGACCACCGGGGTCTTCGGAATGGTCCGGGTTGCGATAGAAGAGGAATGCTTTACCTTCTTTCACATCAATCTCTGCGCCATCAACAAACACACCTTCCTTCACCAGCTTTTGGCGGGCAGCGGCACGTGCCTCGGCGGTTCCCGGGGGATCCAACGGGGAGTCTTCCTTCATGTACTCCGGGGTATAAGCGCCCGGGTCACTGCATGAGGATAACAGGAAGGTGGTGGCAAGAAGTAGATGTAAAGCCTTCATACGCGCAGAAATTAACATAGTTAATCACGTGTTGCAAGTATTAATATCGTCATGGCCGCAACCGAGGGATGTCGGATGTTTGTTTTCGGAAGGTTGATGGCACCTGCACTTCCCCCACCTCAGGGCATCATGAGAGCCTCGCGGTTCACGAAGAACACCGCCCCCAGCACACAGAAGAAGGCCCACAGGTAGTCCCACTTCCATTGCTCGCCCATAAAGAAAATCATGAAAGGCACAAAAACCGTCAGCGTAATGACCTCTTGCATAATTTTAAGCTGCGCAAGAGACAAACCGCAGGAACGGCCGATGTGATTGCCGGGCACCAGGAAACAATATTCAAAAAAGGCTAAGCCCCAGCTCATCAAAATCAGCTTCAGCCAGTCGGCCGGGGCAGTCTCCTGCCCCGGCTTACGCAAAAAGCCGTACCAAGCGAACGTCATGACGATGTTACTGATAACCAGCAACGAAATGGTTAACAGAATTCTCATGGCGAGGTCGTATTACAAAGCAATGAAAAAGCAACCGGAAGCTTGAGAGGTGGACGGCACATGAATCAGGCGCACACGGCTCAGAATATCCATGCCCAAAATGCCCTTCTCCTCCTCACCGCAGAACACGGGGGTAACACCCTCCAGCTGCACGCCGGGAGCAAGCTGTACCACGCCGGGCTTACCAACGGTAGCAGAGATAGCGGCAGCATCGTTCACATCGCTCACGCTTAAATCCGTGGTGTGGGCGGCACCTGCCGGCCATGCACTCTGCGGCAAACGCGTGATGGTGCTGCCGGAATCCAGCAGAATTTCATAGGGTTTACCGTCGCAAAGAATGTTCATAAAGAGGCGATTACCGCCATCCTTGGAGCCATACAAGGGGGCCAGCTTAAGGGGACCTTCCGGCAAGCCCCAGTGCAATTTACCGGAGGCTACATCAAAGGTGAAGGGCAAAGCGCCCAAAAAGTCCATACCGATGATGCCGTCAATTTGCTCAGCCATCAGACTGCGGGCGCCGTCTAAGGACAGCACCATCACCGGATGATTGGGCACGCGGTTGCCGGCTATCACCACATTCAGCAAGTACACATCAGGGCGCTCCTTGGCATTACCGGAGAATTGGATATGGGAGGTATCCATCTTCATCGGCTTTTTCAGCTTGCTCAGGCTGCCGCTGTGCAGCACCGTATTGGTGGCTCCGGTATCCAGCATCATGCGCATGGGCACACCGTTAATCTGACACGTTACCAGCACCTGACGGCAGCGGGCATCCTGCACCATCGTCATTGTGTCCACAGGGGCCACAGCTTTTACCGTCTCCTCAGCAGCCTGCACCGTAGCCAGGCCCAATGCTAATACCATGTACTGAAATATCTTCATGCGCCTATTCTAACCGCCGAGCCCTACTTAGTCAACGCATTTTCTGTTCAACGGGATGAGAAAATCCTGTCAGATTCCGTTTTTCTGCTTGTCAATTTCGCACCTCAGGGTAAAATAGCGCCGTATGAAAAAGCGAATCTTCCTGTTCTCCGGCCTTGTTATGCCTGCCATGGGCACCGAAATGCCGCCGTTCATTCCGGATGGTCCTGTCACGTACGAAAGCGTCAGCTATGATGACCCGCTGGGTGATAGTGGCTACGAAGATCCGTTCGCATATAACACCCCTGCCCCCGCGCCGATTGCTCCCGTGAGCTCGGGCGACAAAACAGCCTTTATCCGCCTCAACCTTTTTGAGTCCAATTACCAAGTGCGCGGCATGGGTGTTACCAACAGCCTCTCCGACCACGGTTATACCTCTCTTGATGTAGATGTGGTGCTGCCGAACCGCAACCTCTTCAATGCCGGCATTTATCACAAATTGGGTGGCACCTTGGGCGCCGTGTGGGGTGCCTCGGAGGTGCTGGGCGACACGCCCGTGCTGCAAGGACACTATGCTCTTGGTAAGGAGATTTTCCCGAACCTGACGCTTGAGGCCGCATACAATGTTCGCCACGGTGGCTTGGAGGGCCACATGGCTCTCATTACCGATGGCTGCCCGCACCGCTTGGCTCAGGATGTATGTGTTACCTTGGCCTTCAACGACCACCAGCGCGGCTTCTTCGGCCACCTGCAGTGGGGCTATGGATTCCAAGGCCTTACCGGTCAATACTACGATGCCGAAATCGGCTATCGCTTTACGGATGTTATCAACGGCTCTGCCCTCGGGGCTGATTTAGAGGTGTCTGTAGGTGCATCCGGTTCCTTCGGCTACTGGGGTGCAGGTGTAGAAGGTTTGGATGCCGGTCGCGTACGCTTTGCCCTGCCCTTGTACACTCATAGCGGCTCCATGGGGCGCGATGGCCGCTGGCAGCTCAAGCCCTGGGTGCAGTTCTCTGCCTCCGGTAGCAATGCCGGCAAGATTGACCGCGCTGTAGGCGGCTGCCCGGTGGACCATTTCCAAGTCACCTTTGGTGTGGAAGCCGGTTTCTCCTTCTGATAGCTGCGCTAAATCCCTCTTTCTGCCGGGTGTGCCTCGCGGTGCACCCGGCTTTTTTAGGCTTTTTTTGCACGAAGTGTCAACTTTTTCTAAAAAAAGGCTTGCAATGCTGCGCGTTTTCCTCTATAATTCGCGCACCTCGCCGGATTAGCTCAGTGGTAGAGCACCCGATTTGTAATCGGACGGTCGTCAGTTCGACCCTGACATCCGGCTCTTAGGTAAAAGCCGCTTAACAATCAGTTAAGTGGCTTTTTTTGTTTAGCTCTGTTAAAGTTTTTAGTTGATAGCCCCACAAATAGCAATTTGTGGGGCGCATTAATGTGAGCGCAGCGAACGGAATTTAAGAGCCCCGGCGGGGCGGAATATGGTAGCCCGGGGTGGAGCTGCGCAGCAGCGTAACCCCGGGAAAGATGAAAAAATATTTTAGAACCCCGTTAGGGGTGGCATAATGTGTGGTTTCAATATTTATGCTATTTATTGATAAAACACGGATAATGAAAGACCTACAATATAATACCACCCTTTATGCCACCCCTCCGGGGTTCCTATTGATGGGTGTCTAACCCGGGGTTCCGCCGCTAACGCGGCTCCACCACCGGGCTATTTTATGGCGCCCTGCAGGGCTCTCAAATTCGGCTCGCTGCGCTCGCGGTAAATTCGTCCTTCGGAATTCGTCCCTCGTACTTCTACAAACTTCCATTTATCAACTGTATAGTTTAACAGAGCCTTTTGTTTGATACCTTCCAGATAGCAATTCATTGAGTCTTCAATCGGCGAAGTGAGGCAGCAGCCTTGTTTGCCCAGGCTTGGCGCACGTTATCAACCGCAGCTCGGCGGTCGGTAGCAAGGGCGCGATAATGCTCCGCTGCATTTTCGAGAGAGAGGGGCACGCCCAATCCTTTTTCATAGCACTGCGCTAAGTGAAAACGGGCTTCGGCATCTTCGGCCTCCGTAGCAAAGCTATACCAATGAGCAGCTTGCTCCCACGACTGCTCGACCCCCTCGCCCCGCGCATAGCAATGCCCGAGCTGACGGGCTGCGGCGGCATCCGGGTATTGATGCTCCACCGCCATGCGGTAGTAACGAATCGCCTCGTCTTGCGAGACCGACACGCCGTTTCCCAGCCGACAACATTCGGCATACTCATACTGCGCCCAAGAGTCTCCCCCATCTGCCGCACGCTTAAAACACTGAGCGCCTTTTTCCGGAGATTTCGGCACAGATGTTCCCTTTTGGTAGGCCCAGCCTAAGAAGCGAAGCGCATCGGGGGCGTCCGGAGACAAGAGGATTTTCCCCACAGCATCTTCATGATAAGGGATGGAGACGAGGTAGGGGCTATCGCTTTCCTTACCGCTGAATCCTTCTCCCGGATAGGGAATCACCTCTCCGTTGCGGGCATCTACAAAGAAGCCGACCAGGCGCGGGGCGGAGAGCTTGAAATTGCGCATGGAGCGGAAGAAATAGTAGTGCCCCAGAACACTGACTCTGGCGTGTTGAGGCTCCGGATAGCAGGCGCGCTTCTTGCCTTCCTCCGGGTGGGCTTGCACATAAGCCCGCACGGCCTCCATGGCTTGCCGGGGAGACATCGGAAGGCTAGTACTACGCTCGATGGCAGACTCCAAATCCAGCATGGTCAGCTCCCTATCCAGCCACAGAAAGCCGGTTGCCTCGGACTCCTCGCGCAGCAGACTTTCCAGACCGGGGTGTGCGGCATCCGGATAATCCTTGCACGATGTTAAGGCAACAGCAATAAGAACTGTAGGTAGCAGTAGCGATTTCATGGCTCAGCAAGGGTTCATCATATCAATAGCTATCGGCATAGACGCGCCAATCGTTTTTCTCCGCATTGTAATAGAAGTAGTAGCTGCCGCAATCGTCTATATACAATTCAGCCTCATCATCATAATTAATTTGCATCACAAACTCATACCCCTCGGGCATTTCCGGGGCATCCTGCGCATAGGTAGGATAACCACCAATCTTGTGAGTTTCGTAAATAGCATGAACAGCAGGAGCAGCCTCAAATCGGGCGGGGAATTTCTCCTTGTTAAGGTTCATGTAAAGGATATTGCAAATATCCTCCTGATAATCAATTTTATGTTTCTTCTCCAACGCCAGAATGCGGTCCCACGTTGCCTCACCGCCACCACAATCCGGCCATTTAGGCATATCGTTCGTTACGGCTTCGGGGGTAAGGACACAGGTTTTCAATTCTTCGGAAACATAATCGCAGGGCACCAAGCCATCCAAGCTGGAGTACACACGGAAGACGCAGCCCAGTGTGGGCTTTTCATCAGAATCCTCACTCCAGGCCTCTACCGGTGCAAAGATGGTGATGAGTGCCACTTGAGAAAGCGCCGCCGGCACCTCGGGCATGTTGGGCACAAAGATGGTGGCGAATGCTTGCAGCGGATTTCCTTCCTCATCCACCGGGCATTCCTCGCCGGGCAATTGCCAAGTTACACGGCCTAAGCAGCTCACCTGCCCCTCGGGGCGCTCGGTGGCAGCGGTGCTGCGCAACACAACGGCATTTTTGCGCAATGTATTGCGCAGCTCCCAGATGGCGGCCTCCACCCGCTCATCAACAGCGCGGTGTTTCTTTTCTTTCTTAGTCTTGCCGGGGATGGATGCCGGCACTGTTGATTTACGGCGGTGGTACACATACACTCCCAGAGATACAAGCAGCAAAATGACCAGCTCATAGGCTATAAACATACCCACGTTGGTGAGCAAGGTTTCCTTTAACCCAAAGACACGAGAGACAAGCTTTGATACCAGCAGAGAAATACCGGCAACTACACCGATATAGTAAAAAATAGGGGAGCGTTTCTTCATACCCCTGATTATACGCGCATCCTGTTATTTAGCAAGAGAAAAAAGAATCCGCCACCTCTGCCAAAGATATTGCCCCGGCTTTCACGAGGAAAACCGGGGCATCCATGAAACAAAAATCAAATGTGCTTATTGCACACGCGTGCGATTTACTCGCATACGGGCTTGGCAAGCACCTTGCGGAGACGAGCGAAGCGGGGCAGAGCCTCAACAGTCTTCATGCCGGTCTCACCCTGGATGAGGGGAAGAACGTAGTCGATGAAGGGACGCTCGATGCCGTTACCGGCGGCGTTAATCCACTCACGGGGAACCTTCTTCTCGAAGTTAGCAACATTCTCAAGCGGAAGGAGCTTGGTGTTGCATACGTACTGACCGTAAACGGTGTCGCGCTCGAAGGCAACCATCTTGTCGGTGTCACCGGAAACAGCAGCCTGTACAGCGGTCTTACCGGCAAGGTAAGCCTCCGTGGCGTCTGTGGTGGAAGCCAGGTGCGTAGCGCAGCGCTGAAGCAGAGAGGGCTCAATGGCACGAACCTTGGCGGAGGGAACGCGAGAGCGAACAACCTCTGCAAGCTTGTTAGCCAAACCGCCGAGCTGAGCGTGGCCGAAGCCGTCGTTGTTGTTGGTGGTAGCCTTGGAGATGAACTCGCCGTTGGCATCGTGAATACCCTCAGATACAACAACCAAGCACTTGCCGGTGGCGTTGTAGCGCTTCTCTACGTCGGAGAGGAAGGACTCCATGTCGAAGTCAACCTCGGGGAGGTAGATGAGGTCGGGACCGGCACCGGCGTAGGTAGCCAGAGCGGAGGCGGCGGTAAGCCAACCGGCGTTACGGCCCATCACCTCGATGATGGTGATCATGCCGGTATCGTAGCAGGAAGCGTCGTGCTGAACCTCCATGCAGGAAGTAGCGATGTACTTAGCAGCAGAGGCGAAGCCGGGGCAGTGGTCGGTACCGAAGAGGTCGTTGTCGATGGTCTTGGGAATGCCCATAACGCGGCACTCGTAACCGGACTTCTGCATGAACTTGGAAATCTTGTTGCAGGTGTCCATGGAGTCGTTACCACCGTTGTAGAAGAAGTAACGAACGTCGAAACGACGGAAAGTCTCCAAAAGCTTCTCGTAATCGGAAGGATCCTCATCAGGATTCTTCATCTTGTAGCGGCAGGTACCAAGAGCGGAAGAGGGAGTGAACTTGAGGAGCTCAAGCTCGGCGGGGTCTTCCATACCCATGTCGTACAGCTGCTGGTCCAGAACGCCACGAATACCGTGAGCGGCACCGTATACACGGGTAATCTGGGGAGCGTTGAGAGCGGCCTTTACAGCGCCGAGGACACTGGCGTTAATCACAGCGGTGGGGCCGCCGGACTGGCCGATGATGCATGCACCTTTAAGTTCTTTAGACATAATATTCCAGAATTGGTTAATATATGATACTTTTTTGGCAAGCAGCTGTGTACTCAAGCGGCTCGCCGCGGATGGCGCAATTCTAGCAGATAACAGCGCCCATAGCAAGCAAAATAACTGTCTGCAAGAGATTAAATTGTTAAATTTTCATAAAAAAATTAACATAAACGCTTGCGTCTAGGGGCAAAAAGTGGTAATATGAGCGCGATGAAGAGCTATCTCACACACGCAACTGTAGCCGTTTTGGCTTTATTGGCTTCATGCTCGCCGACACCGACCGGTATTGGTCATGGTGCTGCGCATGGCTTAGCGCCGAAGGAGAGTCCTGCTCACCGTCAGTACCTGGCATTGCCGGGTCAGGGCGCAATCAATACTCACGCAACAGACACCCATGCTGCGTTTGAAGAACAGGTAGCGGCATACACAGGACAGACCGCACCCGTACAACCTCAATACAATACTCCGGAGGTACCGGCCTACCCGCAAGCCGTGGTAGAGGATCCGCTGGCCATCCCCGCCAACCCGGTAACATATCCCACTGTACCCACCGTAACACAGCCGCAGTACCCGGCCGTTACACCGCAGCCCTATCCTGCCGTAACGCAGCCTGCATACCCGGGCTACACACAGCCGGTCATCAACCAGCCTGCCGCAGATGGCTCCGCCGGTTATGCCGTACAGGTTTACAACGCTACGAATGGTCGCATTTTTGTAGAAATGCACGACGACTCTGACAACATCTTCCCCGTAGCATCCATGTATGCCGGGCAGAAGATTAGCACCCAGCCTGCAGAGCCGCGCCCCATCACCGGGCAAATCACCGTCATCATTCGCGACCCCGACCAGCCCGGTGCACCGGAGCTGCGCCGCTACAAGGTAACGCCGCCCCCTGCCTACATGGGCAAGACCCTCGGTATTACCATTTTGTCCGGCGGCCGTTATCGCGCCTCAGTTGACGGCGAGGTATACTACGCCACACCTGAGCCCACAGAGAAACCGGCAGAGGCCCCCAAGGCTGAAACCAAGCCGGCCACCCCTGCCCCGGCTCCCGCAGCTACTCCTGCAGCCTAATATTTACACCGATAACATAGCCCTGCACATTTACGCACTGCGTGAAAAGGGCTTGCGGAAGGTGCGCTTTGCTTGCCAAGGCGCACCTTCTGCTGTATAGAAGAGGCATGTGCAAACCTTTTAGAGAATACCTGAACTTAGTACGGGAGTATACCCGTGAGATTATCACCTTTGTGGGCATAGGGCTGATGTGCTTCGTCTACACAGATTTCAGACGCTTAGCAGAAGAACAATCGGCCACCACCGCGCACACCGTAGAGGTGTTGCGCAGCATGGATATTCGCCTGCAAAATCTGGAGCATTCCGCCCACATCACCCCCAACACCCTCGGCCATGAAAACAGACATCATTGATATACAAAAGCATTTAGGGGTGGAGGCAGATGGTATTTTGGGTCCCGTTACCGTAAAAGCCATACGCGACAAGCTGGGCATTAAGCGTAAACCAACCTGGCCCAGCCAGGCAGAGGTGCGGCGCGGATGCAGCATATTCGGCAAAGCCGGGTGCGAGGCAGACTTGGTGCCGCTGGTGCCCCCGTACACACTATACTATGAAGGCAAGCCGGTACGCAGCATACGAGTGCACCGCCTTATAGCACGACACGTGCAAGAGGCGATGATGGAGGTGCTGGAGCATTACGGAGCCGCAGAAATTCACCGCCTGGGCTTGGATTTATATGGCGGCTCCTACAATTATCGGGCATCCACGGGCGGTTCCGCCCTTTCCATGCACGCATGGGGCATAGCGTTAGATTTTTCGCCTGCCGCCAATGCCATGCATTACAAAGCCCCCCGCGCCAGCTTATCTCACCCCGACTGCCGCCGCTGGTGGGAAATATGGGAAAGCCACGGCGCCGTCTCCTTGGGGCGTGAGTGCGATTATGATTGGATGCACCTGCAATTTGCAACACTGAGGTAACAGTACGATTTACGAATGTGAGAGTTCCGCACCCTGCCCTGCGACCGACAGGGAGCCTGACTTAAAATTCGCAATTCCCAACTCGTAAATCGTACTGCCAACAACATCTAGGGCCGGCTCCGCAGAACGGAGTCGGCCCTAGCTTCATTAAAAAATCTCCACGGAAGGGAGAGAGCGCCTTAATCTTCAGCAGCCTTCTTCTTGGCAGGAGCCTTCTTAGCAGGCTCGGCATCTGCCTTAACTACCTTGGTAGCAAGCTGCACAGGAGCAGTGTTGGCACTGTTCTTGGCGATTTCCTTCTGACGCTTGATATAGGCGCTGCGGCGGCGGCGCTTCGTTTCCTTACGGTGTTGTTGACCCATTGTCTGTTGATGTTTGTAGGAGCAGATAAACTGCTCCGGATTTAACTGAAGTGCCAATTTAATAACGCATTCCGTGGCATATATCAAGGCAAAAATGTGTCCGCTCAGGCAAAAAAGTATGCTTCATGCAGAAAAAGCCCCGAGAATCAGCCAAAATAGCCGGTAAAGACTCAATAAACGTTTGCCAGAGCAAGGGCAAGGTGCTAGGATAATCGGCATGAAGATTGCAATTTTGGGAGCGGGAGCCTTGGGGTGCTATTACGGCGCGCGCCTGGCAGAGGCCGGGCACGATGTCACCTTCATCATGCGCTCTGCTTACGATACGGTTGCAGAACAAGGCTTGCACATTCACAGCATCTTCGGCGATATTCATCTGCCCCGCCCGCACATTGCGCGCACTCCGCAAGAGTGTGGCCCGGCAGACTTGGTGATTGTTTGCTGGAAGACCACTTGCAATCCGCTTCTGGCAGAAGCCCTGCCCCCTTTGCTGCACGAGGGCACGCGCGTGCTGACCTTCCAAAACGGCATGGGCAATGCAGAGGCTATCAGCCGCATCGTGCCGGCAGAGCGTGTATTCATTGGCCTGTGCTTTGTATGCGTGATGATGAACACACCCGGTGTTGTCGAGCATTTGGAAAAAGGCAACATCCAATTTGCGCCCGCGCTGCCCACAGATAGCGGCTTAGAGCAGGCGCAGGAGCTGGCAGCCTTGTTTACCGGCACACCGGTGCAAACAGCATGCTTCCGCCATGCAGAGCAAATTTTGTGGTGCAAGCTTTCGTGGAATATCCCCTTCAACGGGCTTTGCCTAGCACACGGCGGCATTAGTATTCGCCAATTATTTACCATGCCGCAAGAGGTGCAACGAGCCGGTGATATTATGCGAGAGGTGTGCCGCGCTGCAGAGTTGCGCGGTTTCCCCCTGCCGCAGGAAATAGTGCAGCAACAAATGGACAGCACAGCCGCCATGGGCGACTTTATTCCCAGCAGTGCTGTGGACTACAACCGCCGGCGCCCCGTGGAGTATGATGCCATTTGGGGCACCCCGCTGCAATTAGCGCAAGAATGCGGCGCCGCAGTACCGGAATGGGCACAACTGGCAGCAGATATTCGTGCCCGCTTGGCAGCCCGTGCCTAAACAGAGCCACCAGCTTTACCTCATGAAAAGCCGCCGCCTCACACGCAAACCGCTCCTCTACACAGCCGCCCTGCTTCTACTGGCGGCGGGCGGCGCGCTGCTGGGGCTGGGGGCAACCGGCATCCATGGCAAGCAAAAGCAAATAGGCTTGCAGCCGGAACCGCCCGCCATCGACCGCACAGATGCGCTGTCTCAGCAACTTGCCTTTTTATCCTTGGGCGGGTTGCGCTCCTTAGTGGCAGAGGTACTGACACTGGATGCTACGGATGCATGGCTGAAGCAGGATTGGCCGCGACTCCACCGCCGATGGGATGCCGCCGTGACACTTGCCCCCCACCGTACCAATTACTGGCTCAATGCAGCTTACGACATGACCAACAACGCGGCCGGATATCTTGCAAGCGATGACAAGGTACCCTATGCAGAGCGCATGGCCGCAGCACGCAAATACATTCGCTACGGCGAGCAATTTTTGTTAAAGGGCATAGCCAACAATCCTACGAGTTGGCGGCTCTATTTAGGCTTGGCGGAGCAATACGGCAATTTGTACCGCAGGCCGCAGTTCAGCAAAGCCGCAGAGGCGCTGCAGCAGGCGCTCAAACACGGAGCCCCGAGCTACTACAAGCGTTTTCGCTTTTACCACCTGTGCCGCGTGCGCGACGCAGAGCGCGAGGCATGGCAACTGGGGCGCGAGTTGTTTATCGACGAGGATAACCGCCAACCCTCCCTGCTCTTCCTTCTCTTTGTCTTGCAGAACAAATTAGAGATACCGGCTGAGGAAGCCTTGAGCGTGGATACGCTTTATCGGCGCACGCCGGAGGAATCCGCAGATGAGGTGATGGCACGAGCGCTGGAGGACATGAGCCACATGCTGAACAATGACTTGCTCTACCCAGTCAACGGTGTGGCAGAGTTTTTGAAACAACACGAGGCAGAGTAACCCCTGCCTCGCATGCTGTACTTATCTGCCAATATTGCGCAGGATTTGCCAATTAATCCAGGCAAAGTAACCCGTCATCAGGGTCATAAAGATACTGCCGCCCCGCAAGAACCAGAGCGCTAACAAGGTGCTGAGCACCATACCGATAACGGCGGTCAACCTTGGGCGATTGGTGGCTGTAACCAGCAGCTGCCCGCCATCCATCGGCAAGATAGGCAGCAGGTTAAAGACCGTCCAACAAAAGCATATCATAAAGAATACCCCATACAGCATGGCGGCAGATGCACTGATAAGACCGGCCTGGGCACAGGCATTCAACCATGCCGGAGCCATCAGTGGATGCAACACGTACAGCTTCAGCCCAAACTCAATGCTACCTACATGTATGCCTACAAGCACGGCTATCAACACGCCCAACAGATAACTGGCTGCAGGGCCGGCCAACACCATTAAAAAGTGGGGCATGCGGCCGGGCATTCCCACCGGGTGATGCGTGGCTCCACCCAGGCCACCGATAACAACTATCGGCGTTATTTTCGTAAAGCAACGGCCTACCACGGCATGGCCCAGCTCATGCGCCAGCAGAGTCAGCATACCCGCCACAATAAACATCAGCGCTCCTTGCATGGGGCTTGGGGCGTTACTGAATATCGATAAGCCTAACACTCCTAATATCAACCAGCTGAAGGGCTGAATTTCAATCGGTATTCCGAAAAGGGTAAAGCTGAGGCATCCTCTACTCGTCGGCATCATGTTCATGCCCCCTTTTTACATGATTTAGGGCAATTTTTCAATAAAAATCAAAAAAATGCCACTTTTTTACAAAAAAAAGCTTGCATAAGTATAAGGAAAGTGCTAGAATCCGCCCGCACTCCGAAACGGAATCGCAAATCCGGCGTAGCTCAGTGGCAGAGCGGATGACTGTTAATCATTAGGTCGTTGGTTCGACCCCAACCGCCGGAGCGCAAAAGACTCGGTAAGTGATGAGCTTACCGAGTCTTTTCAGAAGATTCCTGAAAGGTGCGAAACATAAACTGCAAATCCGGCGTAGCTCAGTGGCAGAGCGGATGACTGTTAATCATTAGGTCGTTGGTTCGACCCCAACCGCCGGAGCGCAACAAAAACTCGGTAGATTTTCTACCGAGTTTTTTTGTGCACTAAAACGGGGCGGGAGAACGCATCCCCCACCCCATGGTAAAAGCAGCCCTGACACCGTTTAACGCGGATACAGATCCAGCAGCTCCTTTTGCTCTTTCATCAGCGAGTACGACTTTCGCACCATCGAGCGTGTTTCGTTCAGCAGGTTGAGGTACAGAATACCGTTGCGCATGCCGCCCTCATCCTTGCAATCGCTCAGCAAGTGGCGAGTAATGCAGTCTGCAAACTCATCGCTCAGGTCCGAGGCATGCTCCATGACCACCTCCAAGGTACTGTAATCGCCGGAGCGCAGCAACACGGCCATCTCGGGGTAGAAGCGAGCAACCTTATCGCAGAGCATCAGCAGATCCGTAGCTTGAGCCTCGTTGAGCCCGGTGTGATTATTATCGATGTGCTTGTAGCTGCTCTTCACAATCACAAGCAAGTTCTCTGCCACGCTCAGCGTACTCTCATGCAAGCGGTACAGGATTTGTGCCTGGGGAGCATGGGCCGGAGCCACGGCTTGCAGCATGGGCATGATTTCGTCTTCCTTAATGGCGCGAAGGGCGCGGCAAATATCGCGGCTCTTGCGGCGCATGCTGCGCAGCGCGCTCAAATCTTCCTTCAGCAAGGCATCAACCGTGCCACGGTACAGGCTTATCATATTACCCAAGCGCTCGGCAGAGAGCACACCGATTTCTTCCACGGCGCGGCGGTTTCCCAAATCCGGCAGTGCCACCTCATCCTTGCGGCTATTGCGGTAGGCCAGTGCATTTTTTGCCAATACAGCCACAGCAATCAGCAGCATCAGGCCAATACCCCAAGCACCGCCGTACATCATAACCGCAGCTGTAATGAAGGCCGCTGTCACGGCGCCGATACCCGTCATAAACCAACCACCAATCACGGTGAGCACACCGGTAATGCGGTAGACGGCACTATCGCGTCCCCACGCACGGTCAGCTAAAGAACTACCCATGGCTACCATGAAGGTAACATAGGTGGTGGACAAAGGCAGTTTCATGCTCGTTGCCAACGAAATCAGCAGGGCAGCCACCGTCAGGTTCACGGAGGCTCGAATCAGGTCAAAAGCGGCTCCATCATCTTCAGACGGCTCCAAGGGGCGGAAGCGAGCCTCCACAAAACGAGCCACCGGGGCCGGGGTAATACGGGCCACAAAGCCCACCACCTTGCGGGTGTAGCGCACAGCAGCGCGGGCAGGCAAGCAAGAGCCAAAGCGCTCCTTGCCCATGGCGTTAGAGCGAGCCAGCTTTACCTCTGTTTCAATCACGGTACGAGCCTTGCGAGAGAACACCAAGGCAAGCACCATCACCATACCGGCGCCAAACAACCACAGCATGTTCACCTGCACCGGCTGCATAAGGCTACCCATGCGCAGCGTTGCCAAATCACCACCGGCGGCCACATAATCTGCGGCCACAAAGTACGAATCCTTGGCCGCCATAAACACGCCAATAAAGTTCACCAAGTCATTACCGGCAAAGGCCAGTGCCAAAGCGCCGGTGCCGGCCAATACAGCCAACTTAAGGGAGTTCACGCGGAACACATATTGCAACACGGAGCACACCACCGCCCAGCACAGGAAGGCTGCCAGCGTAGCCATGCCTATGTTGTCTTGCACGGCATTCATAAAATCCTTGCTTACCAGGGTGCTTCCCTTCAGTCCCTTAAATACGGCAAAATAGGTGATAGCTGTTAAGGCAACGGCACACCATATAGCGCCGATATATTTATAAGCTGTTTTGTAACGGAAGCTGAACAACAGGCGCGAGAACCACATCACGATACAACCGCAGGTAAAAGCCACCAAGACCGAGCAGAAAATGCCCGTTATCATCTTGAAGCATTCATCCGTGTTAATGTAGTCGCTGAGCACCTGCGAGGCTGAGGGCTCGTGCGCCATCACAAAGAGCGCCACAGCAATGGCTGCACCCAACAGCTCGCACACCAATGAAACGGTGGTCGAGGTAGGCAAACCCAAGGTATTAAACAAATCCAGCAAGATGACATCCGTGAGCATCACGGCAAGAAACAAAATCATAATGTCATCAAACCCGAACATGGCAGGCATAAACACGCCCTTGCGGGCAATCTCCATCATGCCTGTGGAAAAGGCACACCCCACAACAACACCCACAGCAGCTATACCGAACAGAACGCTGCGCCGGGCAGCTTTACTGCCAACCGCACTGTTCAGGAAGTTGGCAGCATCGTTCGATACACCCACCACCAAATCATAGATGGCCAGGATGAGGAGGAGCCCTAATATAAGCATGTACATTGTACTCATAGCACCCTCCTTATACCACAGAATTTTGCCACCCGCACGCTTTCTACTGTGAAGACTTTGCCACACGGCATGTGACGAAATCTTCACAAAAAAAACGAGCGCTCCAGCTTTATGATTGCAAGCGAAGGGGGAGTATGGTAGGATGAAGGAGCTATGTTAAAAGGAATTTCTCCCGTTGTTTCACCCACTCTTCTCAAAATTCTTGCCGAGATGGGTCATGGTGATGAGATTGTATTCTCCGATGCCCACTTCCCCGGTCACACCTTCAACAGCAATGTTGTGCGCGCCGATGGGCTGGGTGTAGACACGCTGTTGGCCGGCATTATCCCCCTGTTTGAGTTGGATGCCTATGCCACCCCCGTTGTCATGATGGAAGCCGTACCCGGCGACACGCTTGATCCCTCCGTAGAAGCAAAATACCGCAAGGCCTTGGGCTACGATGGCGAGATTGAGCGCGAGGAGCGCTATGCTTTCTACGAACGCGCTAAGAAAGCCTATGCTGTTGTTGTTACCGGCGAGACCGCCAAGTACGGCAACATCATCCTCAAGAAAGGTGTAACCCCCGTTTGCTAATTACCTGCCGTGTTTCGTATCTGCAAAACCATCGAGTTAGAGAGCGGACACCTGCTCTCTAAGCACCCCGGCAGCTGCCAATTTCCGCACGGCCACACACGCAGTGTGGAGTTGGTATTTGCAGCAGAAACGCTGGATGAAAATGATATGGTGATGGACTTTAAGGCCATCAAAGAAATGATGGGCGATTTCTTGCAGAAGTTTGACCACTCACTTTGCATGAACACGCAGGATGAGCATTACGAAGACTTCCGCAACATTTACGGCGAGCGCATCATTCCCTTTGAAGGGCAGGACCCCACCAGCGAGGCCATGGCCCATACCGTCTTCCGCTTTACGGCAGAGGCCCTCGCCAAAGCCGCACAAGGCATCGGCACCTCATACCCCGTGCGCTCTTGCGTTAAATTGGAGCGCGTGCGTGTGTGGGAAACCTCCTCCAGCTGGGCAGAATACGCAGAGTAAACACACCAACAGCCCACCCCACCATGCAACAAATTTGGCTCACTCAACACGAGGATAACCAAGACCTCATTATCTACATGCTGGGGTGGGCGGCCACGCCCAACGCCATTTGCCACATCCCCACACCGGGATTTGATGTATTAGCCTGCTACAATTATACAGAGCTCACGCCGCTGAAAGCAGCGGATTTTGCACGCTACCGCCGCATTTACCTCTTTGCTTGGTCTTTCGGTGTGTGGGTATCAGAGCAATGCTGCCGTGAGCTTCCCCTGCACCGCGCCATTGCTCTTAACGGCACCCCCTACCCTGTCAGCACCCAATGGGGTATGCGCCTGCGCGTTGTGCTGCGCAGCATGCGCGCCTTGGCCCAAAGCGGCGGCGATAATCCCTTCCGCGAGGCGCAACCGGATAACAACACGCGCTATATCCCCACAGGCCCCTTCCCGGACCGAACCGCACAAGAGAAAGTGGACGAGTTGCTCTACCTCTCCAACGCAGCAGAAAAAGATTCTGTTGCCCACCTGCAATGGAACCGCGCCTACATTGCAGATAAAGATGAGATTTTTCCGCCCGCGCGCATGTGGGATTACTGGAAAACACTGGGCGTCGGTTTTGAAAGTTTCCACTACCCCTTCTCTCAGCCGGAGATTGTGCTGAATGAACTGAAGGACTAATTACCGTCCGGCTCAAGAGCCGCACCGTACACTCATATCAAGAGCGCGCCTTCGCTCGCTTGTAACAATTTGCTTCCCCCTATAAAGGAAGTCTCCCGGCAGTCCGAAGACCACCGGGAGCCCAACTACCCTATGAAATGGACCCTTTCGGACCCAAGAATCAATTTTACGTCTGATTCCAAGGACGGCGGAATTGTACCTGTTTCTAGCAGTTTTGTCAATAGAAAAATGCTACTTTTCCATCTTTTCAGCCAAGAAAATAAGAGCTGACTCTATATTTTGTTCATCATTAATCTCCTAAAAAGCCTCAAAAACTTACCCTCGCACAGGTTATCAATACGGTACGAGGGCGTTTTGTTAGATTTTGCAATGAATTTGCGGGACGCGTCCCGCAAATTCATCGAGCAAAAAATCCCACGCGAGCCGGCGGGGCAAGCGTGGGATTGAAAAGAGTGCTTAGGAAGCGTCTGATTACTCCTGAGAATCTGTAGTGCCGGATTCTACGGCTTCAGCGTTTTCCTCTTCAGGGGATTCATCCTCATCATCGGCGATAACGAGCGTGATTTCCTGGATGGATTCCTTATCGTTCAGGGTCATGAGCTTCACGCCCTGAGCGGTACGACCGGTGGTGCGGATGGAGTTCACCTTCATGCGAACGGACTGGCCACCGGAGGTCATAATCATGAGCTCATCGGCATCCGTTACGGTGGAGGCAGAGACCACAAGGCCCGTCTTCTCGGTGCAGTTCATGGTCTTGATACCGATACCACCGCGGCTCTGGAGACGATAGGCGCCAAACTTGGTGCGCTTGCCCAAGCCGTTCTCGGACACCACGAGCAGCGAGTAGGCAGAACCGGAATCAGCGGCATCATCAGCCATCTCTTCTGCAGCGGCTTCCGTGGCTTCTGCAGTCTCCTCAGCATCATCGGCAGCGGGAGTAGCGGTTTCGCCCTCGGGCACCACAGCCATGGCCACCACATAGTCGCCCTCGCGCAGCTTAATACCACGCACACCGATGGTGTTGCGGCCCTGCGTGCGCATTTGGCTTTCGGAGAAGCGAATGCTCATACCATTATGGGTCACGATAATCACATCCTGCTCACCGGTGGTAAGCACAGCATTGACAAGGGAGTTGCCCTCCTCCAAGTTAATGGCAATGATACCGGCCTTACGGTAGTTCACGAAGTCGTTGAGGGCGGTCTTCTTGACGGTACCGTCCTTGGTAGCAAAGACCACGTTGCCGGACCCCTCTGCGAAGGTAATATCCTTGCCGTCCTCGCTCACCTTGCGCTCTAAGCGCAGAATGGCAGCAATACGCTCGTCCTGCTGCATATCGAGCAGGTTCTTAATGGAACGGCCCTGGGCGCTGCGAGCAGCCTCGTCAATCTCGTACACACGCTCCACATACACACGGCCGGTGTTGGTGAAGAACATGATGTAGTCGTGATTCTGAGCGGCAAAGAGGTGTTCAACGTAGTCGTTAGAATCCTTCTTGTTCTTGGTGGTAGCGGCCTTAATACCCTTACCGCCACGAGCCTGCAAGCGGTACTCATCGGAGTTGGTGCGCTTGATGTAGCCACTGTGAGAGATGGTCACAATCATGGAGTCATTGGGGATAAGGTCCTCAATGGCCATATCGCCCTCAAACGGGATGATGTGGGTCATGCGCGGGGTGGCGTACTTCTCCTTGATGGTGCGCAGCTCATCCTTCACAATGCC
>JAEIGA010001360.1_pt1 | contig 38072 bp, 58 predicted proteins | sample 9270691 | NCBI WGS metagenome assembly JAEIGA01 (sample SAMN17057246, study PRJNA624740) | gut metagenome | biome: biome; isolation source: fecal sample | host: Bos grunniens | place: China: Xizang | collected 2019
AGTCGAAGAAATCAACCGCCTTGTCCTTGCTCCGTTTGCGGTCAACCGCAACGGTAAACTTGCAGTATTCCGCGCCGCTCGATCCGACCTTCTGCTCCGGATCCTTTGTCAGTCTGCCCTGAATCTTAATGCTGTTCATTGGTTCTGTTGTTCTCCTCTCTTTAGATATCGTCAATCCCGAAATTATCGAGATCGATTGACCCTGTCAGTTTCTTGCTCATTCTGCACCAAGCGCAGTTTTCGCACCGTTCCGGTTCGACGATACCGGCACGAACCGCCTTGAACCGCTCCATCTTCTCCGCAAGGAAATCGATCTCTGCGTCCAACTGCTCTTGCGGAATGCGGACCACCGCAATGTCGGGCGGATCTTCCTTGGTTATACAAGCGAGATAGGTAGGCAGCTTCTGTCCCTTCCGCTTTTCGTAGATCATTTGGTAAACCGCCATCTGCAAAGGCCAGTTCCAGGCGGATGCAAAGTCGAGCCGTCCTTCCCCTTCCTTGTACACCGGCTTAAAGTCGCGCACCGTTTTGAGATCCACGATCCGCTTGTCATCGACCTTGTACGAATCGCGCAGAACATCGAATTTCGCCTTAAACGTGACGCCGAAAAGCGTTGCCGTCATAATCGCCTGATGCCGACCTTGCATGAACCGCACGAATGTCGGATCGGACTTTGCGCGTTTGATCATCTCGTCCGCCTTGACATACTCCGCTCGGAGTTTTCCGTCCTTGCGGAACAGTTCGGTTTCATGTTCCGAGCGAAACCGTTTGAATGCGGACTCCGACTCAAACGCTGCATCCACATACGAACCGACCATCAGCGCTTCTGTTTGCGGTCTTTCATACTCTCCGGACAGAATTGCCATTGCGCGACTCTCACAGGACAGAAATTCCTTGACGAGCGACGCCGACCAGTATCGAACGTTCGATTCCAAACTGTGGTAGTTCTCGCGGTTCAGTTTGAAACGCTTTTCGTAAATCACTTTGCACCGCCTTTTGCCGACTCAAGTTTCTCCTTCTCTGCCATCGCACAATCCATGCAGAGATTCTTTCCGAATTTCTTACGCGTGTTCATGGCAAACTGTTCCGGAGTCAATCCGGCAGCGCCTTCGATTTCCAATCCGCAGTTTTCGCAATACAACGGATTGGTCTGTTTCGGTTCGGCAACAGTCGGTCTAATCCGAAGACATTCGACCACATCGCCGCCGAGCCGAGTCGTTGTTGCGTAGAGTGTGACGCGATGACCGGACCAATCCTCAATATAAGGGCTGCCGACGAGCGCCGTAATGCTCTTTGCGTTGGTCCGATTCAGGATCATCGGCTTATAGTCGCGCTCCTTGAAATACATGACCATGCATTGTTCTTTCTTGCCGTTGTTACCGGTCACGTTCTCTCGTACTACACGGTCGATCGTGAGCGTGAGATCCTTGCCGTCCGTCAAGGCATACGCGCCGATGTAGTCCAGGTTCACCATCTGTTTCCAATGTGTCTTACTCATTGTTCCTTTGTTCCTCTCCTTCTTTATTGCCATGGTCTACCCATGTAATTCTGTCATCGTGACACACCGGACATTGGAAGATATATTCCGGCTCGTCCACTTGAAACCTTGTCCAAAAGATGTGCTTTTCCGGTTCGCGGAATACCGCTCCGCATCCGTAGCATTTATACATAGAGCGCTCCGTTCTCACCGTAATGCTTCACGATGTACTGATGCGCTACGTACTCGTCCGATTCGTAATTAGTGACCTCGATCGGCACGTACATTTTGTTCAGCGGTTTGTCGATATCGGTTCCCATGAAATCGTCGCCGAGAATCGAGATCAGGTGCTTTGTTACCGCACCCATGTACCGGAAGGACGGCGCTTTCGGTTTCGCACTCATGATGCGATATCGGAGACTTTCACTCCGGACAGCAACCGTTCCAAGCGGGCCGTCTTGTTCCGTTCACGCTCAAGCTGATGCTGCACGATTCCGAGTTTCGTTTCGGCGTCCGCTCGGAGTTGTCTCTCGTTCTGCCACATCTCCCACGTTTTATCGTGTACGATCTTTTCGTTGTGTTCCGCTCTTGTCCGGAGCGATTCGGACCGCTCAATCCGCTTGGAGTCGATCCATTTCCATCCGAGAATCGTCGCTCCGATCACGGCAAATCCGCATACTGTAAGTCCTAAAATCTGTACCAGTTCCATTGTTCGCACCCCTTAATGTTTGATTTAGTAGTTCGGTTAAACCGACTATGATTGTTTCAGTTTTCATCTTGTAATTCTTGATGTACATCCGAAGCAAATAAAAAACCGGCGTCTGTTTCAAGCGCATCTGCCAATGCGACCACCGTCTTCGCTTTTGCCTTTCCGAGACCGTCTCTCTCCGCCAACACAACCGTCAACCGAGAAAGTCCGCTCCGGTCCGCGAGTTCTTCCTGGGTCATTCCCCTTTCGACTCGCAGTTTTCGCACCATGCTTGCCACGCACTCATCTCCTTTGTTAATCATGGATTACGGCTATAAGTATATCACGGATTACATTGTTGTCAACCACGAATTACAATTGTTAATAAATTGTTCATAACCGTTGACACAGATTTACATTGCGTGTATACTATGAATTACATAAAGGAAGGAGTGATTACATGAAACTGTCCGAAATAGTGCGACAATACCGAGAGGAACACGGTCTTTCACTCCGAGCGTTCGCGGCTCGTTGCGGAGTGTCTCATACTGCTATTGCCGCGATTGAGAAAGAGCAAAGCAGCAGAGGAAAGAAATTTATACCGACAATCGAAACGCTTACCGGAATTGCGTCCGCGATCGGGATCTCGCTGAACGATCTGCTGCACATGATCGGAGACGAGGATGTTTATGTCACGGAGACAGACCAACTGCGTGATATGCTGAAAGACGATCCTGACCTACGTTGGATGCTCTCGACAACATCAAAGTTTGACAAAGACGATTTTGACGCTGTTGTAAATCTCATCAAATCGATCAACCGCAGATACGAGGATTAACCTACCGATTTAACGGACAGAACATAATGTAGGATAGCATCAAAGCACGATAGAATGGAGATGATCGGAAATATGGAATACGATGCTAAAAACGATTGTTGGGTAACGGTCACGCCGGTGCTGCCCGGAGCCATCAAAGGCGCGACCGGAGAGGAACCGGACGGAACGAACATAGTGCTGATTAACGCTTGCCTATCCGACGAAGCGAAGAAAGCAACCTATGACCACGAATGTGAACACATCCGTCGCGGAGACATTCACTCCGAGCAAACAGCGCATGAGATCGAAGCGGAGATGACTAAATGAATGCAGCGTTGTACATCCGCGTATCATCGGCAGAGCAAGTCAAGGGGTACTCGCTTGAGGCGCAAGAGGACCTCTTGAGACGCTACGCAACGGAGCATAACATGACGGTCTACAAATTGTATGCGGACGAAGGCAAATCGGCAAATAAGGCACTCTCAAAGCGCACAGCATTGCTTCAAATGGTCGCTGATGCCGAAGCAAAGAAATTCGATACAATCCTGTTCAAAGATATCACAAGATGGTCACGGAATTCCTATCACTACTGGATCATCCAGGACCGCTTGGACCGATGCGGATGCAGTTGGATCGCGGTTGAGCAACCGTACATGGAGACGCGAACCCCAACAGGGCGGTTCCAAGTGTCCATCATGCTATCGACCGCGCAGCTTGAATCGGAGAATATCAGTCAGCGCGTTCGGTTCGTCAAGAACAGCATGGCACACAATAAGATCGTGCCGTTCGGAGACAGCAAGGCCCCGCTCGGATACAGAGTACAAAAAATAGACGGTGTGCGCCGTCTTGTAAAGGATGACTCCAAGCGTGATATGATGGATGCGCTGTTCTCGCACCTTCTCACACACCGCAATGCCGCGATGACGAGACGATTCGTGCAAGAGCAGTACGGCAGATATCTCGCATCGACATACTTTAGTCATATACAGAAGAATCCGATTTACTGCGGTATATATAAGGATGTCGAGGACTTTTGTGAGCCGTACATTACGAAAGAACAGCACCGCTCCCTTTGTGACTGGTCCAACAGTTTTAGGCAAGCGGTTCATACAGACCGATACATCTTCCGCAGACTGGTTCGGTGCGCTAAATGCGGACTCGCAATGCAGCCGACCGTATCTCGCGGTCATGTATACTACAGATGCGCGTCAAGATATACTCGGAACAGGTGCGATCTCGGCGCAACGATTCGACAGGACCGCTTGGAACAATTCCTTCTCGATTCGATCCGACCGGCATTTGACGCGTATAAGTATAGAGTCGAAATCGAGCAGAAAGGGCAGAACGCAGATAACTCCAAGCGTATCGAGCGGCTCCGTGACAAACTGAAACGGCTGAACGACCTATATATCGACGGCGTTGTATCCCGTGATGAGTATGACCGCCGTAGAGCGTCCTACAACGCCGAGATTGACCAATTAGAGCCGCAAAGGACAGTTGATATGTCCGAGATGGAAACGCTCTTAAATATGCCGTGGGAAACGCTATACAACGAGTTGGATTCAGCCGATGCGAAAGGCGCGTTTTGGCGGTCCATGATTAAGGCGGTCTATTTTGACGGCAAGGACCTAACGATTGATTTTATATAGGCAATGTTTGAGTAATAGGAGTTAATACAAGGACAGTATCCTATTACACAAACAATTATAATAAATCACCTAATGCCATCTACACAAACAGGCATAATAAATCACCCCATGCCGAATTGACATGGGGTTTTATTGCCGGATTGATTTGACCGGCTCGGCGCGGAAAAAGAGGAGCAGAAAACCGCGCCAAACTATTTTGCAAGGACCGTACAGATAATGTCGTGTGCGGTCATGTGTATCTCCTTGATGCGTTATTCGGAAATCGTGGGATAACCGTCTGCGGAAGATGCGGAATATATATTGTTCCCCGATACTTCATACGTTTCTGTAAGCGCAAAGTATTCGGCGTTTGTTACGGTACATACACTCGTTTCGCCGTCTTGTACCACCGCACCTCCGGCGAGCATCGCATCAAAAATTTCCTGCCACGTTTTATCAAGAGTGCCGTCAACGTCATGCACCACAAGCACACCGCCGCCCGAGCCGCCGCCGGTCTGTCCCGCGTTGGTGAAATCCCATGCTTCACCGTTCCATACGATTCCGCCGATCGTGATGTTGTCACCGTCGATAACGATATCATCTGCTTCGACCGCTTTGGTATAGCCGTTCGCGGAAATGAATACGCGCGTTCCGTTCGGGAAGATCGGTTTGTTCTGCCTGTTCTGTTCGACCGCGTACGCCTTGAGATATTCGAGCGCGTTCAGCCCGTCCGTGGTCGCTCCGTCTTCGGTAAGCTGAATGATGATATCCCGCTTTCCGTTGAATCCGTGATAGTCGTTTCCGGCAACGGTAGCCCCGACAACTTGCCGTCCGTCCGGAGTATTGTAAATTGCCATGTTTATTCCTTTCTGCTCCGAGCGGAGCAAGTGTTATATTATATGTAGAAACCCACCGTTTCGATCCGAGGATTCCGACCGCCGTGCAGAATGAGTTTGTACATCTTGTCCGATTGCGGTCTGTATCCGGCAGCTGCACCGTATCCGCCGTAATTGAGGAACGCACCGCAGTTGACCGTTTCAATCGACTTGAACGAAACGGACTTATTTGGTCTGTCATAGACCAAATGGCTCCGGGCGTGTTCACGCGGATCGTGGTCGTGACCGAATAACGCGAAATCGAATCCTTCTAGGAAATCGACCATGCCAAATGACTTGAGATCCTTCGCTTTGTGACAGCAGAAACCGATGTACCGCTGCTGTCTGTTTTCGTGACCGTCCGCGCCGGTTCCGACAGCAATGTCCACGACGGAATAAGCCGACCTATACCGCTCGGAAATCTGCGCAATGGCAGCAGCGTTATAGAGCGGATACATCCCTTGTCGGATACTGCGTCCTTCGTGGTTGCCGTCTACAATCGCGATGGTCCTCTCCTTCAACGCTCGGAATTGCTCTGTTACAAATTCCTGTTGGTCGATCGGAGACATCGTCTGCTTCAGCGGATCGGAACGGCTGCCGCACAATGCGTCTTCGAGCAGATCGCCGACCCATATGACCATTCGGTTCCGAGCGGACAGTATGTGTTGCTTGAGCCGCATATACCGTTTAACGTCGAAGCACTCGTTTCCGACGTGAAGGTCGTGAATCGGATAAACCTCGATTTCATCAATATCTTTCGGACACTTGAAGATTATCGGTTTTGTTTCGGGATACATCGTTTGCTCCTCTTGACCCCGAATTATTCCGAATCAGTTTCGCCCGAATCGAACGGCTCGGCCTCATCATCTTCGCTCGGAAATACATCACTCACATACTGCTGAAGGATTTCGGTCGATACGTCCTTATGATAGACGCCGGTGCTGATTTCGAGAGTGGCGGCGAGGAACGTTGCAATCGCAATGATCGTGTTGTTAATCTGCTGACCGTACGGCAGATTCCAGATCGTGCAGAGCGCGAGATACAGTACGCCGACCGCCGGGAGCCATCTCTGGATTTTATTGAGGATGTCGTAAAGTTTGTTTTCGAGTTTCATATTGGACTCCTTTCATTGCTGATTAATTGGCAACTATCCTTCGAGTTTATCGTACGGTTTCAAATGCTCTTCGTAATACGCTTTGATGTCTCCGTTCCCACCCAATGCCAGGTATTTCTTTGCGGCAGAGATCCGCTCGGACAACGGCATATTCTCGGACATTACGGTCAGCTTGTATATTGCTTTTTGCTGTTCGACATCGTTTGATACAAGCGTATTAACCTTATCTTTGAGGTCCTTAAAGTAGTCAATCACTTTCTTTACTGTCCTCACTATCTTAACGATGAGTGCCGAAATGGCCGCAAGCGCACCGGCAACGCTACCCCAGAGCAAAATGATTTTGACGAGTTCGCTATTCTCCATACGGAACCACCTCGGTATATTTCGGATTGCTTGTGATGTATCCGTTGATTCCGTTAATACGCGTCATGTACCAGTTCGGTTTGTCTTTGGCTTGCCCCATATACGGCAGATTGCAGTTCCGGGCGATGGCAATCGTCTTGTGAAGAATGCCGTTTCCGTTGCGGACGCGGACGCTGCCTTTGACCCTGATTTCGTACGCTGGTTCAATCGGTTCTGGATCAGGATCCAGTTCCGGTTTCGGATCATCAAACTCGATGCACCTCGGCTTGCCGATTACGTTCCAAGCGGACGGTCTGTACTTTGTCTTGCAGACGCCGTATGCGCGTCCTTTCGCTTCGATCAGTTCCGTATCGGACACCATGTACCCGATATGCGTTGCCCGACCGGATTCGTTCGTGCGAAATACCCAATATCCGTTCCGAGCGGAATCAGCGACATCGCACTTTCCCATCATGCCGTTTGCATTCAGGTCGCTTTTGAATTCATGCGTCACGTTTTGCAAGTAGTACATTCCGAGTCCGGAGCAATCATATGCGTACAGAACAGAATAGCCCTTATCGAACATCTTCTCGCAATACTTGATTGCCTTTTCGATGTTCTCCGCGCTCGTCTCTTTCCGCGTGATGACGGCAACATAGTTCTGTGGCGTCAGTTCGGTATGCTGACCACCCCAGAGGTACGGCATTCCGAGCTGTTCGTATAGGTATTTGTTAAATAATGATAGTTTAATCATATCTATGCAATCGGAATTACGGACGGAGTCTCGACATACCATGTCCCGTCACTCTTCAGATAAAACTGATACCAAATCAACTTTAACCCAGACATATCGGTCTTTGGGTACATCGCGTTAAACTCGATTACGTAGCCTTGATATCCACTTAATGTTGATAATGTGTTCTGACAACTAAACACCGCACCGGGAATGTTGAGGTTCTCAACGACCGCGATTAAATCGATCTCGTGTCGGTTGTACTTATCGAAAACAGACGCAGCGTCCTCTGCCGAAAGTGCTTCGTCCGCATTTAGAAAGATAATGTCTTTCGCGGGAGACACGACGCTTTCCATCGAATTGAGTCCGTCTGCCGTAATCGTCTCGCCGGTCGCCCATGTTTTCGTGTTGAATAAATCTGCCATGTTTTGCTCCTGTATTATGGAATAAGGTCAGTTATATCGTACATTTTTACATACTCAAATTCGAGCATGGAGTCCGACGATGCTGCTGTAGCAATCGAGCCGAGAAACGTGATTCTTATCTGCGTTGCGCTTGCGTCTGCTCTTGCTGCCGTCACGTTTTCAAGCGTTGTTCCTTGCGTGACGCCGGTTATTCGCGTGATTTCCTGATCCGACGTGGTCCCGAAACCGATGATAATGCCACGGGCGTCCGAGTCCGTATCGACCATGCTCTTTGTCAACTTGTACTCGATCAAGTAGATATGACCCGTCTGCACGGTTACGTTGCAATACACGCCGTAGTTTCGATTGCTCGTCGTGTTGTGCGTCAGGATCAGTTTCCCGCTGGAAACCGAAATGCTTGCTTGCGTATTGATCGAGGACCATCCGTTCGTTCCGTCGTGAAAGTCCCAGTTCGCGATCATGTTCGTCGGAGTTCCACCGCCGCCCGGTCGGACATACTGCAACGTGATGTCATCCTCACAGTATTTGCCACTTGTTCCGAGCGTAGTGGTTCCGCTTGAATTGATTGTTGCGATTGTACTGCCTTTGTACGTAAGCGTGATGTCCGCCATTATGAGACACCCCCGTTGTAGATCGGCAACTGCAACGTAAACAGCGCAGTTCCGCCAGAGTTATCGAATGTTATAAGCCCGCTCGAATCGATGCTTGCCGATGCGGGTACGGTCGCCGGGTCTGCACCACCACCGCCACCACGCTCAAGCGTCGAAATTCGGTCCTCTGTGACATAGTTTTTCCGACTTGCTTCGCTCGGAATAGTCCGTTTCTGCGTCCCGCTGTTCGACATCTCTACGAGCCACTCCGCTCCGTTCCACTTGAGCGTCTGCTGAAAGACCGGCATGAGATAGGTCGTACTGTTACGGATCACTCGGATAACGTCGCCGCCTTCGACCGACGGATCCGCATACGCTTTGAGCGAAATTGGAACGTATGCAACCATATCGGACGTGCTGTGCTGCCCGCTCACTACTCCAAACATACCGTCTACGGTATACCTTGCGGAACCGCCCGGAATATTGAGGAATCCGTTATTGATCGAGTACATGATGTTCGACCCGGAACCGGATACCCATGTATCACCGGTCTGACCGACTTGCGCGATGAACTTGTCAATGAGCGGAACAGTATACTCTCCGATATTGATATCAATGATCGGGGTCGGACCAGAGTCTCCGTCAATTTCGTAGTATTCAATCGGGGATTGCGGAGATAATCTCCACGACGCGTCTGTGAACGGTTTGAGCATAACGACTCCGCTCCGCGAAATAAACGCATTTGCCCCGGCGATCTCTGCGAGTTTCGCAAGTACCTCTCGGCGAGTCATGTTCGTCACATCGAACGGTTCTGCGTAATACGTCGTGAGGATCATATTTGCCCAATCGCTTGGCGTTGCATATGGGATTATACCGGCAATATTGCTCACAATGTTTGTGTATACTGCCGCGAGATTGAGACCGCTGCTAAAGTCGGGCCATACATAGTCCATCTGCCCAAGCAGATACATTCCGTCGTTCGCCCGCGCATTTACAACGACCGCGCTCGTTTTAGTCGGTCGCTCCCACCAATAGACTCCGAGCGGACAAGTGATCCAAATGCTGTTGAGCGGATCCCACACGTCCCAATAGATGATGACGGTTTGCTCCCAGTCGTAAGTGGAAAAGTATCCATCGTCGTTGATGAACGATACGATTACGCTGCACATATTCGCGTTTCCGATCGAGTACTGCTCATCCTTATTGTAGTAGTTATCGATTTGGATTCCGTTCTGTGCGATGCGTCCGTTCGAGGACGTGTCGAATGCTTTGTATTTGAGCAACGTGCCGTACTGCTCTACCTCGGACTGATTCGATACATCTATCGGATTCTGTGTGAGGTCGATACTGTATATCCTGATTTGGGATTTGTATCCACTGTCGCGCATCAGTTCGTGAAAACGCAGACCATGCAGCGAGTTCGTAAAATGGACCATGCTACACCTCGTTAATACCCGATAAAGGCGTACCTTAACTCTTCGTAATTGATGACGTTGTTTACCGTGTCAGCGTTCCGAATCTTATACTGAACGTCGGGCATATAGCATTCGTGCTTCTTGTATGTGTCCGATTCAGGATCGTAATACTGCACCCACAGTTTGCGCTCCGCTACGACCGAATACGCGTTTGCAATAATTGTATTCAGCGCACCGATTTCCGTGTTTGTCATCAACGGAGTGTTGAATTCGATTTTCGGTGGCATATTCGCAACGGTCTGCCGGTGCAGAAATCCGTTGATGTCGCGCTCGGCACTCCATTCCATTCTTTGGTTTGGAGTGACCGAGTACGTCTCTGCTCTCATGTACTTGAGAGGAACCTCAACGAATGTACCGGATTCAGCGTTGCTTACTTTGATGAGATACCCTGTAAATGCCATGATTTGCTCCTGTCCAACCTTTTAACTCCGAGCGTATAGTGACGAACTGCGTTCGACCACCTGACCGAGTGCCGCGCTCGGCTGAATCGTGAGCGGTTTATTCAGCAGCGCAGACGCAATCGTAACGAGTTGTCCGAGCAGACCGTTCTGTGCGTCGTTTGCTCTCTCGACGCCGACCGATACTGCCGCGACGATCTGATCGTTGTTTGCAACCGCAGTTCTGTTCCCAATCGTACCGACCATTTCCGGACCGGCTTCGCGGGCAACGAACAACTGCCCTTGATCAACATAACCACCGGCCGCCTTTGTTTCCATTACTACCGGTTTGATTCCACCGTCACCACCGCCGGTCGTTACTGTTTTAACGCGGATCTCGGTTGTTTTAAGCTTCGGTATTTTATTGATAGCGTCTCCAAGTTCTCCAACTTTCCCAGCCGCACTAACAGCACTATCGGAAAATTTCGCGAACGCTTCTTCGCTATCTTTCGCAGCGTTCTTAACCTCGCTTATGCCGTTCGTGTATTCTGTGAAGAATCCCTCTACCTCGTCCGCTGCGGTGTCAATCCATCCAGTCCACGTTTTATTAGCGTCTGCCATGAAATCGTCGATTCTCTTCGTGATCGGAGTCCAATTAGGATCAAACGCGCCAACGATTCCGTCGATAAGCGCAAATAATCCGTAAAGGTTGTTCTTGACGATAGAAACGATAAATGAGAATAATGCCCAAATCAAACCGCCGGTAATACGGATCAACCCACCAAGCAGTTTTCCAGGATTCGTAAGCAGTTCAAATATAGCGGCACGGACAGACGATAGAATTCCGTCAAACAAAGAATACCAATCAAGGTTGAGCAAAAACTCTCCGAGGAATTCTACAAGTTCAAACAGTATGTCTGTTCCGAGTTTTCCGATAGCATTCCAATCGACCGTTTCGATGAACGAGTTAATCGCGGTGGTGAGATCGTTTGCCGCTTGCTGTGCGTCAAATTCGTTTATAAATCCTTGCAGAATATCGACGATATCATTCAGCCCCTCGCCGAGTGCGTGGCCGAGTGATCTCCAATCAATATTGTCAAGCATACCGTTAAGATATGCACCAATGCTTTTTCCGATTTGCATCCCATCGACGTCCGTTAAGAAATCGTCGATCGCGTGAATGACTGTAGACAACCCGGTTCCTACTGCTTCACCGGCTTTTCTGAAAGAGGTTTCGTCGGAGAACATCCCGTTCACAAAATCTGCAAACTTTTTACCGTAATGCTTGCCGTCGAGGTCCTTAAACCATTCTGTAATCTTGTCCGAAATTTCTCCGAGCGCACCGTTCAGTTTCTCGCCGATCTGGAAAAATTCACCTTCGCTGAACAATTTCGCCCAATCCGAATCGACCTCTGCCCACTCGAACATACCGTCGTTGTAGTCGGAAGATCCACCGCCACCACCGCCGGACTCCTGACCGATGACGTTCAGTTCGTCCCATGCGGCAAGCAGACCCTTAACTTTCCCACCGGCACCACTCGCAGCGTCTCCCCATTCGTCCATCTGCTCCGTAGCACGTTTGTATACGCCGGAGCCGTTAAGGATAGCGAAAAGCTGCGTAATTGCATTCGCTGCGCGAGTTACAAGGTTGATGATTCGGATAAGAATCGGCGCGATTGCGGTAAGCACACCGCCGAGAGCAGCACCAAGCTGATTCTTCATGCGACCGGCTGCGCTCGATACTTTGTCAAGGGCCGGTGCAAGCAATCCGCCAGTCCGCTTGGAAAACTGATATGCGTTTTGCAGACCTTCCTTGAACGCTTGCGTTACGGCCTTAATAGCTGTTCTCAACAATCTGTAGAATGCGATTCTGCCGATCGACTTGATGAATTTACCCATAAAACCGCTTGCGTGTTTCGCGCTCTTGCCAAGCAACGAAAAACTGCCGCTAGTCTGCCGCACTTGCGGTGTCGTTCGGCTAGTCGTTGTGCCTACGTTATTCATCCGCTGCGATAGGTTTTCTGCTTGCTCGGATGCGTTAGCCATACGATTTTGTAGGTCTTCCAACTGATGAGACATATTTTGGAGTGTCGTCTGTATGCCAAGGAGACCTGGCAACTGAATATTTCCGAGCGCAGCAAATGCAGATTGCGCTCGCTGCGCGACGGAATCAAGCGTAGACGAAAGCGCATTAAGTCTATTTATTACATTGTCGATAGAGGATACTGCCGCATCCGCTTGACCCTGAATTGTAATTGTGATGTCTGCCATTGCTTACTCCGGTTTCTTTTGTGCCGATTCGAATGCCTTTTTCCAGGCGTCCAGTCTCGCAACGAGTTTCTTGCGCGTCTCATCGATCTCGCGTTGCTTCTCTTCTTCCGTCTTTGGAAAGATGTCAAGCGGTTTATCGAGATACTTTGCTCTGTGCTTGCTGAACGCGTTGTTTAATGCAACGGAAAGCGCATCGAGATTGTACAGACCTTGCAGCCAAAGTTCTTCATTTCTCTGTTCCGAGCGGAGTTTGTGCAGTTTGCGATACGTTTCGCACAGTTTAGGTTTGCCGTTCCAAAACTGCTCCGGCGTCATTCCGTACAAAAGATAATGTGGAAAGACATCCCAAAACACCTCGGATAGAGTCGGTCGGACGATCGGTCCGTCTTTTTCAACAGTTACAGATCGATCGTCACTCGGACGTTTTTTGCGTCACCGTCTTCGAGCGTCGTGTACGTTTCCATGTACAGTTCACCCAAACGTACCCACACGTCCTGATTGATTCCGAGGATTCCGCCACACGCATCGAGCAGTTCGTCCGTTCTCTTTCGCGTCAGTTCGCGACGAAGGAAATCGGTCTTGTGGTGCATATAAAACGCGTAGTGCCACAGATCGGACAGTTTTGACGGATACCGCTGAATATCCTGAAGCGAGAATCCGTCGTTCTCCGCACGTTCAACCGATGCGCGGTCAAACTCAAGCGTATACTGCTTGCCGGTTTCGTTGTCAGTAATGATGATCGGTTTCAGTTTTTCCATTTTTTCTCTCCTCTTAATAAAAAATGTTCCGAGCGGACCGTGTCGCCACTCACGGATCTCCCATTTCCGTACCGATAGACAGCATTCCTATCCTTCCGCTCGGAGCTGTTTTTAGTTGCTTGCCAAAGTCGAGGTCGTGTCCCACCCATGAATGATGTTGGGCGTGATGTAAACCGTGATTTCAGCGACCGCATCGACCTCATACCCGTTGATTCCGAGCGTGGACGGTTCCCCCGCGAAGAAGAACGATCCGATCGTCGGGACCATGATCTCGAACCACATTGCCTTGTTCGCCGCCTTTGCGGTTGCATAACCGCTGACGATGTCGTCCCACACCGTCTTGAAAGCGGACGTGAGGTTCGCCGTGAAAGAAAGCGCACCGCCGGGATCCTTGAGACCCGCGATATAGCGTTTCCAGGTGAGATCGGAGAGGTCCGTCACCTCAAGAGTGCCGGGTTCTGGATTGAAATCGGGCGTAGACTTAATGTTCGGAACGACCTGGTATCCGGTGGTCGGTCTGGTCGTGCCGGACGCGCTCGTTGCATACCGCAACTGAACACCCGCAGTCGAAATTTCAAGTGCCATGACACAGATTTCCTTTCATAGATTATGTTCGATACATTTGAAGCGTTGTGGTTCCGCTGCTTGTTACAATCGGTTCGCCAACGACCGCTTCAAACCGCATCGTTACCCGATAGATCGTGCGGTCTTGGTTCGGGATTTGTGACCGCATATTTCTGCTGAATTTCATGGATTGCATTGCAGAATCCACGATATCCGCGATCTGTTTTGCTTCGGCTTTTTTGCCGTATTGTTTGTCGGAGTACACATTACATTCGTACATAACGTGTACTTGATGATCCGCAAGCTGTTCGTCATCGGACGGTCGATAGGTTCGATTATCCGCTTCGTACAAAGTCACGCAAGGGAAAGACGCGGGCATTTCAACGTATTCGGAGTAGCAAATCGCGTTCGGATAAGCGGCGTTTACCGCTCTGAACACGTTATTGCAAACAAGATTTTCGATGTCGATCATACTGTTTCTCCGTTAACGATTTGAGGTGCGTAGTCACGCATTGCCTGCTCCGCATGATACATTGCGGCAGCCGGTGGATTGCCCCACGATTTTTTGCCATGCGCGTAGTACCATCCGTTTGGATTGCTCCAGTTTGGATTATCCGCCGTAGGATAGGTCGGATTGTACGTTCCTGGTCCGTAACCATCCGGTCTTGGATGTCCGTATCCGCGAAGCGCACCGGCTCCATACTCAATGAAGAGCGTAGCTTCTCCGGACGCCTTTACCAATGCTCCGCCTGCGATCGGCTCGGATGTGACTTGAACATCGTTCTTTCCGTCATATTCGGCACTTGCAAACTCGGCACCGGCCCATCGCGCACCAAAGTCGGCAACGCGCATACAAGCATCCTGAACCTTTTGATTCTGTTCCGAGCGGATCTGTTGCAGTTCGGCTATTGCGGAATTGACCGATGCGGTATCAAGCGCGTTGAAGCGAATCGCGGTTGCCATATCAGTTCACCTCACGCTTGCCCTACTTGAACCTCTTCAACGATGTACACCGTCTGCGTGAGCGAACGTTGCGGAACCTCGCATACGTAGTAATTCGGTTTGTGCGTTCTCGCGCTCTTCGTTCCGACTTTCGCCTTGCCGACTATTGCCGATCCGACTACCGCGCTATCTTCGGAATACTGCGGTTCACAATCGATCCAAAGAATTGCTCCGAGCGTGATAGGACACAACCGGCTTTCTACGACTATCCGTCTCCGCCCGGCACCATTCAATCCGAATCCTTCGAGACGAACCAAACCGTCATCCCATCGGATGTTCAGCTTGATCTTGGACGGTTCCGAGTATTCAACCTTATACTGTCCGGTGCGGAATCCGTTGAGGTCGGTCAGTTCGACCTTCCTCATCGGCAGCGAGTACCATATGGTCTGCTTGTTTCTATCAAGCAATCTCATCTCGTCAACCCCCAATTAGGGATCCACGCATACGGAACAACCTCCTGCAGAAGATCCTCGTCGTTTACGCTGCCGTAGTGACGATTCGTGCCGTTTTCATCGTGGATGTACTCACCTTCCGCGCCGCGTTTGAGGTAATACCGCATTGCGAGTTTGCATTGGAGCATTTCATACTCCGGTGGAACGTCCGCATTGTACGGCACTCCCCACGGATAAAGCCGACGCAGAATAGCCGATTTTGCATCAGCAAGATAAACCGAAATGATTTCATCGGTTGCTTCGGCGTCTCCGGTAAGGATCCTTGTAGCGTTTATCTTTTCTGCGTCTGTCATAGTTTTCTCCTATCTGCCGGAGCGGATCGGTTTGACCCGCCCCGACACCGTTTGGTTAATTGGACGAAACGGTTCCCTTGGAAACGTAGATGCCGTTCGTCTTGTGGGACTTGACCCATGCGCCGTGAACGTATCTCGGCTGTACGCGCCATGCTTCTGCTTCGATGTTCTGTTCCGGACTGAACACACGCGGAGCATAGTGTTCCATGACCTGGAGAACAGCAGAAGGATGAACGATCATAAAGTTCATCGTCGCGCCGGTTGCGGTGTAACCACCCGCACCGTCGTGCGCGGTCGGAGCGTTCAGCGTGATCGCCGTGTTGAAACGCGCAGACGGGACCGTGATGACGCGCATATCGTTGTAGATATCAACGTTGTAGTTGACATCACGATCGCGGTTCATAACCATGCGGGTAATTCCGCTCTTGATCAGTTTGTACGTCGCCGGATTGACGAACAGGATACGACCTTCGTACGGGACCTCTGCTTCGTCGAGCGCTTCGGTTGCTGCGTCGATGGACGCAACCGCACCCGCGCCGGTAGACAGGGTTTCCGTGGTCACATTACCGGCGGCCGCACCGCCCGCATACTGTGCGAAACGATACGCATCAACCTCGGGGATGATGTGCTGACGCTCGACGGTTGCGAGAAGGTTCGGAACGACGAGGTTCATCGCCTGATCGTTGTCCATGTAATCGACCTGGTACGATCTGCCACGATCCGTTTCGAGGACGTAGGACTGCCAGGTGCCGGTCACATCGCCGGGGACATAACCCGCATTGCGATCGTAGTTCGCCATGCCGACCGGATCGATGTTGAAGATATTGACCGTGTTCGCGCCGGTGAACCGGACGTAATCGGACAGCGTGTCAAGGATGCTCGTTTTGCTTTCTGCACGATACTGCTCATCAAGCAGCGGCAGAAATTTTGCCGCGTATGCGATAGAGTTCGCAGCGGGGGCAACAACAGTAGTAGCCATTGTGTTATCTCCTTTGAAATTTGATTTTTAACGGAGAGGAAGACCCATATGCTTTCGCCATACGTTCTCCTGTTCCGTTTCGGCCTGTGCCGTTGTCGGCGGAGTGCCGACTGACAGACCCGGTTGTTTATTGATTGTTTCGGTCACGATCTTCTGTCGCTGACCATCAAGGAATGCCTTCTGCGTAGCGAAGAATTCGTCCGAGACGCCTTCGGGCAGCGCGTTTGCCATTACCTCTGCCGTTGTCGCGTCGTAACCGACCACCATAAGCTGCGCTTTGTAGGTCGATACGCGCTCTCTGTTCTTATACGCTTTCAGTTCTTCCTGAAGCGCATTTTCTCGTTCCAAGCGGTCCGCTGCTTCTCGTTCCGCTTCGGTCTGCTTCTCGCGTAGTGCGCGTTTGTATTCTGCGGCTTCTCCTGACGCTTTGTTCAATGCCGCTCGGACCCGCGTGAGTTCGGCAGATTCGTCTTGCTTCGGTGCTTCATACTCGTAATCGAGCAACGCCTTCAGTTTGTCCTCGTTGGACATCGTGTCGAAATTTTCGATACGACTTACATCAATCTTCGCCATATTCGGTTTTCCTTTCGCGTTTGGGCAGTTCTCTCTGCGTATTCTGTTTTTACGACTTGTCTGTCGTTTGCGATTTATGCCTTCTCTGGCCTTATATTCATGCTCGATTCAGCGTGATGCTGCACCGGCAGTTTATATTGTTTTTGGGATCGGCGAACCCGCCAGGAGCCATTGCAGAGTCGCCGTCGAATGTGTAAAATCGTTCGTTGATCGGAACCGTGACGGATTCGATATATTCGTGCGTGTCTCTCACACGGTCATCAAGCATCGTGTTCCATGTCTTGGTCACGGCACGTCCACTTGGAGCAATCTTTTCCGATGTCTTCCGACCGACATTCAGTACCGCGTCGTTGTATATGCGGTTCGTATCGGTTTCGACCACTCGCATGATGTCATCGACCGTTCCGTTCGGATCGTCAAAGTATTCGCGGACTCGTTGTTCCCAATTCCGACCGGCAATTTCGAGCCAGACGGAGTTGTACATCTCGTCCGTTACAACCGTTTCCTCAACGGTCAGTTCCTCGTCGGCGTCTTCCGTTCCAAACACATATGCCATGATGAGCATATCGAGGATCTCGTCGATTCTGTCATCTCGGAACAGCTTGCGCTGTTCGGTTCCGAGCGAGAAATCAGCGTTGAGCCGTTCGCGCAGAATGTCGAGTTCGTCAAAAATCGGTTTAGCCGTTTTCATATGCTGCGAACCCCCTCGCTATGAGCAGTTCGGCACGACCCATGTTTGTTTCGATGATCTCGCCCGGAGTGACTACTCGATTCAGTTCGAGATCCATGTAGATCCGAGTGACGCGAATCCTTACGATTTGCTTCAGCTGCTCCTTATAGTTTCCTTCGCCTGGAGCCAACAGTTCCGACCATCTGTCCTGATGCGGTTCGTACTTGAAACCCTTTTTGAGTCCCTTGCGAATCTTTTCAATCGGAATATCCGACATATCGAACGGCAACACGATACTGTTCTGCTCGGTCAGTTTCATCTCGGCATAGACCGGACAAGGCGTCACGATGACCGGCGTACCCATACAGAGTGCTTCAAGGACCGTGTAGGAGTATCCTTCCGTATCGGACAGTTGCACCAAGAAATCCGCGTCTGCAATATAGTCCGCAATGTCAAGGCGCGGCTTGCAGTATATGACATTCGGATTATCAATCGGCACAAGGTCGTTCGTGTAGACCGTCCAAATGAACGGAACGTCCGCCTTGGTCAATGCGTCCGCAAGGATATTCATGCGGTCCTTGCCCTTCTCTGCGGTCAATCTCGTCGCGCTGACGAGATGCAACACCTTGCGCGGCTTGTCTACGACGATCGGGTTATAGCAGAGTTCCGCGTGACAATTCAGCTTTTCCTCTGCGGTCTTGCATACGTTCGCCGATACGCCGATGTATCGCGTGATCTTGCTATGTTGCGGCGGTCGGATTGCTCTGGCGTGATAGTCCGAGTGCATGATGACCGCGTACTCTTTCGCTTCGACCTTGTCAATCGGACTAATGTCAAAGTTGAAGAATGCTTTCTCGCACTTGATCGTCTGCCCTGTCCACTTTACGCAATGCACCAACTTTTGCAGCCGTTCCAACTGTTTCGGATCGGCTTGCTGATACAAGATCGTGATGTCGTGAGACTCGCCGTATTTCCTCGCGAGATTCCAGAACATCGTTTCGACACCGCCGATAACATTGATATCGACAAAGTAGAATATGTTTTTGTACTCAAGCGTCGGTGCTGCCATAGTTCTTGATGTGACATAAACTGCCCGCTCTCGGATGCGAATAGTGATAGCAGATTATGCCTGTTCTCTTAATGGTTGGGTCTTTCGCGAGGATCTTTGCCGTAAAGTCCTTGTCTTCCGCCCAACGGATTGCCGGACATCGCAGACTCCCAATTAGGTTCCGTCGGACGAACTTGAGCCAAAATGCACCCCATTCATAAGCGTTCCACTTATCCGGAATCCATTCGAAACCATCGTCCGATACGCCCGCGACATAAACAAGTCCGGTTCCGTCAAGCTGATTCATCGCGTCCTCGAACTTATCCGTGTATAGATAATCGTCCGAGTCGAGTCCGTATATGTAATCGCCGGTCGCATTGTCCAACGCAATGTTCCGAGCGTAACCGACGCCACGGTTCACATCGTTCCGAAGCAGTCGCAGTTTCATGTTCGGATGGTTTTTCGCCCATGCCGTTACATTCGGTACGGTTCGGTCCGTACTCGCATCGTCAACAACAACGATCTCGATGTCATCGCGCTGCGGAATGCTGTCCAACGCTCGGAGTACCAAATGCTCCTGGTTGTATGCCGGAATGATGATGCTGACTTTCATGCTCATAATAAAAGTGGACACAGATAGGTTTTTCCCTATCCATGACCACTTACTTTCGGTCTGTCCTCGTTTATTCAGTTACGCTTTGGTTCGGTTCGTTTCAAACTTTCCGACCAGTTTCCGCTGCTCCTCAACGCCGATCACAACGATGTTGTCCTTTTCCCGTTTGATTTCGACTTTGTGGCCAACGGACAGAATGCCGTTAATGCACTCAATGAGTGCGGGTTGCTTGCGAATGTCTATCATACAGATCCGCCAGATACGTTTTCTCCGTTATTGTCATCCGTCTCGACGATTTCAGCTTCGCCTTGCCCGGTTGTTTTCTCCTCGGTCTTGACCGCTTCGGCCGGATCTCCCCAAATCATCTTGAGGTATTTCTCCGACTGCTTCACGTCGCTGACCGGATCGTTCGAGATGCCAGATTTCGCAAACGCGAGTTCCGGTGCCATACCCGCAGCAAGCATAGTCTGCATTGCCTGGGCTTTCGACTGAACACCGGCAGTCTCGTTACGCACAAAGTTTAAGTCGAAATCGACCAACTTGATATCGAGCAGACCCTTTACGCGCAGAATCTTCGTGAAGATCTCATCGAATCTCCTATTGCTCTGCTTGAATAGATCCTCTGTGTTCCGAGCGGATGCTGCCGCTTGTTCCCATCCATCTCGGAAGATTACGGCCTGACCGGTATCGGACGTGCTTCGTCCGCCTTTGGTCGTGGTAGGCATAGAGCAGATGCGGAGTGCTTGTTCGTAAAGATCGTCAACGAGCGTCTGCGTCTGCTGCTGATCGAGTTCTTCGGAGAGAATCCGGAAATCTGCCTTGTTCTCGCCGACCGACCGCAGCGCGATCATGCCGGACTTGCGAATCTTGTCTGCGGTAACATCGTCATCAAACTGACAGTTGACCGCGACCGCGATGGACTGAATAAACTGTTCAACGCCGTCGATTCGGTTGCTCTGGACATTATTGATCGCGTCGAGCAGATAGATAACGGACTCGAACGCGCCCATATTGACCGAATTATAACGGTACTCGATGATCGGAATTGCTCCGAGCGGATTGGGTTCGACCTTATCAACGCTCGTTGCAAGCGCTTCGTACGTTTTGAGCGTCGTTGCGTCGTCCGATTTGGATGCTCCGCTCAAACGGAACACCTTGTCCTTTGTATAGACATCAATCTTCACCTCGGACGAGCCGATCACCATGTTTACGGCGTAGACCGGCTTGTTCCCCGGACGGAGCGAATAGACCACAAACGCGCTACGAGGATCAAGCGCATACGTTTTAACAGGCACATCAGCGTCATCGTTCGACTCGATGTAAACAACGCCCTTTCCAACCATATGGAACCAGTCCGCAACGGCATTATCAACGTTGTTTTTGTCCGACCGATACAGATATTCGTTCAGTTTATCGACCTTGTTCTTTACGCCACTCCGCCTGGAAACATACTTTGCCGGTTCCATGAGGAAATACCCATTCTTGAACGAAACGATCTCTTCCGCATGGTTTTCAACAACTTTATTGAGAACGATGGTATTGCGTTCCTTGGTGCGCGACAGAATCGGCTGCAATCCGCGACGATACCAATAGAGGTATTCTTCCTCGAACACGTTTTGTAGATGGTAGACCAGAGCAGAATTGACCTCGGAGATCACGTTTTCTTCCGTGATTTCCTCAACTCCACTAAAAATATCGCGTCGGCCATAAAGGACACGACTCATCGTAATGTTGTTATCGGTTGTGTTTACTGCATTCTGTTCCATTAGGGGTGCGGACGGTCTATGTTTGCAACCGGGCCGTCACGGTTGTTCCATTAGGAAGGAGGATCAATGAACAACGCCAACGCTGAACCATACATAAATCAAATGGGTATATCTACCCATAGCATACTATATCGAGTCAAATCGAAAATGTCAAGCGTTTTGAACGAATTCGTGCGAAATTATTAGAAAATTCGTTGCATGACCGTGACGCGACCGGATTCGTAGTTCTGTATAAAGTCGGACAGCATTGAAAATGCGTCCGGAACGTCATCGTGCCGATTTTTTCCGCTCATCGTCCACCCGCACAACTGCGCCATCGCGGTCCGGTACTCTTTGTCGTAAAGCGATTCATCCTTGAACAGGCAATGCTCTTTGACAAACGGACTATCCGAAATGATTCGCGTTTCCTTGTTCGTTTGGTTCCATTTAGTCGTGATCCGGGTTATTCCGCCACGCTCGCGGATTTTCTTTTGTACGGACTCCGCCACTCGCCCCGCTCCTCTGTTCGACTCAAACCGGCAGCTTTTTATGTTCCGAGCGACGCACTCCGACACGATGCGTTCCTCGATCATCTCCGGTTTTCCGTTGTCGCACAGGATGTTCTCAATGTAGAAATCGTCTCCATACCGATACGCGATCGGCATGACGCAGTAGTCCGGTCCGGCGTCCTTTGTATCGACCACCGCGATGATGCTGTCTGGATCTTCTTGCGGCAGTTCAAAGTATCGACGCAGTTCGGAAGGATGATAGAGTAGTCCTTCGCGCTCGATCGGCTCGTTCTCAAAGGTGCATTTCCAGGATACCTCGTCCATAATCTCGCGCTGTTGCCGGAAATACTGTGTCGTGAACCCAAGGTTGTACGGATAGTCCCACATCGACTCGTCATGATCGTCCATTGCGGGGAACGACAGGAACCGCGCCTTTGGATCACCTTCATACTGCGCTTGGAGCCGTCCGATAGGATCTCGGACAGACCATCTCGTTGCAATATGCAGCTCCTTTGCCGTTCCGATTTTTCGCTGCCGAAGATCGACCGCGTACTGTTGCCACAGCTTTTCAAGCCGGTCTGCACTCATTGCGGTTTCCAATCCTTCAACAAGGTCGTCGCAGTACAGATAGTTGGACGCTCTGCTCTTACCGGCATTACTCGCTCCGGGCGAAGTCATTTGAATTGTCGAGAACCTTTTCGCCTTGTCTAGGTCAATCTGCAAGTCCTTGCTGTTCGTGTTCACAAGCGGACTCTTTGGAAAGACAATGTTGTAATTGTACTCCCCACCCTTTTGAAAGATACGCTCCAATTCGCTGAACATACCGCGAAGAATACCGCTGCTGTGCGACCCCATCAGCGTTGACATATTCGGATTGCGACCACTCACCCACGATATGAAGAACAGAGCAAGTGTGGTCTTACCGACGCCTGGCGGGCAGCTTATGGTCAATAGTTCCAAGCGTCCGTCCTCAAGGTCCTGAAGCGCGTCCACGATTTTTTTAAGCTGTTTCCGCCTCGGTTCGTAAAACCGCTTCTTTGCTTCTCGGTCGAATTCCAGGAACCGGCAGTACGCATCAAAATCGTGCGGAGCGTCGAACAGCAGCGTCTTGCGGTAAATCGCGACAGCCTTCTCGTCTCCATATTCACGGATCCACCCCGCACACTCCGACCTAATCCTCTTGGAAATATCCGCAGCGTCCGAAAAGTTCTGTTCATCGTAGACCGCTTTCTCATCGACCTCTACCGCGCCGATATCTCTTAAACTCCGAGCGAGGTCAAGTGCGTCGTCGAGTGCCGGTAAGTTGCTATGCCCGAATTCTATGAGACGCAATGCCTTGTCATAAAGCGGATCGTGCTGAATTTTCTTGCTTGCCATTGTTCCATCTCCTTTTAGTCAATCTGTCTTATGCAAATCTAACTTGCTTTTTTTGTTTTCGCGGATTTTTAGGAAACCTTGTCCGAATTGAAATAAGATTCTGTTCGGCTCGGCCTTATTTCAAGTTGGATTATCGGCAAAAAACTGAAGCAAATTGCCGCAAGTCTAACTGTTTCTTGCCGATTCGCGTTTCCCAAAACGAAAAAAGTGCCAAATATGGGAAATATCCCATATCGGCACATACATTCGCCAAACTTTCTACGCTGTTTTCTTACGCTCTTACTTGCACACTATGTTGCACATTGTTCCGGTAAGTTCAACCGCAAAGTTCCATATAGTTCCAAGCGAACATGGTCAGCTTGCCCTATTCCGTTCCTTCACAATCTCATACCACTTCGACCGTCCGACGCCAAGCAGCTTGCCCGCCTGCGCTGCCGTCAGTTCTCCGTTTACCGTCCTGGTCAGCAACTCCTCAAACAGCGCCGAGTCATACTTAATCGGCTTGCGCCCTTCCTTAAAGTTCGGGTCGTGCTGCCGCTTGTACTCTTTCCCCGCTTTGGTGCGCTCAACGATCATGTCACGCTCGAACTCCGCGAACCCAGCCATGAACGACACGATCATTCTGCCGACCGGAGTATTCTCGATCGTTCCAAGATTCAGGATCCGTACAGTTATGTTCCGAGCGAGCAGCGACTTGATCAGCGTTACGATCCCTTCGGTCGTGCGTCCGATGCGGTCCATCTTCGTCACGATCAGCGTATCACCATCCTGAATCGCGTCCATCATCTTGTCAAACTCCGGTCTGTGCATCTTCGTGCCGGTGTACGCGTCAACATATACCGTCTCCGCGCCCGCTTCACGGATTACCCGCTCTTGCTCGTCTAACGACGTGCCGTACCGACTCTGCATATCCGAACTGACCCTTGCGTATCCGTAGATCATTTCTTCGCACCATCCTTCGTCTCATAATCGATCGCGAACGCACCTTCCGGTCTGCGGCCCTTCACACTCTTCGGCTGCAATACGATCTCATACCCGATCGCGTCCAGGATCTTGCACAGAGTCTCAAGGTTCATCCGACCGTTCGATACCGTGAAATACCGGGTCATCGTCGGCTGCGATACTCCGATCTGCTCCGCTACATCCTTCTGCGAACGGTGCATATATTTCATCGCCGCCCTGATCGCTTCTACCTGATTCATCGTCAATCCTCTCTTTCCGGTACGACCGATTCGGTCATCTCCTTTTGTCATACATAGAATACCATATGTGCTAATGTTTGTCAATATGCTAATTGAGATTTTTTGAAATATTTTTTCTGCCCCGAAACGGATGGATGCTCCGAGCGGATGACAGCACGATCAGTACGCTCGGAACCATCTCGAACCGTGCCGAAACGATACGATCCGGTCTGGAACGCTAAAAACACGTTTTTCTGCCCAAAACCAAAAGTGGAGACATATTGGAGACATATTGGAGACAAAGTGGAGACATGATTTTGTTAGATATTATCTATGTTTTTTACAATTCTCTCCAAATCTCCAAAAAATATTAATATCCTCTAGGTATACCCATTTTTTACGATGTGTTCGGACAAAAAGTGGAGACATTGGAGATGACCCCAAAAAACCCAGTAATTTAGGGCAAAATCGGACGTCTCCAAATCTCCAGTACGTTTTGGAGACATTGGTTTTGCTGTCACGTTTTGATCCGCGGCGTTTTTGTTTGCGCGGGTGTTGAGAGGGGTTACCCCGACCGTACGACCCTCGCTATATCCCCCGGGGGGGTATGCCCCCGGTACCGGTTCCAGGCGGACTGGGCAGGCAGCAACGCGTCCGTATTTTGTTGATAATCTGGACGCCGGAACGCGTGAAAAAAACTTTGCAAAAATGCTAATTTAACCATTGACATATTAGCATACGTGCTATATAATAGGATTATCAAAAAGGCCCGCGGCGTGCGGCTCTTTGTGAAAAATAATTAAGGGGGTTACTACAATGAACACTACTTATTCCGAACACTACAAAGCAACCAAAGCAACGAACCACACCAAAGCATATTGGACCGTATCCAATATGAAAAAAGCCGGATCGGCGTATATCGACGCGATCCGCACGATCCGCGAACAGATCAAAACGGACGGTATCGGGACGGCGCTGCGTGTTTCGGTATCGCCCGGAAACGTGAAGACCGGCGCTATCCCTTCCGTATCGCTGCTGCCCGGCGTGACGTGTCCGGCAGCGTGTAAAGAAACTTGCGGCGTCGCTTGCTATGCATGGAAGATCGCGCTACTGCGATCGAACGTCATGCGGTCGTACGCTCGGAACACGGCGCTGGCGACGTTGCTTCCGGATCTGTACTGGAAGCAAGTAAAGGAAACTGCGTATATGTCGCGTTGGTTTCGTTTCCATGTCGCCGGTGATATCCCGAACGCAAAGTATTTTAACCGCATGATAGAAACGGTCCGCAGCTGCCCCGGTACGACGTTCCTTTGCTTTACAAAGCGTTACAATGTCGTAAATGATTGGATCCGTAAAAACGGGGATCTTCCTTCCAATCTAAAGATCCTGTTTTCGGGATGGATCGGACTAAAGCCGGATAACCCGTACAATCTTCCGGAAACGACGGTATACGGATCGGAAGGACCAAAGGAAGATTGGCTGCTTTGCGGTGGTAACTGCTCAGAATGCTGCTGCCGCGGGACGGGCTGCTGGAAGGCGGAAAAAGGTGAAACGATCGCTTTTAAGATCCATTAATTGAGATTATAAAAGGAAGGTGAAAACAATGGTAAAAGCATTCTTTGTGCATGAGTATCGCGGTAGTATGTATGCCAGACAGCTTGCGAACGGTTTTAAAACAAAGGAAACGCGGACGCGGCGCACATTGGATAAACTTTGCGGTCCGGATCCGGTATACATTATCCGCACCGGGCGCGGCCGTCGGCCCATGATTATAGGAAAGTGTAAATTATCCGGTCCGGTATGGTATGACGTCGAAAAACTGCATAGTCCGGAAACGATAAAAGAAACGTTTGTTTTTCCTGGCGATCCCCGCGACGTCCAGACCGGCGGAAAGTGGCTGTATAACGTTACGGACGCGGAACGGCTGCCGTATGATATCCCGGTTCCGAGCGACGCGGTCCGACATGGACGCGTATGGATCGAATTCGACGCGGCAGCGCTGCCGTTTTAAAAGGCGGTGATCCTATGTTATTACTTTTCCTTTTAATCAAACTGTTTTCAAACGTCCGAATCAAACCGGCGCGGCGACGTCGGACCATAACGACGCGGACTGTAACAAAAACCGTTTACACGCTCGGAACCAAAACCGGACCGGCGCGAACGGTGCAACGGGACGCGGAAAAGCGACGGCGTGACGAATTCAAACGGTCCCAGGCGGCCGCGGACTATGTACACTATACGCAAGTAAAGCGGGATCTCATGACGGCGTATAACGCAAGCGGCGCGGCGTCCGGTGATAGTGAAAAAGCGATCCGAAAAAGAATTGCGTATGATAACGCTATACGGACGGTAGAAAAAAAGATCGAAAAAGCTGTGTTTGATAGCAGGCGGACCGGTTGAAAAAAGCCGGTCCTTTTTTATGCTGCTATGCTGCTATGCGGACCGGATCCAGGCGGACCGGCGGCGACGCTCGGACGCTCGGAACCATATAAACCGGACCGAACGCGGACCAAAAAGGCGGCCCATTTTTAACGCCTGTAAACGCGTTATTTTAAACGTTTACGCTTTATAGACAATAAATCCTATTACTATACATAGAAAAGCGGCTTAAAACGCTTGTAAACGCGTCAAAAACGGCTTATTCTACCATATTGATATATACACAGATCGACGCGGCGCCGGACAGCTTGCAATGACCGGCGCGGACTGGACCGGCGCGGCGTGGATCCCGACCGCGGACAGACTCAACCGGGCCGGTTGAATTTTTGGCGATCCGGGGCGCGGTATCGGACCAAACTCCCTTTCTGCGCCTTTCTGCGATTTTTTCTGCCGTTCTGCGTTTCTGCGGTTCGAGCCGGATCAAAACGGACTATTCCGCTCGGAGTTAAACCATACTAATTTACTCAACTTTACTTTCTGCGGTTCAGCTTTATTTGAAATAATACCGCTGTTCTGCTTCGGTTGTTTTGGTTCCGAGCGAGAAAAGTGAGATCCGAATGTCTCGTTTTCTGCCGACGTCTGGTTTGAATGTCTTGTTATATGCCGTTCTGCGCCGTTCCGGAGCGATCCGGTTCATTGATTGTCAATTCAATGAAATCTGTTTCAATGTTATTTGACGCGACAAAACCGAGTTGTAAAATCCCTATTAACATCCACGACATAACATCCATAACATCCCTAATAAAATCCATGATAACATCCGCACTAACTTGCATACTTACTTGCGCGCGCGAAACGGTTAGCGCCACTAACCAGATCAGTCTTTCCGCGCTCGGAACAAAACGACTACAATCTGTAGTATGTTCAACCGGTGTCGATCCGTCACCGTTTCGCTCGGAACAATTTGCTCAAATATTGCCCAAATGATGCAATTCGGATAGAAAATGATAACATTATATCAGTTCGTGTGTATGATTTTATACCCGATACGGAACAATTCGGTCCGTTCTGCATATTTTTATACCCTATATGATGTAATTTCTGCACATTTTTAGACCTTATCGTGTGCAGTATTCTCATATTTTTAGGACGATTTTGTGCGTATTACACACTTTTTCTTAACTTATTTCTGCCAAATTTGCATTTTTTCTGCAAAAAGTGAAGAAATAAAGTTAAAACTAAAGATATTTTATTTTAACGTTTTATTTAGTAAAAAATTAGTCAAAAAAGGAGCAGATTGCTCTGCCCCTTATCATCTCGGTTCGGCATCTCTGTGCCGGATTAACCGATTTCGGTTGAGGATCTCTGTCCTATTTTAACCGATATACTCCTTTACCTCACGCAGCTGCCGTCTCAAATCGGCGAGTTCTGCATTGATCGTTTTCCGTTCTGCCGGATCATGTATCATTATTTCTGTTCGGATCTTCGACCGATAAAACTCCTGACCTCTCTTACATCATGCCGCAGCTTTGCGATATGGTTCTGCAAGCGGCGTCTGCGGTTCGGATCGCGTTCTTTCCACAGTTCCTTTTTGGTGTGCTTCAGGTCCGCAACGACGCGGTTCAGCGCGGTCATGACAACATCGTCGCTCGCTCGGAGCATACTGTTCAACATTCCGCTGCACGTTTTCGGTTTTGCCGTTCTGCACTCTTCGTATACCGGGCAATCGTTACACTCGAGATTGTAGACCAGCCATTCGATCAGTTGCTGTTCTGTCATACCGTCGCTCCGTTCCGCTCCGTTTCGTATCCGCTCGGAGTCATTGGTCTCATCTGTTCAACAAAGTCTCGTTCTGCACCGCACCGACCGCACCACATCGTTTTGATGTGCCCTTGTGATCGCGGAGCCCGTCTCGGAATCACCATGCGCTGATTGCAGACGGTGCAGTACAGTTCACCGTATACGCGTTTGTTCCTTCCCGTTTTCGGTTGCTCCTCTCACTCGTCAATGATGTCCTTATACTGTTCCGCGATCTCTCTTGCGGACCGCTTTTCTCCGAGCGGATCGCCGACGTTGAATTGATGATCCTGAACGTCGCGCAGGCCGTCGAAATTTTTCTGCCAGAATATGCCTGTGACGGGATTCACCTGGCCGTCCGCGATAAGCTGTTCGCGGTAACCAGAGCAAAGTGTGTCGATTTCCTCAATCAGTTCTCTGCGTTCCGGCGTAGATCCAGGCCCGCCGGTTCTCCACATCCAAGCGGTCGGTTGCGGGACCCCGATTGCGGAGTATGCGTTCAGGTTTCCGATCTTCATGTTACACGCTTCGCAAAGCGATACATACTGATAGAATCTGTTCCGCATATCGTTGACATCCTTCCGGTTTACTCCGTCCGAAATGCGCTTGACGGCAAGCACGAAATTTGCGTATCTCGACGCCTTCCGCGTCGGGTCAAGGCTGTTGATGCGATCCGCCATCTGTGCTACAGTAAGGTTCTGCATCGGATTCGCGGGCGTCTGGTCAACCTTCACATCGACCCATTCCGGTTCCGCTTTCTTCACAAGACCCTTGAAATAACCGGCTTGGTTCTGCGGCTTATCCTTATTATTCGGATACTTGCCGACTCTCGATTTTTTCTGTTTCGGTTTTTCTTCCATCAGTTATTTTTCGCCGCCTTTCCGATATTGATTCCGATCTTAACGATCTGCAATACGATGTGTACGGACAGAAGCGCCCAGTACCACCACGGTGCGGTCAGTTTCGCTCCGCACCAGATAAGCAACACGGTTCCGATCATGCGACACTTTCCTCGCTCGGAACATTTCCGTCCGTTTCGGGATCTTCCGGACCGGGATCGTACCATCCTTCTACTCTTCCATCCTCGAACACGATTCGGATTCCGTCGATCTCTGCGTAGTTTCTGCCCTTCTGTATGCACACTCTGGTAAAGTCGTATGCGCGTTTGATTTGTACGGTCATTGTTTGTTTATTCCTTTCTGTTTAGTCTTCTGTATATTCGTCTTCGATTTCTCCGACCGGAGAATAGTTTTTCTTGAGCCGTTCAACGACTCCGAGCGGATCTGCTCGGACGGCCTTTACAATCTTCTCCGGGTCTGCATGGATTCCGCATATGTCGCAAATGTCGATGGCAAGCGGAGAGTAAAACCACATCTCTTCTCGCTTTGCATAATACGATATCGAATTTAATTCGCTTGTATGTTTCTTCGCTTTTTTTGCCGCATCAATCTTGATAAGATAGTGCGCGTAATCGCTAACGGCAGACAGCAATATTCCGAAGCAGAACGGTTTTACACGGTCAGTAGCAATAATCTGCGTATGACCTTCTTTATCATCTTTTACGAACATCGGGCAAGATACTACGCGAAAAGAATTGTACCCGTGACCGTGATGTCTTAAAATGATTGTAGGTTCCGCGACCCATCCTTTGACAGGCAGCGCGAGAGCAGACCACAAGCATTTTCCGCAAGCGTTTTGGCATTGCTCACATATCGTTCGTTCGTCTCTGTCGTATTCTTTGTGGTTCATCGTGTTCAAAACGGAATATCCCCCTTGTAATCAGTTAGTTCGGTTTGCTCTGTTCCGTCATCATCGTATCCGCTCGGAACAGTTAGCGTTACATAGTGTCCGCGTACACCGGATACGGACTCGCAGCGTGAATACCGCTCGCCACAAAGGATCAGCTTTCCGGTCCGCGACCATTTCTTTTTACACGCATCGAAATCGTAGGATCCGTCCGACATGATTCGGATCAGGACGGTCTTATTGATTCGGATCGTCTCACCGTCATCGTCGATGTCACCCCAGATAGGCCGCGCACCTTCCTTAAAGTTCGCAGCGTTTTCCGCAATGACACCCATGACATAATCGAACGCTCGTTCCGTTATATCGACATCACGCTTACTTGCAAGGAACGGCAGCACGTCGGTAAGTTTCAGTTCGTCCTCATTCGGGAAGAACCGCTCCGATGCGAGACAATCTGCCATATACAGAATTGCCATAGCACCGGCTTGCTTGTCGGTCGTGTCGGACAGCTTTAAGATCGCGTCAAAGGTCACTTGATACATCTCACGCAGCCGATTCTGTTCCGAGCGTAGGAAATCAATCCATGCCGGTCCGACCGTGCCGTAGTGTGTTCGAACGAACGAAGCGACCTCGTTGCCACGGTTCGTGATCTTCCGCTTGGAGTCAACCTCGATCTGGATTACACGGTTGACCGCACCGCCACCGGACGATGCTTTGATGATCGGTTCCTCACCGGAGAAGATGAAACTGTTCCGCCACGATTTTGTCCGAAGCAGTCTGTCGTTCTGCATTCGACCGCGGTCCACACCTTCGGTAAGCTGCATGATGATTTGGTCATACGATTTTGACCATCTGTTCTTTAGCGTTTGCAACTCGTCACCGGCAAATGGTATGCTGTTCAAAAATGCAGCGGTCGAAAGCATACTATTCATAGTCATGTTGAGAGACCGGAGCATCTTGCCGTTTGCGGGATCTCCCCAAATCGACATTGCCGTCATCAGCGCAACGGTCTTGCCAGATCCGGTTTCCGCCCACAGATGCAGTATGAACGGATTCTCTCCGATCAGTTCGATCAGCGGACTTGCGAACGACGCCGCCATGGTCAACCGCATTTCGAGCGATTCGTTTCGGACATCCCGCATGAATGCCGTCCATTCATCAAGTGTTCCGAGCGTAGAAATGCTGTCGTACAGACTCTTGTACGCGTCCTCTCCGTCAAACGACAGCTTGTCTGTGTACGGCATGAACACACGCTGACCGTCCAATGTCGCCCATCCCATTACGGACCGGCTTGCATGGCGCGGAATATCTTCGTCATGCTCTGCCAAGATCGAGTTAAAGTATCTCGCAACGTCCTTGGCATTATCGGATCCGACCGGAAAACCCATGTTCGCAAGCTGACTCACCTTGGATGAATTGCACAGCACCTCACGGTTCACAACGGTCTGTTTCCATCGGTTCCGTTCCCACAGACTCACCTCGACCTTCTGGATCAGCTCGTCTTGGTTGTCCATAATCGCGGTAGGAAGAAACGGTTTAGCGGAGATCGTCTTGTCCGAAACCCACTTGCTTGTGTTGTCCTTGCCGTACTGAACGTGACCCCTTTCGATTCCGCCCGGAGTTATCTTGTACGGAGTCTTGTCGCCGAAGATGTCGCAGTACGGTTTGGATTGTATTAGTTCGTCAAAGTAACTCATTGTTCTCCTTATCTTGCTTCATCTGGTCCTCTATGCTGCTATACGGCATATGTCTCTTGCTCCATTCCGATTCAATCATGGATGTGCCAAGATCCATCAGCGCACAACCAATTCTCGCTCGGAGTGTTTTGAATAGATGCCATTTGCGAATTTTGATGGCGCTTGCTCCGTTGAGAACAATCTCCGGAAGTTTCAGTTTATATACATTGTTTCCGACTCGCGTCACCCATGCACGTTCGGGAAGATATGTCGCAAGGAATGCGTCAAGATCCTTCTGTTTCATCCGTTCTCCTTTCTCCGTCAGCTCGGCATCGTTTCGCGTCAACCAATGCCCGCGCCATTTCGTCGATCAACTGATGCACGTAACGATCTTCCATACTGTCCGATTCACTTGACAGCAAGCAGAATTTTAAGTGGAGCAATTCGTGTACAAGCACAGTTTCAAAGTCAAAACGGAATCATCTTGTCGGTTAAACATTCAGGATCAACAATATCGATCCGCGCCGTCTTGTTGACCTCTTCCCATTCTGTACTGCCCCAACAGCCGCTTTGCATTTCGTCCGGTTTACACTTCGGTCGCAACGCAATTCGCCACGCTTGGAGAAATAACCGTTCTTGCCACTCTTTCAGTAGTTCATCCATCACTCCGCGCTCTCCTTTCGTTCGCCGTACTTGCAATAGAAATCATCTGGCATTATCAACAATGTTGCTTGCATCGGGCATTTACTGTTTTCGGGAAAATCAGTCATTACATCCCCTATACAATTAAGCGCACGATGAAATCCTCTGTGCTTGCACTTTTCGCACCGCACCACAGGCACAGCGTCCACGGTCGGCTGTTTGCCAAGCCATTCATAAAACTTCGGAACGTTATCTATTTTTTCAAAGAAACCTTTTTCAAGTTTTATCGCATTCGCATCAATCAGCCGCTGTTCCATCGTCTTTCCTTTCTGCCGCGATTAAGACGGGCAATTCATCAATCGTCCTTTGGTAAAAACCTCTCATTGTTTCTCCGTCTTTCATACGGAACGTAAGAAACGAAGAATCGAAAGCGTTCTTTGCTGTTTCTTTATCCACCAAATCCCCATGCTCATTTGGCAATACGCCTTTGATAAGACAATCCTTATCACCCATCAGCGGTTTTAAGTCCTCTGCAATATCTTGTTGCAAGCCGCAAACATACCGCTTGCACTTAAGACGTACTCCACAATCGATGCACCGCTTCGGCATCTTCAACTCAACAATCAGCTTCATTCTGCGTCACCTCGTTCCGGAAAGTGCCGTTTTGTTACGGCAATCGGAAACTCTTCGATTTCGGACGCCCATATTGCCGTCCCTTCTCCGTTGCATCGTTCCCAACACAGCGGAAAACCGCCGATACCATCGAACAACGATCCGAGCGTTGCCGGTCGTTCGTACTGTGCTGATATTCTCCGAAGCAGATAAAACCAAAACGGAAGAGCAATACTGTTTCCAAGTGCTTTATACCGAACCGAGTCTGCCGTTTCGTGCTTCTTGCCCTTGCTGTCCGTCCATTCTCCGATGTCCGTCCATCCGTCCGGAAAACCCTGAAGTCGTTCGCATTCGACCGGGGTTAATCGTCTTACTGTTCCTACCTCTACCATAGGTCTCTCCTTTTCTTGCGCGGTCAGCGTCGTGCTGATACCATCTGTTGTGATTCCGTTATGACCTTTGCGGTCACTCATCATTGTTGGTTCGTGATTTGTAACAAACATATCATTATATGCGTCTTGTCCGCAGTAGCTGCCCGGATGGCTATTTGCCATAAGTGGGCCTGTGACAGTTTGATAACTCATGTCACCCCCCCCTGACTACTATCTGCGGATCTTTGTAGTCCGATGCTACTAAAGCAGATGCCGCGTCTTCGATTGCGTTCATGTGGTATGATGCTTTGCTTGTTGTTAATATCAACGCTTCACCCCCCCATACGGACATTTAACTCTCAATGTTGCGGATATTTCACTACTGCGGAAGGATGATCGTGTCTGTTCTGCAAATGTTAAAATCATCGGTACATATCCCCCCCTAATCCCATTGATGCGGACAGAGTAGGGCATATCTCCGTTTCCTTTACTGTCGCATGATTTTGATTGCTCTCAAGTACAATCATCTCGCACCATTACTATCAGTTTGTCTTGCTCGACTTGTTGCTGTTGCACCCATTTGTAGTCCGTTCCGCATAATGCTCCAACGGTATCTTGGTATAGGAGATAACGAACACTTCGCTCCCCCCCCATACGAACCGGACTTGTTCCGCAGCGTCACGGATACATCGTCCTCATGCCACTCAAAGAAGCGTTTCTCTGTCAGCGTTATCTGTTCCATACGTCATTATTAGTGGCACGTTGCCCCCCCGGTTCCCATCCGACTCGTTAAGGATTGGCATATATCGTCATCCTTAATAAGGATTCTGCTGTCTGCCGGATGATGTTCCAAGCAGAGGACAATCGGTTCGTGGTGCTTCGTGTTCGCTCGGAGTGTTGATGTCACATCATACGAAATGTGCATTACTGCCCCCCCTGATCATTTAGGATTAGTACGCAAGGAACATGATCCGAATCCGATTCAATCGCATTCATGGTTTTCGACACCCCCCCCGTAATAGCGAGATTGTAGAAGTCAATTCCGACCGCTTCACAACGATTATTGGGGTTCTGTTCTCCGTGTTGTCGAACACATTCAGCGTATCGCACACTTCCGTTTCCTTCCATCCTTGACACCCCCCCCTAATGCTTGGGTGAGCCGTCTTTCTGTAGCATATCGTCTGTTCCATACCATACAAACAGCGTTTGGTCTTGACTTACTCCGAGCGTACCGCTCCGCTCCCATTGGATGAGCGCACCTTTTCCGGCTCGTTTACCGGCAACCGACAAGTCTTGACATGGACTACCACCGGTTATCACATCGACCGGCGGGATCTCTGCTCCATTTATCTTTGTAATGTCACCAAGATGCTTCATACCGCTCTGCTCCATTTCTTCGCTTCGGACAGTTCCTTGTGCAGACGTCCGAGATACCGCTTCAAATCTCTCCGTCTGTGATATGACAGATTCGGATTCGCAAGTTGATGTTTGACCTTGTTGATCTCTGCCCTGTGCGACTTAAAATCCACTATCTTGAATCTCCTCTCTTAATTTGGAACGATCCCCACCGGCTAAATCTCGTTCCATGCGCTGAACCCGTACCACCGCGCTCCCGCACTCCACCAACCGCCTATGGCCAGTAGGCGCTATCTTCTAATTCTGCGTTCAATTCCGTCCTCAACCGCATCGCAGTACACCAATCTGGACTCCACTCGTCCCAAGGCAACTGCGGTGCGGATTCTTCGCAGATGCGGCATACCGTATTGCACAGTTCCAATAGATCCAGGTAGTGCCGATAATGCCGTTCTGCTTGTTCCTCTTCGGCTCGCTTCTGCTTGAGCCGGTCTTCGTATTGCCGTTTCAGTTCGGTTCGTTTAGCATCGGTCGGTTTCGTTCCGAGCGGAAGATTCAGCGCAAAGTCCTCGTTGAGACGTTTTAGCGCGGTCATAAAATCGCATCCGAAAATATGTCTCACCAAGCGGATCGCGTCGCCACCTTCGTTGCAGACGAAGCAGTAGAAATGGTCCGGATGCAACAGAAGGTTCCGGTCCGTGCCGTTGTGAATCGGACATGGTATCCGATTGTGAACCGGCTTGACCTCGGGCAAGTACATCTCGACTACGCTCGGAACAGAAACCTTGGATTTGACTATGGCAGCATAGTCGATGTAATCAGGTTTAGTCGTTCCTCTTGTGCCATTCTTTACGTCCTTCATATGAGTAGTCCTCATACTTAACGGTTCTGTGCGTTGCTTTCATGTTGCACCACCGCGCAAGCCGTTTCTGTTCTTCGCTCGGCTCGTATCCGTTTACGAAATCACGATACGGTTGAGCAAACGGCATGACTCCAAGCGAGTCCATTGCTTCGATCCGTTTTAACGCTTCGTCGCAATCTTGAATCAGCGTGTAAACGAAAATACGGTACGGTTTCACTCCGTTCTCGCCGAGGTATCGTGTTGCTCGTTCTACAATCGGAATCATTGCTGATGTGTCACACGCGAACCGCAGATACTTGATCCACTTGACCATTGACAGGATCTTTGCGATCTCCGGCGTGACTAATCTTGCGTCCATCGCTTGGTTGAAATCAATGCGAACGTTTTTACCGATCATGTCCTCGATCTGCGCTATACCGTGTTCGCTTGAAAGCACGTTGTTGTCGAGAAACACAATGTCGCGTGAATCTGGACGCTTTATCTTGTCCCAAGTATTGACGGCGTGAATCCATCCCTCTTTCTTCGGCACGATGCACCACGGACATTTGCGAATGCACCCTCGCGTCAAGAATCCGACCGCGAATGGATACTGCGGATAGAGTGAGTAATCGGGGAATGTGTACTCGATCTCGCTCGGCAAGTCCTCATACAATCCATATCCTGTACCCCCCCTTACAATCTGCCTTGCGTTGATTGCCCATTGATAGTCCTCGGTAAATGTGAACACTTTGCTCATGTAGATCTTATCGTATGTCGGCATAAGCGGTTCGTACCATTCCACCTCATCGCCTCGTGCCTTATGCCATGCGGATAGTTTCATCAGCGCAAGGTTCGGAAAGTTGTGTCCGTCAACATCAATTAGTCCGATTCGCATAGTCACAAAACACTCCGCCACTCATCGAGTCTTTCCGAGCGAAACGGCACTTGCGGCATACCATATAGCTGACATTGCACTTGCCGTTCCGCCCATACCGACTTATCACGCTCGGATGCGGACATCTGCGGATAGACGCATCGATACAATCGTATCCGGTTACATCACAGCGTTTCATGCTACCTCTCTTGCGTACAGTTCGGTTTTCTCCTCTGCGGTCAAGATCATATGCAGATTGTACGTCCACAGTACATTATTGATCGCCTTCTCCGGACTGACCGCTTCGGACGTTCCGAGCCACAGATCGCGCAGAAACACATCGTACCGCTTCGGCGCGGTCGGCAGCTTGCTTGTGTTAAACGGCATTCGTTCCATTGCTGTCTCCTTTCAGCAGTTCGATAATGGTCGCTCCGGTCTGCTCTTTTGTGCAGAAACGGAATTCTACATCATAGGTCTTGCTCATAGCAGATAGAATCTTGTAAAGCCGTTCTCCGCTGACCGCAAGTGGCGAAACCTTCAAACGCGGATTGACCCAATGGATGACATCCTCAAGCGTCCGAATGTTCTTGCTATGCTCGACCAGGACGATCACCTTGACACCGTTCTCTTGCGCTCTGGACAGTTCCGCTCGGAACCGCTTGTGGTCTTGAACGACGTTGTTGCACAGTTCGGCAAGGTTCTGCTTGCGGTCGATGACCAACATCGGATTGTCGAGCCGTTGGTAGTCACCGACCCACAGTTTCGACCGGATCACCTTGACATTCTGCCGTTCAAACTCGGCAAGGATCTTCTGTATCGCTTGCGGTTTTTCGCGGGTATCGCAGATGATTGTCATGGCTTAAAACGGCAAATCGCCATCGTTCGCAGATGCTTCGCTCGGAACGGTATTGCTCTGTTCAGACCGTCCTTTTCCAAGCGGGAACTCGACCTCTTCGACCGTGATGCCCCAGGTCGTTCTCGTCTTGTTCTCCTTGTCCGTGTACTTGTCCGACTCCATTCTGCCGGAGACGATAATCCCATCGCCTTTTGCGAAATACTTTGATACAAACGCGCCGGTCTGCTGAAACGCGGTGCAGTCGAAGAAATCAACCGCCTTGTCCTTGCTCCGTTTGCGGTCAACCGCAACGGTAAACTTGCAGTATTCCGCGCCGCTCGATCCGACCTTCTGCTCCGGATCCTTTGTC
>JAEIGA010001361.1_pt1 | contig 38037 bp, 60 predicted proteins | sample 9270691 | NCBI WGS metagenome assembly JAEIGA01 (sample SAMN17057246, study PRJNA624740) | gut metagenome | biome: biome; isolation source: fecal sample | host: Bos grunniens | place: China: Xizang | collected 2019
GAAGGTGCTTCTTATTGACGGCGTCGGAAAAATATTCGGAAATGTATATCAAGAAAATACAACGGTAACGGGCGACGCCGAGGTGGTATTCGATGAGTGGTACGGAGATTTTTGTGTTGCTATAAGTGGCGATTGCACGATAATAATTGACTACGGAGAATAAAGACAATGAACACATTTTTAAGTAGCAACGAAGCGAAATACAGATTGCTTCGCACAATAATTCAAGGCATTTTCGGCGTCGTTGTCGCCAACCTTGACACGCTCATCGGGCTGACTCCGATTCCTCCTGAAGTCAAGCCGATGATAGTTGCTCTCGTTATGGCTTGCCTCTCGCCGATTATGGCATATCTAGGCGAACAGAATAACGAGGATAAGTACAACGAGCCTATCTATGATGACACCTATGCGGAGGACGACGATGAGTAAAGTGTATATGTATGGCATCGACATCTCAACGTGGCAAGGCAACATCGACCTCACCCCGTACAAGGGGCAGTTCGTCATCATTCGTGCAGGCTTCGACGTCACGACCGACAACAAGGCTATCCGAAATATGAACGAGTGCGACAGATTGGGCATTCCATACGGCGTGTATTGGTACTCCTACGCTCTCAACGCAAAGCAGGCAGAAGCGGAAGCCGAAGCCTGCCTCAAGGTTATCAAGGGGCGAAACATCAGGGTCGGCGTTTGGTTCGATATGGAAGATGCGGACAGGTACAAGTCCCGCCACGGGGTTACTTCGGCAAGCACCATCACGGCGATGTGTAATGCGTTCTGCGCTCGTATTGAAAAGGCGGGATACTATGCAGGCATCTACGCCTCGGCAAGTTGGTTCGGCTCGAAAATCAACTGCCCGAAGTACGACAAGTGGGTCGCTTCGTGGGGTAGCAATAACGGCAGGCTACAGAACGATACGAGCAGTATGGGGACGCTCCATCAGTATACGAGCAAGCCTCTCGACAAGAACGTAATGTACGTTCCTCTGAGCACCTACGCCGTCAAGCCAAAGGAAGACCCGAAGCCTTCCAAGACAGTCACTGAGCTCGCCAATGAAGTCATTCAAGGTAAATGGGGGGTAGATGACGACAGAAAGAAGCGGCTTACTGAAGCAGGCTATGACTACGCCGCAGTTCAGGCGAAGGTCAACGAGATACTCTCAAAGAAAACCGTGGCGGAGCTCGCTCAGGAAGTGCTTCAAGGCAAGTGGGGCAACGGCGACGATAGAAAGAAGCGTCTCACGGCGGCAGGCTACAGCTACGCCGCAGTGCAGGCAAAAGTCAACGAGATACTGCATCAGCAACTCCCCGACATCGTCGACGTGATGAAGCCGCTGACCGATGCCTGCAAGGCTCAGACCTCGTGGTCGTATAAATCGAAATACGAGTGGCAGAGCAAGCCGACCGTCGCAAAGAGCAAGACGAAGGGAACGTGCGTCACCTATGTCGCGTGTTGCCTGCAGAGGGTCGGGCTACTCGAAAGCGGCGAGTACATATGGCAGAACGGGCGCGGCTACGGCGACGGCAAAGTGTACGGCACGAACAAGATGTTTGATGTCCTCTATATGGATAATAAACGCCCTGCGCAGGTCGCATTGAAGCTCGGCGACATAGTTGTCCACGATGACAATAAAAGCGGCGTACAAGGCGATGGCGGGCATATAGAGATATACGCAGGCACAAAGGACAAGGACGGTTATGCTACCTACTACAGCGGCGGTCTCGGCAGTGGGCACAACACGTCGAACAACTTCAAGAACAACCGCAAAATCCTAGCTGTCGTGCGTCCGCATCAGTGCAGGGTCGAGACCTACGTGCAGGGCGGAACGATTGACAAGTGGTCGCTCACCCTCGCAGGCAGGGACGTGACGGTGCACTACTCGCCTGACAAGGGCAAAAAGATAGCCGAGCTATGGATTAACAAGAAGAAAGTTGACATCGGCAAGAACACGACCTCGTTCACGTTTCCGAAGATATGGACGAACAACGTGATAAAGGTCGTTTTCAAATGAGTAAGCCGAAACCGCCGTGCTTAGGGTGCGAGCAACGGGTATCGGGCTGTCATAGCACCTGCAACGGGTACATCGAGTTCAGAAAGGCGCTCGATGAATACAACGCTACAATCATAGAGAACCGCAAGGCTGAACAGCTAGTCACGGAGTTTCAGGTGGAGCGTTGTATGAAGACCCGTAATCGTGGTCTCAAGTAGGCAACTACTGAGATATTCTTTTCCCTCTGTCACGGAGCACGGGTGGGGGCATTCTGCCCCTGCCCTGCCCCGAAAAATATTTTTTGGAACGCCGAATTTCATCATTGACATACTACCGTTACTATGTTACTATGACAATAGAGAGTAACACAAGCACCCGAAAGGAGAACAACGATGGAAAAGATGATTAAGAACCTCAGCAAGAACATAGTGAAGCAGTACAGCAGTTTCGAGCGCAGGGAAGACCTCGACTTCAGAGACGACGGACACCACTTCAAGGGCTACGCCTACAAAGGACTCCCAATCACGACGCTCAGGACTGCGGGCGAAACCTACCTCGACATCAGAGTTGACTACATCTTGAGCGAGCACCTCTTTACGTGGAACGAGTGGCGCAAGACAGAAGAGTATAAACTCGCGGACGAGTTTAACGGGTGCGTGGAGATAGACCTCGGGAAACTAGTTTACAACTGCGAGCGCATACTTGAGAAAATCGCAGAACTCGACGAGGCGGCGCGGAGTGAAGATATGGACATCGAAAGGCTCGAAACCAAACTTGAGGCGGAGAGCAAATTTGCGCAGGCAGTGCTCGAAAAGGCGCGGAGAGACCTCAAGTGGTGGGAGATTGCTAGCTACGAGCTCAAGTATGTGCAGGGATACTACACACAGCTCGTATCTAAGGTAGAAGAGATTGAGCGCATCAGGAAAGAGCTCCCGACGATGGAACTCAAGGAAAAGCGGCGGCTCAACGCACGCCTCGAAGAATACGGATACGTATTGGTATCGGCAACGAACTACGGCGTGGAAGAACTGCTCAAGGCTTGCAGGTAATAGGCGGACACACAGCGAACAGAAAGGAGAACAACGATGGCAAAGTTCAACGTGAATCAGATGGTGACGGACAGAATGATAGCGATGCTCGACAAGGGCATTATCCCGTGGCGCAGACCGTGGACGGTGGATACGATGGCGGTATCAAGGGTGACGGGCAAGCCGTACAGCCTGCTCAATCAAATCTTGCTGAGCGACAAGGGCAAAATCAGCAACGGAGAGTTCGCCACATTTAAGCAGATTCAGGCAGAGGGCGGCAAGATTAACAAAGGCGCGAAATCGAAGCAGGTGGTTTTTTGGACGCAGTTGCTCATCAAGGAAAAGGACGATGACGGGAACGATGTTGAGCGGAAAGTGCCTTTTCTGAAATACTACAACGTATTTGACATCAACGACACCGACCTCGAGCCGAAGCACAAGAGGGAGCACAAGACAATCGCTGAGCCTGACGCAGAGGCTGAAAAGGTGCTGAGCAACTATTGGGGCACGGAAGGAATCACGGTTGACATTCGGCAATCAAACGAAGCATACTACTCGCCTGCTCTCGACAAAATCGTACTGCCGCAGATTACGCAGTACGCGGAGACCGCCGAGTACTACAGCACAGCGTTTCACGAGAGCGTGCACAGCACGGGGCACAAGAGCAGGCTCGACCGCCTGAGCGGTATGGCGTGCTTCGGAAACGAGGACTACTCCAAAGAGGAGCTCGTGGCTGAAATAGGTGCGGCGGCGCTCGTTTCAATGATGGGATTGGAGACACCGAAAAGCTTCAGAAACTCGACCGCCTACGTGCAGGGGTGGAGGAATGCCATCGCAAAGGACAACAAGCTCATCGTGAGTGCCGCAGGCAGGGCGGAAAAGGCGATAGAAAGGATTATGAACCCCGTAGCCCCGAAATAAGGGGCTACGGGAAAAACCCAAAATTTTTCATTGACATACTAACGGTACTATGTTATCGTAGGAATACGGAGGCACACAAGTGCCCGATGACTGCTAGGGATAACAGAAAGGAGCGCAGAGATGGCAAAGGTTATCAGGATTGACAAGAACGGGACGAAGTATTGGGTAGAGAATAAATGCGACAGATGCGGCGGCACGGGATATATCGAATACTTCAACTATGTTTACGGCGGCGTGTGCTTTCAGTGCAATGGCACGGGATACCACGAGCGCAAGTGGAAGGAATACACGCCTGAGTATGAGGCGAAGCTTGCTGAGCGCAGGCTTGCCAAAGCAAGGAAGGAAGCCCCTGAGAAGAACGCGAAGTTCTTCAAGCGGTACGGGCTCTCGGAAGACGGCACGGCGTGGGTAGTGCTCGGAGACACCTACCCTATCAAGGACGAGCTCAAGGCGGCAGGCGCAAAGTGGAACGGGCTGTACGGGTGGCACTTCGACCACGAGGCAGAGAACACCATTAAGGTGACCATCGACAAGGTGGCTGAGATGAACGACATCGGAGAGTGGTGGTTCTTTGACACCATCATCGTGTGCGACACGATTGAGAAGATGGTTAAAGCGGCAACGCCGACCAAAGAGACGGAGTTTGTTGGGCAGGTAGGCGAAAAGATTAAGCTCAACCTCACGTACAAGAATCTCGCGTGGTACGAGACAAGCTACGGATGCCACGAATATACGGTGTGGGTGTACAAGTTTGAGGACGAGAACGGAAATCTGTTTGTATGGAAGACGCAGACGCACGTAGACGGGCTCGACAAGGGCGAGGCGTACACGGTAAAGGGCACAGTGAAAGAGCACGCCACGTACAAGGGCGAGAAGCAGACGGTGCTCACGAGGTGCAAGGTTGAGGCATAAGCCTCAGCCTTGAGGCAGGCTCTAAAAATTGCTCATTGACATACTACCGGTACTATGTTATGATGATAATAGAGGTATGGATAAGCGCTTGAAAGGAGGAGCGAAATGACAGTTACATTCAAGCAGTACGCAGAGGAGAAACGTGCGTTCTTCACGAAGCACAACAAGAAGGGCGAGTTCAAGGTGTACACGAGCCCGATGGTGGACGACGTATATCACAAAGAGTACTGCTACAGCCACGGGGCGCAGTGGTGCGAGAGGACGGAGCTCGTACACGAGCAGGCAGTAGCTGAGGCACACGGCATCAAAATCCCCGTGACAGTGGCGCTCTACAAGACGGAATATTGGAGCACCGAAGCGCCGAGCAAATACTTCTATGAAAGGGCGTAGCCGATAGGAAAGGAGAACAAAATGAACTACGGAAGATTCGTATACTATCAGCCGAATGAGAAAGACCTCAAGGACAAGGTCGGAGACTGTCAGATAAGGGCGCTGAGCAAGGCACTCGGGAAAACGTGGCTAGAGGCGTTCGACATCATTACTCCGATTTGCAGGGAACAGCAGGTGATGGACATTTTCTCCTGCGACCTCAAGAAGACCAAAGCGGCGATGAAAGGGCTCGGCTTCGAGTATGTAGGCATTAGCAACAAGAAAGGCACGAGGCGACCTACGGTGGACAGCTTCGCCAAAGAGCACAAGACGGGAACGTACATCTGTACCGTAGCTCATCACGTTGTGGCAGTAGTGAACGGCAGGTACTATGACACGTGGGATTGCGGTGGTTGCAGTCTTTACGGGTACTATGAAATGATTTAAGAAAGGAGAACAACAATGAAAGCAAACGAAACAATCGAGATGAAGGTCAAATCCCTGCAGGCTGAGCTCGCTCGCCTCGAAGCGTTCAGCGCTATCGTGCACAAGATTGAGGAGGACATTCATTGGGAGTACTGCACAATCAAGTACGACGAAAACAAGAACGAGGTGTTTGACGAAAACGGCGAGCGCATATGGATTGAACCCGAAGAGGGCTCGTGGGGGTATGACAGCTATGTAGCACGGTGCAAGGCGCTCGAGGAAATCAAGAAAATCATATAGCCGAAACGGGCGCAAGCCCGTCCACGGGGAGGGCGTATACAAGAAAGGAGAGACAATATGTGGTACGAGGCAAAATTCTATTTCTTTGACAGACACGGCGATTCAGATAGAGACATCGTAGACAAGATGCTTATCTATGCGGAGAGCCGTATGGAGGCGTGGTACAAGGCAAGCGAATACGCAGAGGAATATGGATATGACGACTGCGTTATTGACAAGGTGAGATTCTAGCCAATGAAAGGAGGAAAGCAATGCACGCGGTACGATATAAAGACGGGCGGAAATACACGTGGCTCATCAAATACGAGTGGCACTGCTAGGGGGTGAAAGCTATGACAACCAAAAGACGAGCGAAAAACAATTATCGGTGGTATCTTTGGAGCGATATGCACAGCATCTATGAAGCCTACGGCAGACCGAGTGATAGGAAAGAAGCGGCGTGGGAACACTGTCAGCGCCTCTGCAGGGAGCATAGCGGCAGAGGGCTCAAGGTAATATCCAAGAACACCTCATTCTTCACGGCGGGGTTCGTATACGAGGAAGAAGGACAACCGATGTTTATGTACATCACTGCGAACTATAACGTGTGCGTTCCCGTTGCTGAGTGCGTTGCCGAATGATATAATCGCCTCAAAGGGGGTGAAGATATGGCAAGGAAAACACATACGAGCACGGCGGTCAAACGCAGGTATAACGAAAAGACATATACGAGGATAGAGGTTGCAGTTCCGAAGGATATGGCGGTAAGATTCACAGAGAAGTGCCTGCAGTTCGGGGTATCGAAACGGGCGGTACTTATGGACGCGATACAGCGGTTTCTAGACGAAAAATAGGCGTAAATGTCGTACTGAGCGTCGCACAGAGCGGGCGGAGACTGAGAAATCAACAAAGCGCGTTTGACTGGCAGTCAAAAGGTCAGGGGTTCGAATCCCCTATGCTCCACCAATAAAAGAGCCTGCACTCCTACGGGGGCGCAGGCTTTTTCGTTCCCTGCTGTCGTACCTGCTGTCGTACCTCTATGCGTGCAAGCGCGTCACCAAAGCTGTCCGCAGAGGCGTGAGTATAGATACGGGCTGTTATTTTGACATCGGAGTGCCCCATCATTCGGGCGGCTACTACGAGCGGAACGCCTGCGTCCTGAAGGTCGGTGCAGTAGGTATGACGGTAAAGGTACGGGGTGAAGTCGGGCGGTAGGTGCGGTTCAACAAGCGCGTTTCTTTTTACCTGCGTTCCGTGCTCAAGTTCCATCGCCCTGCGGAATCTACGCCACAGACCACGAATAGAGGTGTGGGACAGCCGATTGCCGTGAGCATTTACGCACAGATATTCATCGGGCTGAAAATCGAACTGCTGAAGGAACTCTATGAGCACACTCGGCAGAGGGATGTCACGGACACCTGCGGCGGACTTCGGTGCTCCGACAGTGCCGTCCGATTTCAGGGCACGAGTTACGTGGAGCACCTGCCGCGAGTAGTCAAGGTCAGAACGCCTCAGCACAGCCGCCTCTTGAGGGCGCAAGCCGCAGTATAACATCAGCAAAACAAACAGCCCGTCGCGTGGGTGTTTGTTCGCTGTTTTAAGGGTTAGCTCCCTCTCGTAGACAGAGATGGTACGCCGCGCAGGTTTCGACGCGCAAATCGGCGATTTCGCGCCTTTTACGGGGTTTCTAGCGGTGAGCCCGTTGTCCTCTGCCGCTTCGAATATCTGATTCAATATGATACGCACTTTATGCACGTAAGAATCCGACTTGCCTGCCATCGTGCTCAAGACACGTGTGATGTCTATTGGTTGCACGCTACGAACGCGCATTGTGCCGATAGACGGCTCAATAATGCCGTTCACGATGCCGCGCATAGTCTTGTACCACGCAGGGCTCACGCTTTCAGCTTTATATACCTCTAGCCACGTCTTCGCCCACGATGAGACGGTTTCGTTTCCCCTCACCTCTTTTACGCCTGCCTCTAGAAGCGCCTTTCTCGCACGCGCCTTTTCACGCGCCTCTGTTTTTGTGTGCCCGTAAACGTGGTATCGCTTCCCACCGAATGAAAACGTCACCTCGCACAGCTTAGCACGCGAGGTCATCTTTTCTCTCCTGATATAGCTCCACTAGTTCCTTTATGTCTGCGTCCGATTGGCGCACGTTAATGATGACCGCTTCGTGGTCTACGGTTTCCACTGCATACACGTTCAGCGGTAGCTGAGCGAATAGAATATCCATTACTGCTCCACCTGATGATAGATGCCACACAGTTCTCCCACGATGACCGCCTCGTTGTTCTCGATAGTCACGGGGGCATAAGAAGGGTTCTCCGATATGAGGAGGTATTTGTTGTTCTGCAGATAAACTCGTTTCAGGAAAGAGAGCTCCTCTCCTATCTCCCATACCGCGTATATCTTGCCTGCTGTGAACGGGGCGTAGTCTTTTAACAGCAGGGCAATATCACCGTCTCTGATGCCTGCGTTAATCATAGACATCCCCCTCACCCTCACGGCGAAATCGCCTTTTACGGCGTTGTCTAATGAGATATAGCACTCTACATTTGAAGACGAAAAAAAGCCGTTACCTGCCGATATTTCGCCGTATAACGGGATATCTCTATGATGGCTCGGCTTCTGCATTACGGTTTCGTCAAGAAGCAGGTCTGCAGGTGTGCAGTTGAAAAAGCGGCAGATTCTTTCCATTCTGCCCGTGTTCGGGCGCGGCTCAGAACCCTGAAGCCAAAACGTAACGGTCGCAGGTGTGACCCCGACGAAGTTGGCAAGGTCAATCGGGCGCTTGCCCTGCTCATCTAGCAGGCGGCGCAGGTTCGCTGAAAAGCTACTCATAATAATACTCCTTTCCCAAAAGATACCATAAGTGACAAGCGAAAGCGAAAACTATTTTAAATAAAGGTAAAAAACCCTCTTTACATTTTAGTTGAAATAAAATATAATGACAGTGTGAGTTATGGGAAAGGGGGTGAACATATGCGCATCACGATGAAGGCGGCACGGGTCAACGCAGGGCTCACGCAGGCTGAAGTAGCGAACAGAATAGGCGTTACGACCGTATGTTATTCGAATTGGGAGAACGGAAAGATTCGCATATCTGACAAGCGTTACGAACAGTTCTGCGATATTGTAGGTATGGGCGGCGATGATATTTTTTTACCGTTGCCTTTAAGATTGACTAAAAGGAGGTAACCGATGGATATTGGAGATGTTGTGAAAGTGATGCTCGGCATCTACAGCGAGTACAAGGACGAGCTTAAAGATGCGAAAGAATGGGGCGACGCAGAAATGGTTCGAAGCGCATATCACGACGTATTCGTTATCGAGGACGTGCTTGACAAGTTGGGCATCAGCTACGAGTAGAAAGGAGGAAAAAATGAAGGAATGTTTCAAGCAGGTATTCGGGAATGGCGGTTGGCTTGAGTTTGTGGGGCTCGCCGTGCTGACCGCAGAGGTTTACGCCATCTTTTGGATAGTGTGGCTAGTAAACTGAAAAACCCCACCGAAAGCGATGGGGTTTCCCGTAATGATGGACAGTTAGTTATCGAAAGTTTTGACACCGTGATTGTATCACAGAAAGGAAAGGAAATGCAAGCTAGAAAAACAACGCAAGAGGACATTATCGCGAGCCATCTCGATGATGCGCCAATTACGCAGAGGGAAGCCGCCGAGAAATACAATATTTGGAGATTGGCGGCAGTGGTTCACAGGCTTCGCGAAGAAGGAATGGAAATTGAGACAGAAATGCGTGAAGCGGCGAACGGCTCAAGGTATGCGCTATATTGGCTGAAACATTACACGAAACTTCAGTGCCCTGAATGCGGCGCGATATTCGACATCGGGAGAAGCTACTACAGAGGCGTTAATTTAGTTGAGTGCCCGTGTTGTGGAGCAGACTGCGATATGGAACACGACGACATAACGTGTCAGCCGCCTGAGAGGGACTGGCGCGAGGAAATGCGCGAGGCGTGGCTGATGGACAGAATTAAGAACTACAGATAGGGGGGGGTGTGTACAAATGCTCGGAATCAATTTTAGAAAACTGCGTGCCGACGAGATAGATGTACGGGTCGGAAACGTAACAGAAAAAGGTGCTACCCTGCTTCTTTATCAAGACGGCAGGTGCGCGATGAACGTACTAGACGAGACGCTCGGTGGGCTGATGTGGCAGAGAGACCACAAGGAGCTCAAAGGCAATATGTACGCAGGCATCGGAATATGGAACGCGGACACCTGCGAGTGGGTGTGGAAATGGGACTGCGGTGTGGAGTCTAACACCGAAAAGGAAAAAGGCGAAGCCTCTGACAGTTTTAAACGTGCCGCTGTGAATTGGGGCATCGGGCGAGAGCTCTACACTGCACCTCGCATCTTCGTAGCTTGCGACACCGAACAGAAAACGGGCGGCGGCTACAGATTATCGAATCCGTACCAATTTTACGGGGTAAAGGTAGCACACATAGAATACGGTGAAAACGGCGAAATCAGCGATTTAACGCTCGCAAATCAGTACGGCAAGCCAATATACGAAATGCAGAAAAAAGCCGCGCAAAAGGCAGAAAATCGTGTGATTACGCCATCTCAAGCCGCAGGCATTAAAGACATTCTGAACAAGACCGATTCCAATACGAAGCAATTCCTGAAGAACTTCGGCGTTGACAGTGTAGATGAGATACCTGCAGACAGCTATAACAAGGCGCAAGAACTGCTCAAGAAGAAGATTGAGCAGTGGCAGAACCGCTAGAAAGGGGGTGCAGATGTAGGTGAGGGCATTGTATAAGGGTTGTCGCCCTCACCTACTCTACAAGATGGAATCAATACTTCAAAACAAGGAAGACGGTTGCCTGCTATGTGGGAATCCATATGTAGAGGAGCATCACGTGGTATACGGCACGGCGAACCGCAAGCTGAGCACACGGTACGGATTACTCGTATATCTATGCGCAGAGCACCATAGGGGCGCTCACGGCGTACACCATAACGCGGCGCTAGACCTGCGGCTCAAGCAGATGGCTCAAAGCAGATTCCAAGAGGTATATCCTGACGAAGATTGGCTGAAGGTATTCGGGAGGAACTACATATGAACAATTTCGGTGATATGACACAGATGCTAGAGCTGAATGACCTCAACAAGAAGCTCGGCGAGAGCGTGAGGCTGATGGCTCGTTACGGCAGGGAGTACGCGCAAGCCGAACGAGACTACAAAGTACAGCTCGCACAGACGGCGTTGAAACTGCGCTCTGAAGATATGCCCGTTACGTTGATTGATAAAGTGGTATACGGGAAACACGAAGTGGCAGACGCACGGTTCAAGAGAGACGTAGCTGAAACAATGTACAACGCCTCAAAAGAAAACATCAACTCGTTGAAACTACAGATAAGGATACTCGATGCGCAGATAGGCAGAGAGTGGTCGCAAGTAAGAAAGGAGATATAAATGAACAGCGTAGCACTAGTAGGAAGGCTCACAAAAGACCCTGAGACAAGATATGCGGACTCGGGCAGTGCAGTGTCTAGGTTCACGCTCGCGGTGGATAGGCACGACAAAGAAAAAACAGCCGATTTCATCAACATCACGGCGTTCGGCAGAACTGCCGAGCTCTGCGAGAAATACCTCGTAAAAGGGAAACAAATCGGCGTGCAGGGCAAGATACAGACGGGCTCGTACAAGAACAAGAACGGTGACACCGTATACACGACTTCGGTTGTTGCAGACCGCATCGAATTCCTCGGAACAAAAGCCGCTGACAAGGAAGAACCGCAGTTTGTAGCTACGACAGAAGAAATCCCGTTCTAGGTGCAGGGGGTAATGTATGGAAAGAAACTCATTCGTGTTTTATGCCTCGTTCTACGATGCCATATCAGAGCTGAGCAAGGAACAGCAGGCAGAGGCTTACGGGGCGATATGCCAATACGCGTTCACGGGGGAAGAACCTGAGTGCGCAGGTGTGGTTCGTGCAGTGTTTAAGTTGGTCAAACCGCAGATTGATGCGAATAACCGACGCAGGGAAAACGGGAAGCAGGGCGGTCGCCCATCGAACCGAACATCGACTGAAAACGAACCTGCTAAAAACCAAACTGAAACCAAAACAGAACCAACCGCGCAAAAAGCAAAAGCTAATGAAAATGTAAATGCTAATGAAAATGTAAATGTAAATGCAAACAAGAAACACAAGTACGGCGCATACAGCCACGTTCTATTGACGGACGAGGAGTACTACACGCTCTTGAAAGATTACGGCGGTGATACCCTGCAAAATGCCATCACGTTCCTTGACGAGTATATCGAGGAGAAAGGATACAAGAGCAAATCTCACAACCTAGCGCTCCGCAGGTGGGTATTCAATGCGCTGAACGAGCGCAAGCCAAAGGCGAACGGCGGACTCCCGTACAGCGGTATAGATTTCTAGGGGGTGCACGATGGACAAGGAACAAGTGATAGGACTCCTGAATACGGTCAATGCCGCGTATCCTATGATGACGCGAAATATGGGTAACGATGAGCGGAAGGCTCAGCTCATATTGTGGTATGAGGTGTTCAAGAACGACGATGCCCGTGTTGTAGGCGCGGCGGTACGCAGGCACATACTGAGCAAACAGTTTCCGCCGAGCATCGCAGAAATACGGGCAGGCATACGTGAGCAGACGATGCCCTCCCCTGCCCTGCTTTACGAAACACTAGTGAAGCAGGCACGCAAAAGCACACGGGACGAGGTGGTAGCTATTGAGGGCGACACGTACAAGGTGCGCTCCCTCAAGAACAAAGCGTATGAGGAACTCCCTGCAGAGCTCAAAAGGTACGTGAAAACCCCTGAGGGCTTGAAAGATTGGTGCAGGGAATGGCGCTATGACCCTGAAGGCGCGAAGGAGCATTTCACACGGGAAATCAAGGCAATCCGTGAGGAAATAGACAACGAGAAAGTTATTGGCGGACAGTATATGTTAAACGAAAGGAGATAAAACAATGTCCAAGATGAGAATGCTCGAAATTGATGGGAAAAAACTCTTAAAGGAACTGAAAAAGCGTGGGCTCAACGAGCTTGAAGCTTCTGAGGCGCTCGGGTACGACAGGTACTACATCAGGAAGCTGAGAGGCAGGGGTCGCATCGGGAGCGCGATGCTCAAGGCTATAGAGAACAAATACTGCATCGCGTATGAGGACATCAAGCCTGACAGTGACGTTGAGGAACAGCAGGTATTGAATCTCGTTCAGCCGCAGTGGCAAGGGGCGCAGATAGACTACGAGAAGCTCGAGTGGCATATGCGCAGAGCATTCGCCGCCGCGCTTCAGGACAGAGGGCTGTGAAAACAGCCCTCAGGCGCAGAAAGCAGGTAAATTATGGTGCTAGTGATAATAAAGACATTCGTGTACATAATCGCCATCATATTGTGGATGCAGACTATATTATGGGCGGCAGGCGAGTACAAGAAGGAGGACAGCCTTGATGGTATGAACTACTTCGAGTTAAAGCACGAGGTGGAGATGCTACAGAAGGCGAAGGCGCAGAGAGCGAAAAGGAGGGGAAACAGATGAGTACTAGAGACTGTGAGCGGTGCGTGTTCGCGAGACCTTACGGGGGCGAAAATGATAATCGCTGTTCTGCGTGGGACTGCGAGTTCATCGACCGAAAGGAAGCCATCAAGGCATACCGTGAAAAGATGGCGGGGAAAGGAGTAGCGATGAGACTGATTGATGCAGACGCACTAAAGAAAGATGTGGAAGATTTTCAGAGTTGTTACAATGGCTTTTCAGACACTTATGACAAAGCGTTTATTATCGGAGCGATAGAAGAACAGCCGACCGTCGATGCGGTCGAGGTCGTGAGGTGCAAGGATTGCAAGCATAAGCAACAATGTCGGAAGGCTGTTGAATATATAACACGCGAGCCGACATCAGTAACTATCGGCTACAAATCGATTGACTATTGCAGTTACGGAGAGAAAAATGATGATAATAACACACGACCATAGAGTATCAGTGAGCCCGCCCGACTCGTTCGGACGCAGGTACATCTTCCTAGTTAAAGAATCTTGTGAGCGAAAAGGGTACGCCTGCAGGGTAACGGAATCAACCATAGCAATCACGGCGCAGTGGCAAGAGGCGTTTATTAACGAGGAGAAAAAAGATGCATGAGTGCTTTCACTGTTTAGCTCAATCAGTAATATGGGACAGCGACTTTACGTTTGAGGATTTTGGTCTCGAAGGCGAGGGTATCGTGCACTGTTGTCACTGCGCGAACTGCGGCGCTGAGATAACCTACTACGTTCCAATAGAGGAAGAAGAAAATGAAATTCACGATACGGGGCAGGCTTGACGGGCTGAATGAGTACACTGCGGCGAACAGACAGAACAGATACGCAGGCGCGGCGATGAAAAAGAAAAATCAGCAGGCGGTGGCGTTCGCGCTGATGGGGCACAATGAAAGATACGATAGACCCGTTCAGCTTCGGTGCGTGTGGTACGAGCCGAACAAGCGCAGGGATATTGACAACGTGGCGTTCGCGAAAAAATTCATACTAGACGCGCTCGTTGAGCACGGAACAATCAAAGGCGACGGGTGGGAGTACGTGGCAGGGTTTACGGACGAATTTCACGTTGACAAAGAAAATCCACGTGTAGAGGTGGAATTGCAGTGACCGTATTCGCGCGAAATTTGCGTTTTAACGGGCTTTTATAGCCTAGATGGTGAAATACTATGGAGGGAGAAAAACAATATGACAGACGAAGCATTTATGGCGAGGCGGTTTTTTCGTGAGATGCTGAACCTATCGGTGAAGCTCAGAATCAATAGATTGGATTACGAGGACGTCTTCAACAAGGCGCAGGGGTGCGGAAGCCTCAACGCAGGGTTCAAGGTGCAGACGTCACCGCAGGGAGATGCGATGCAGGTAGCAGTCGCGGAGATGGCAGAGCTTGATGACGAGTACCAAAGGCTCTTCCAAGATTATATGTTGCACCGACAGAAAGCGAGGGGGCTCATAAGCTCCATCAATGACACACGCCTGCAGAACGTGCTCCGCCTGCGGTACTGCGCAGAAATGCGCCTCAAAGATGTAGCTGACGAAATGCACTACGACTATGACTACATCAAGAAACTACACGTTCGGGCATTAGCAGAATGTGGGAAAATAATGGCGGCGAGCTGATGTTGTACCCTGAATGACCCTTTCGGTTGTGATAGTATAGTAACGGCAAAAGCGGCACACTTTCCATACATATCCTTCTGTTTTTAGCGGCATTCGGAAAAAGGCACTTCGGTGTCTTTTTTCGTTTATTAAATGGGAAAAGAATGAAAAAAGAATACGTGACAGTTCGGGTTGAAGACCTCATACCGTATGCGAACAACCCACGCAAGAATGAGCAAGCGGTGGAGGCAGTACGAGAAAGCATCAAGCAGGTTGGGTATATCACGCCTATCGTGATTGATGAAAACAACGAAATACTTGCAGGGCATACGCGCCTCAAGGCACTTGACGCCGACACTGTTGAGGTGCTACGTGTTACGGGGCTCACTGAGGAGCAGAAAAAGAAATACCGCCTGCTCGACAACAAAACGGGCGAGCTCGCATCGTGGGATTGGGATAAGCTAGAAATGGAACTTCAGGGGCTAGATTTCAAGGGGTTCGACTTCGGCTTTATCACGGAAGAGAACGTAGACCCGTATGATAACAGCGGCGATGCAGGGTGTCTTCAGCGAGATTTTATTGCTCCCCCGTTCTCGGTGCTCGATGGACGACAGGGCTATTGGCTCGAGCGAAAAAGATGGTGGAAAGCACAGATACAAGACAACGCTGAAGCGCGTGAGGTGGAAGCAATTAGCCACAACTTCAATCGCGGAGGAGCGGCGTCAATCCTCGACCCCGTGCTGAGCGAGATAATCGTGCGGTGGTTTACACCTCAAGATGGTTCGCGAGTATTTGACTGCTTTGCAGGCGACACAGTGTTCGGGTATGTAGCAGGGAGTCTCGGGCACAGCTTCACGGGGATAGAACTGAGGCAAGAGCAGGCGGACTTCAACAGCGAACGAACAAAAGAACTCCCCGTCACATATATCTGCGACGACGGCAGAAACGTAGACAAGTATCTCCCTGCAGGGACACAAGACCTATTCTTCAGTTGTCCGCCATATTTCGACCTCGAAGTTTACAGCGACAATCCAAGCGACGCAAGCAATCAAGAAACATATGAGGATTTTTATAAGATACTTGATGAGGCGTTTACAAAAGCAATCGGCTGTCTCGCGGATAACCGTTTCGCCGTGGTTGTTGTAGGGAATGTGAGAGATAAGAAGACGGGCGGATATTATAACATCGTTGGCGACGTCGTAGACACGTTCGTTCGTAACGGGATGCACTTCTACAACGATATGATTATCCTCGACCCCGTTGGCAGTGCAGGCATAAGAGCGAAAAACGGAATGAAGCGACGCAAGGTTGTCAAGGTACACCAAAACGTACTCGTTTTTTACAAGGGAAATCAAGACAAGATAAAAGATATTTTCCCGAGCATAGAGGTGGAAATAGATGAAAGCAAAGATGAACAAGTGGAGCTGTTGGATAACTGAGACAGACCCTGCCGCGCTTGATGATATTTTTACGGGGTGTCTGTTAGAAGCAGGGTTCAAGATTGTAAATCAGTGCGAACATTATTTCACGCCATATGGTTATACAAAGTTATGGCTACTCGCTGAGAGCCACCTAGCGGTTCACACATTTCCTGAGGAAAATAGGACATATGTTGAGTTGTCGAGTTGCGTGGATATGCAGTACAGCAAGTTCCTGACCGCGTTTGCGAGGAGCGGCGTTGAGACATTTGATGTCGGTGAACAAAAATGAACCTGAAAAATACAGAGGCTACACAGTTCCAAAGCGGTTCGCAAGCGGCTGAGGCAGGGCGTAAAGGCGGTATCGCATCGGGTCGCGCAAAGCGCAGAAAGAAGACGATGCGTGAGGTGTTTGATGCCATAAGCGACAGAGCCGCGCCTGAGATGATTAAGGTGCAGGCTGAGCAGTTGGGTTTACCCGTGCCGCTCACGCTTGAAGAAGCCTACGCCATAGCAATGGCAAAAGAAATCATCAACGGCAACGTCGGCGCATATAGGGCGGTGGCAGAAGTGCGCGGTGAACGGGTAACGAAGCAAGAAGTAGATGTGACACTAGCGAGCGAACAGAGCAAGCTGTCAGAACTGCTAGAGCAGAGGAAAGCAAGGCGCAATGAGGCTGTCACCGAAGTATGATGCGTTCCTAGATGCGGAAGCCGAGGTTGAGTTTCTTGAGGGAACAACGCAGGCAGGCAAGACAACGGTCGGCGTATACAAGTTTATGTTCGAGGTCGCTGAAAGCCCGAAGCGACAGCACATTATCGCAGGGCTAGACACGGGCACTATCGAGAAAAACATCATAGACAAGGAGAATGGCATTCTTGACGAATGGGGCTCGCTCGTTACGTACAACGGGGGCGGCTCAAGCAAGACCTCAATGCCGCACATCTTATTCCGACCGTTCGCAGGCGTAGAAAAAATCATATACATATTGGGCTACGACGACAAGCGCAGGTGGAAAAAGGCGCTCGGCGGTCAGTACGGGTGTCTGTACATTGACGAAATAAATATCGCCGATATGGACTTTGTGCGTGAGGCATCAATGCGGTGCGACTACCTGATAGCAACGCTCAACCCTGATGACCCTGCCCTGCCCGTATACGACGAGTATATCAACCACAGCAGACCGCTTCCTGAGTGGGAGGCAAGCGAACCAAAAGAGATATTGGAACTGCTTGACAAAGAACCGAAGCCCCGATGGGTGCATTGGTTCTTTTCATTTGAGGACAACGTAGCACTCACAAAAGAAAAGTACGAGCGGACGGTGCGTGCAGTGCCTGAGGGCACAAAGCTATGGAAGAACAAAATCCTAGGATTGCGCGGACGCGCCACGGGGCTCGTATTCTCCAATTTTACGGGCGAAAACATAGTAAAGGTGAAAGCGGTAAGGGAAGCGATAAAAGCCCGTCAAATCGCGTTTAAACGCCTCATAATGGGCATTGACACGGCATACTCCACACAGAGCCCCGACACCATCGCGATGATATTCTGCGGCATCACCAAAGACGGCGACTTGTACGTGCTAGAGGAGCGCGTGTTCAATAACGCTGAGCGCCACGAACCGCTCGCGCCTTCCGATGTGGTGGTGCAGGCGGTTGACTTCGCTGATTACTGCCGTACAGCGTGGGGCGACTTCAGATACATATTCATAGATTCGGCAGACCAAGCAACAATCACAGAGGCACAAAAGTTCAAGCGTGACAGTGGGAGCATATATCAATTCGTGCCCGCGTACAAACAAATGAAAGTGCTCGACAGGATAAACCTGCAACTCGGGTGGATTGCCAAAGGGCAGTTCCTCGTATGTGAGCACTGCAGGGAATACCTGCGTGAGATTGGCGTGTACAGTTGGAAGGACGACAAGGACGAGCCCGAAGACCGCAACGACCACACGATAAACGGGTGTCAGTACGCGTGGCTTCCGTACACTAAGGAAATAGGAATCAAGGAGAAGAAATGAGCCTGATGGACAACGTAAGAACAAAGCTTCAGTCGTGGTTACAGATAAACCCACCTCTTGCGATGATGATTAACATTCAAGAGGTGCTCGACTATAACGGCAACGCCATCAAGAATCGCATATGGTATCGCGGAGATGCGAGTGAGTTGGAACAGCTTTATTGGCAGATACCGAAGCACGCCGCCACGAGCGAATATCAGAAATTTTGGGCTTCAAGACCGACCGCAGGCATAGAGATGAGAAAGATTCATACGGGTCTGCCTGCCACGATGGTCAACATACTCGCGAACATTATTGTCGCCAATATCAACGACTATTCGTTTAACGGTTCACAGCCGATTCAGGAATTGTGGGTAGAACATATTGACGCAGAGAACCACATCAAGCGGCTCACCGAAAAGGCTATAAAGGAAGTGCTCGTCATTGGCGACGGGGCGTTCAAGATAAGCATCGACCCCGAACTGAGCGACTATCCCATCATCGAGTTCTATGCAGGCGACAAGATAGATTATGTGTGCAAGCGCGGCAGGGTACAAGAGGTCATATTCAAAAGCTACCACCAAAGCGAAATCGGCACGCTAGAGCTAAAAGAGCATTACGGGCACGGATATATAGACTACGAACTGCTCAGGGGTGAAGACCCGATAGATATGACCGTTGACCCACGCTTCGAAGACCTTGTACGCGTTGAGTGGGAGGGGAACGATATGATGGCTGTTCCCGTGAAGTTCTACAACTCCAACAAATACGAGAACCGTGGGCAGAGCATTTACGACAAGAAGATTGATGCGTTTGACAGCTTCGACGAAGCCTATTCGCAGTGGATAGACGCACTCCGCGCAGGCAGAACAAACACGTATATTCCCGAGAGCCTGCTACCACGTGACCCAAACACGGGCAAGGTGCTCAAGCCGAACGCCTTTGACAACCGCTATATCCGCACAGACGCAGATATGTCGGAACGGGCAAACAATAGAATCACGGTAGAAGCCGCCGACATACGGCACGACAGCTATATGGCGACATACGCCACGGCACTCGACCTCTGCTTGCAGGGTATTATGAGCCCTGCCACTCTAGGGGTAGACGTGAAAAAACTCGACAACGCGGAGGCACAGCGCGAGAAGGAAAAGGTAACACTCTACACGCGTGACGCTATTATTGAAGCATTACAGCCGAGTCTTGAGCAGTTGGTTGAGGCTACGATACTCGCATACTACAGAAGCATCAACAAGGCAGTTCCTGAGTACACTGTAGATATAACATTCCAAGACTACGCGAACCCAAGCTTCGAGTCGCAGATTGAAACAATCGGCAAGGGCAGAACGCAGGGCATTTTGAGTATTGAGGCGTGCGTGGAAGAATTGTACGGCGACGACCGTGACGACGAGTGGAAAGCCGCAGAAGTACAGCGCCTGAAGAATGAGCAGGGCATCGTAGAGCTTGAAGAGCCAAGCGTCACGAACGAGCTATTCAACGGGTTTAGCGCTCTGAACTGATATGGCAACGGCAAAGGAAATCACGAAGGCGTTCAAAAGAATAGAGAATGAGCTCATTCACGATATGATTAAACACCTTGAGAAGCACAAGGTGGACGAAGTGACCGAGGGCAAGCAATGGGAGATGTGGCAAGCCCTGCAACTCAAAGAGCTCGAGAAGTACAAGTACAACAACGCAAAGAAGTTCGGCACTGAGTATCTAGGGCTCAATAAGAAGATACAGTCGCTGTTCTTAAAAACGGGAAACGACGCGCAACTCAAAGAAGAACACGCTTTGATGAAGGCTATCAAGGCAGGTGACTACGAGCCGCTTGCTCCCGTTGACACAAGCATCGGGGTCGGGTTCTTTGGCATAAACGAGGAGAAGATGAATGCCCTGCTTGACGCTACGGAAGCTGATTTCGTAAAGGCGGAGCACTCTATATTCAGGAAAGCCAATGATGAGTACCGCAAAATCATATTTGACGCTCAGATGTACGCTTCCGCAGGGAGCTACGAAAAAGCGATTGATATGGCGACTAAGGACTTCATCAAGGCAGGTTTCAACACGATACAATATAAAGGGTGGTACGACAAGGACGGCAAATACCATCAAGGCGCACAGCACAAGGTCAGTGACTATGCGGCGATGGCTATCAAAACGGGGCAGAAGCGAGCCCACCTGATGGGCGAGGGCAACGTGCACGCACGGTTCGGGAATCACACGGTGCAGGTAAACATTCGTCAGGATATGTGTCCCGTGTGCGCTCCGTGGGTCGGAAAAGTGCTCGTCGACGATGTCTACGGTGGCGGCACGTTCGAGGAGGCGGCGGCGCTGAACCTGCCGACGCTTTCGCAGGCGATGGCTGAGGGGTTTCTGCATCCGAACTGCAAAGATATGTATTCGCTGTACATAGAGGGAATATCCCTGCCTGCCATACCGTGGACGCAAGAGGAGCTCGACAAAATCAATGCGAAGTACAACACTGAGCAAAAGATGGAGCACGCGATGGATATGGCGGACACATATCAGCGGCTCGCGGACAATCAGCTCGACTCCGACAACAAGGCAATGTATGAAGCCCGTGCCGACAAGTGGCTTGACGTGCATAGCAACTTGTTAGACCAATACATAGACGAAAATGTAGATGCAGACATTTCGGACTTCCTTGACGCTACGGATACATCGGACATTTTTGATTCCATTTTTGATTCCGAGGAAGGCTTAGAGAACGACACGCTTGAGTGGATTATGGCGGAGAAAACGCCGCAAGAGGTATACGATGAAGCAAAAGCGGCATATGACGCGCTCGATGCTGAATATTATAAAGCACTAGATGATTATATGAATGCCCCACCTGAAACGGAGCAGGCGTTATTCGAAAAGTGGAAGGAAGTAAAAACAAAGTTCGACGAAGCGAAAGAAGCGCTCGCGCAGGCATCAAGCGCACTTCCGAAACCTGAGTACGTTCTTAAGAACGGGTTGATTAACAAGACCGCGAAGATGAAAGGTTCGGTGAATGGCACGCTGACGAAGCCGATGGCGTATCACGAAATGACGCTCAAGCCGAACATAAAGAGCACAGCGGAACAAATCAAAGCGCTTGAGGCGGCAGGTTCAGTACAGAATAAGAACTTACAACTCAAGCAACTATATCAGCAGGGTCTTGATTTACTAGCGGAGAAGCACGCGGAACTCAAGGCAAGTGGTGCACCGTTGAAGGACTACGGGAAACTCGGCGGATATAAAGGGGTGTGGACGAAGAAACTCAAGCAACTCACGCTCACAGATGACATCACAAGCCTGCAGGATTCAATCCTATATTTTGAAGAACAGAAAAAGTACGAATTTGCGTGGCTCAACGTGCCGCCTGACAAGGTATACAGCGGCATATGGAAAGACGATGTAAAGCTGTCAGATTGGAAAGACAAGGCGGCTTCGTTCTTAGCAAAGGAAGATTATTACAACAACAAAATCGCGCAGGGGTATGACGTAGCGCATTATCAGCAGATGCTTGACCTGCTCCACGAGTATCAGCAAGAGGGGCAAAAGTATTCCAATATATTGGACAAGTATGACCCTGACATCAAACAACTGCAGGCGGAGCTCCAACAGAAACAAAACGAGCTTGACATACTGCTCCACGGCAAGAAAGCCGCCGCATCAGCAGGCGGTGCTCCGAATGCGGCTTACGACGAAGCACGGCTGAAAGCGGTGCAGTTGAATACGGATGCAAGGAAGTCAGACCGCGAGTTCAGACCGCAGGCTTCCGCAGGGTGGCTCGCGGCAACAGATGCAGAACGGCAGGCGGCATACGATTACACAGCAGGCTCAGGAAAGTTCAATCACGTGCTGTACTTCAAAGAACCGTTGGCTACCGAAAAAGGATACGGCAGAGGTTGGGATAAATCAATACGTGAGTTCACTACGATGATTGATAAATCCCCTGCCCTTTCCGAAGACCATTGGGTGCGTCGCGGCACGGGCTACACCGAAATCGCGCAACTTGTGGGATTCGGCAAAGACAAGGGCAGTATCAGCCGTATTGCAAGCGATTTACACTACAAGAGTGAAAGTGAACTTAAAAAAGAGCTCATCGGAAAAGGCGGCAGGCTGTACAACTTCCTTTCCTCGTCTCCGACAGAGGGGCACGGCTTCGGCGGCGAAATTGATATTCAGATATTCGCGCCTACGGGTTCAAAGGGTATTTACTCAGAACCGTTCTCGCACTACGGCGACGGTGCGGGGAGAAGATGGGACGGCAAAAGCGAACAGCGGTCAATCGGGTACGAACAAGAGTATATATTTCAGCGCGGCGGATGGTATGATATAATAGACGTGAAGAAGACACACAGAGGGTTGCAGGTGACATATCTGCACAGACCTGAAAAGGGGTACGACACATATGACCAATGATAAATATTCGCCCGTGGCGTTCAATCCCGACGTTGAACTTTCTGCGCGAGACTGCTATAACTGCCTCATCGCATTCATAGACGGAGACCCTGAACTTGCGGCTTGCACGATGTTTGAGGACGGCAAGCCGCTCAGGGTGCAGACAGCCGAAGAGCACTGCCCGTTCCGATATTGGGAATTGGAGGAAGCCGACACGGAAACCCTGCAGGCTGTCATTGATTTTGATGAATATGCACGGGCAAATTGGTTCGGGTATAACGGGCAAATAAAAGACATTGACAAGATACGGGGCATACTCAGCCGCAGGGTATCCCCGTAAAGGGGCAAAATCGCCGATTTAACGGGTTTTTTCACCGCAGGGGTATAGCTATATCCTTGTAATTATCAGCCGCCGAAAAAGGCGGTTTTTTCGTGAAATGATATATGACCACACAACAGATGCATACCGCAGGCGATGGGCGGCACTAGGAGACGAGCGGTTCAACGGTGCGTACTATTATTCGTGCGAAATCGTAAAGAACATCATACCACGGGTAAAAACGGAGCGCGATTGGGTGACCATAAACACCAACGGCGACGCATCGGACGGGAGCATCGTTTTCATTCACAACAACCTTTATCCGTTCATCTACGATTGGCTCAAGCCATTCAAAGACCTGATATTGGTGTGCGGTGTGCCTGAAACCTGCGGCAAGGTAAAACATCTCGGAACGCCGATATACCTGCCGCTGTCGATTGATGTGCAATACGTGCAGACATACCGAACCGAAAAGGACAAAGGCACGGCGTTCGCAGGCAGACCAAGCAAAGGGAGAAACCTGCCGAACAACATCGACCGCCTTGAGGGGCTTCCGCGTCACGAACTGCTTCTGCAGATGGCACGTTATGAGCGCATCTACGCAGTGGGAAGAACTGCGATTGAGGCAAAGGCGCTCGGGTGCGAGATACTCCCATACGACCCACGCTTTCCCGATGTAGGGGTGTGGCAGGTTCTAGACAACAAAGAGGCGGCAAAGCTCCTACAACGGGAACTCGACAAAATTGATTACATCACATCATAAATACTCCTTTCATAGTTGGGGCAGAAATGCCCCTTCTATGGGCGGTCAATCGGCTTGCGCAGGGGTTCAAGTCCCTACCGTCCACCTATGTGAGACACACAAAAAACTGTGAAAGTGAGACACACGCAAAACTGTTATTCGTGAGACACACGTAAAACTGTAGAAAGAGGAGAAAATGGCAGAAACAATCACGAGCACGAACGTCACGACGGGCGCTACAGTTTCGACAGCGCAGGGCATTGATTACGCCAAAATCGGCGAGATGCTTGACGGCAAACTCAAGGCAACGGAGGACTCCTTTCTTAAGGGCTACCTCAAACAGCAGGGAATCACGGGCGACGAGATGAACCAAGCGATTGAGATGTTCAAAAAAGAAAAGGAATCGCGTGAGCCTAACATTGACGCGCTGAATCAGCAGATTGCCGACAAGGAAAATGAAATCGCCGCCGCGAATAAACGAGCCCTGCTCGCTGAGACAAAAGTGCAGGCGATGTCGATGGCAAGCGAGCTCGGCGTTGAGCAAAAGGTTGTTCCGTACCTGCTCAAGATGGCTGATTTATCCGCTGTCATTTCGAACGGTCAAATCGACCAAGAAAAGTTAAAGGAAAGTCTAAACGAGGTCATCACTGACCTGCCGCAGTTAAAGATAACCGCGGAGGAAAAGGGCAACGGGTTCAAGATTGGGGCGGATGCCGCAAACGAAGCCAAAGCTACTCAGGACGAGCTCGCTAGGATTTTCGGTGTGAAAATGAAATAGGAGAAAAATCAAATGGCAAACACTATCAATTATGCTGACAGCTTTTCTCAGTTCCTCGTGCAGAAGTATGAGGCTGAGATGCGCTCTTACGGGCTCACGCAGTCGAACCCTCAGGTGCAGTGGCTCAACGCCAAGACCATCAAGCTTCCTGTCGTTACCCTTTCGGGCTACAAAGACCACAGCAGAAGCATCGGCTTCAATCAGGGCTCACTGACCAATACGTGGGAAGCGAAGACCCTCAGCTTCGACCGTGATGTTGAGTTCTTTGTTGACGCGATGGATGTTGACGAAACCAATATGGTCGCAAGTGTTGCGAACATTCAGACGGTGTTCGAAACTGAGCAGGCTATCCCTGAGACCGATGCGTACAGATTCTCGAAGCTGTTCGCTGATTTCGTGACCAAAGGCGGAACGGTCGACACTACCACCCTCAACGCCTCGAACTTCCTTACGTGGTTCGACACTGCGATGGAGGGAATGGACGATGCAGGTGTTCCTGAGGAGGGCAGACTGCTCTACCTGACCCCTGCTATGTACAAGATTGCGAAGAACGCGCAGGGCATCACTCGCTATATGATGCTCAACCCGAACAACGGTACAGTGAACCGCAAAGTATGGGATTTAGACGACGTTGAGCTCATCAAAGTCCCGTCTGCGAGAATGAAAACGCAGTACGACTTCACGGAAGGCTTTACGCCTGACGATGAGGCGGGTCAGATTAACTGCATCGCCGTTCACCCGAACAGCGTTGTCGCAAGAGAACGGTACGCGTATATCAAGATGTTCGCGCCAGGCACGGACAGCAGAACGGGCGACGGTTACATCTATCAGAACCGCAAATATGGTGACTTGTTCTTGCTTGACCAAAGGCTTGCAGGCGTAGCCATCAACGCTACGAAAGCGACCATCACGAGTCACTAATAGGAGGGGCAGATGAAAGCCAAGAAAGCGAATAGAAGCTATACAATCACCGAGGCGGAGGTCAAGTCGTGGCAGAAAGAAGGCTATGACATCTACGATGACCACGGCAGAATCGTCGCATACGGAGCAGGCAAGACCGTTCCGTTCGACAAGTATATGAAGGCTATCAACGCCTACGAACTGCTCGAATCAGAGAACGCTGACCTCAAGGCGAAACTCGCAGAGCTTGAAAAAAGGCTTGAGAAGAAAAAGGTGAAATAAAATGTACGAGCCTTATGTTACGGCAACTGAATACACTGAGCTCGGGTACAGCACTATCCCGACCGAAGCACTGCCGCAGGCGCTGAAAGAGGCAAGCCGCGAAATCGACAAGCTGACATTCAATCGCATTGTGGCAAAGGGGTTCGAGAACCTGACGCAGTTTCAGCAAGAGCTCATTCAAGAAGTGGTCTGCAGGCAGGCGGACTTTTTGTACAGCAACGCGGACGCGCTCACTAGCGTTCTTGACAGCTACACCATTAACTCGGTGTCAATGCACTTCGGCACGGGATTCAACGTGGGGATGTACAACGGCGTTCCGATGCTCGGCACGGTCTATTCCCTGCTTGAGCAGACGGGGCTCTGTTGCAGACTTGCGAGGTGATTGGTATGAAATATCCTGACCTCGTGCCTGCGTGGGTATGCACGACGCCAATCACCGTCACCATCGAGAGCGAGGAGCTAACTGAGGACGGAAGCCCTACAACGACCACGCTCAAAGGGCTGAAATGTAATTGGCAAGACGGCGGCAGGGTTGTTCTCACCAACGAGCAGAAGGTGGTTCAGGTGACGGGACGGGCTTTCTTCCACGGCGACATCTGCCCTGCCATATCCAACATCACCGCAGGGACGGCGGTTGTTTTTGGAGAACTGCGAGAAATTCATCAGGGATTCAAACGCCGCAATCCCGACGGCACAGTTAATCACACGGAGATACAATTTAAGTGAGCGGAAATATCAAAATAGTCATTGACAAAGCGGCACTCACCTCGTTCAAATCGCTAGCGTGCGAGGCACTCGTTGAGACTGCAGGTATGCTCGAAAACGAGGTGCGGAACGCGCAGGTAATGCCACGCCGTTCGGGTGCGTTATCGGACTCTATGTACCTAGATGTTCACGATTGGCACAAGGGTATCGTGAGCCTTTCCTACCCTGCGTCGATAGAATACGCGCGAATACTGTACTATCACCCTGAATACAACTTTTACAAGGGCATCAACCCGAATGCTCAGGGCGAGTGGTTCAAGCCGTGGCTCAAGGGCGGCGCGTATGCAGACCGACCGAAGCAGATTTTCGAGGGGTACATCAAGATGAAAATGGGGAAATGATATGCTGACACAGTTTAAGGACTATCTAAAAACGCTCGGCGTTGCGGAGCACTACTACATCGGCAAGATTGACAACTTCAAGGAGAAAACCGTGGGGCTGTACTCGATGCCGTTCGCCGAACGGGTAGAGGCATTCGGGAAACAATCGTCGTATGATGTTGCAGGGGTGCGGATTCTCGTTCATTGGAACAAGTCAATGTCAGAGACAGAAGCCGCCGCACGCAGGCTGTACTCCGCTATTCGTTATATCCAAGATGTTCAAATGTCAGACAAGTACGTCTTCTATGTTGACCTCAGCATCGGAGAGCCGCAGTTCCTCGGCAGTGACGAGAACGGCGTGTACGAGTATCACATTATGGGATTTATTTATTATAGGAGGTAAGAAATGCCAAACACGGGCGTATTTCCTTGCTACGAGAACCAATTCAAGGTCAAGGTCAACAGCACGTATTCTACCATCGCCGACTGCGAGACCTTCGAAGTGTCGTTCGACAACGGCATTGAGGAGTGGACTCCTTTTGAGTCGGAGGGGTGGGTGCGCAGACTGATGACTGCGAAAAGCGTGACAATCACCGTTTCAGGCAAACGGAATGTCGGCGACACGGGCAACGACTACATCGCAGGGCTCGCGTTCGAGAACGGGCTGAACGCTATCGTTGATTTTCAGTGGACATTTTGGGACGGCACGGTCGTGACCTTCACCGATTGCCCTATCAATGTCACAGCCCTCGGCTCAGGCGCAAGCACCGACGTCGCTCCGCTTGAGTTTGAAGTGCTCAGCAACGGCAAGCCGACAGTCACGTCTGCGTAACAACACAAGGGGGGAAAGGAATGATATATTCACTGACGGACAAACTGAACTTTGACGAGAATCCACAGATTGAAATCAAGGGGAAAAAGGTAACGGTGAACTCCGATGCCGAAACCATCTTGAAGATTCTTTCTGCCACAAAGGGCAAGGACGACGCAGACGCTACCCTTGCGGCGCTCGACCTGCTTTTCAGCAAGAAAGACCGCGAGATTATCAACGGGTTCAAGCTGTCTATGAAGGACTACCTCACTCTCGTCAATGCCGCCGTCGCGCTTGCGATGGGCGAAGACCCCGACAGCACACGGGGGGAATGACAGACCCGTACTACGACCTCAGCGATGATTTCGACTTGATATATGCAAGTTTTCTGTCGCAGTACGGGGTGAGGTTAAGTCAAGACCTACGGGGAATGAGTTGGCGTGAGTTCGCCTATCTTGCAGGTGGGCTCACGCACGACACTCCGCTCGGGCAGACAATCGCGATACGGTCGGAGAAAGACCCCGAACGGTTAAAGCAGTTCACGCCTGAGCAGAAGCGTATTCGGAACGAATACCGTAGGCGGCAGGCGAAGGAGATGACGAAGGAGCAGGCGGCAGATGCCTACGAACAAATCAAAAAGGCGTTTCTGAGCCTCGCGAAATGATGAAGAAACTAAAATGCGAGAAGTGCGGAAAGACCCTGCTCTTGATAGAGTACGGGCATATTGAAATCAAGTGCCCACGGTGTGGGCATAAAACGACAGTAGAGATACGGGTAACGAGTAGCGTCGCCACGAGATAGGCTAGACAACCGACCTGCAAAGGAGGGGGATTATGCCGAACTCAGTTGGCGACGTTTTTTTAAATTTACAACTCAATACGAAGCCGTTCGAGAAGTCATTAGAAACAGTATCTAGCGGCAACTCGACGAACAAAATCGGCGCACAAATCAACAACGGCATCGCGAAAGGAATGGGCAAGCACACAGCCTCCCTCAATGCGTTAGCCAATACGCTCGGCGGAAATTGGGGAAGCCTATTCGGGAAAGCGGCAGGCGGTGCGGCAGTATTGGCGCTCGCGAAGTTCATTAAGAAAGGGCTTGAGCTGAACTCTGCATTCCACGCCGTGTCGGATATGGCAGAGCGGGCGTTCCCGAATATGTCGGCAGAGGTTGAGGCGTTCACCAAAACGGCGCTCAACAACTTCGGGCTGTCTGAGACATCTGCCCTGCGGCTCGTTTCCACGTTCGGCGTTATGGCGAACTCGATGGGAATGACCGAAGAGCAGGCGTTCGAGATGTCCAAAACGCTGTCGGCGTTATCGGGCGATATGGCTTCGTTCTACCACATCAGCGTGGAAGAAGCGCAGAACAAACTCGAGGGGATATTCAGTGGGCAGACCCGTTCGCTGAGGCAACTCGGCATCGTAATGTCGGAGGCTTCGCTGTCGCAGTTTGCGCTCGCTCAGGGCTACACCAAAACGTACAACGAGATGACCGAGCTTGAAAAAGTACAGCTCAGGTATCTGTTCGTATTGGATAGAACCAAGTTAGCGCAGGGCGACGCGTTGCGCTATACGCACGCCTACGGGAACGAGGTGCGCAAACTCAAACAGAATTTCGAGCAGTTCCAAATCAGCCTCGCTGAAGGGTTTAGGGGCATCGTCACTCCGATTCTTACGTGGCTGAATATGATACTCGTGAAGCTTCAGCAGTTGGCGGCGGTGTGGTCTGCGTGGATAAAGCGGATACAAGCGCCGTTCAAGGCGGTAAAGGGGCTCGGAGGTCTGATACAAGGGGCGCTCGGTAAAGCTACGACGGAGCAGGTGCAAGACCTAGATGACAGCGTTGCAGGCGTGAGCGATTCTGTCAGCGGCGTTGGAGACAGCGCAAAGGGCGCGAAGAAGCAGGTGAAAGAACTGCGCCGCGAACTGCTCGGATTTGACCGCATCATAAAGCTCACGAAGCAAGACGCGGACACGGGCACATCAGGAGATTCGGGTGCAGGCGGAGGCATTGGCGGTCTCGGCGGTCTAGATATTGGCTCAAGCTATGTCAACGACTACGACACCTCGCTCCTAGAGGACATCAAGATACCGCCTGCGCTATCAGCGGCATTAGAGAAACTCGGCAACGCCTTTGAAAAGCTGTTTCGGGTGTTCAAGGACATCGGGAAATGGGTGCTCGATAACGTACTTCGACCATTCGCGGATTGGTTTAAAAGCAGTATGCTCCCCGCCCTGCTTGAGAACCTTGCTCCGATTATACGGATTATTGCGCTTGTGTTAGATGAGCTGTTCGCTGTCGTGAAGATTCTGTGGGAGTTCATCAAGCCGATTGTGAAGTGGGTCGGCAAGGTGCTCGTCAACTCCCTGAAACGTGGCGCAAAGGCGCTCGAGTATATCGTTGATATCCTTGAGTGGTGGTGGAGCGTACTCAAGCCGATATTCGAGCTCATCATTAAAAAAGTTCAAGAGGCGTGGGAGACGGTGGAGACCGCATTCCGCAAGGTGAAGCGGCTCAAGTTCTTCCGAGACCTGAAAAAGAAAATGCAAGAGTTCAAGAAGGGCATTGCCAAGTTCCTACTCAAGCCTCTTGAGTTCTTTATGAAGGCACTTCAGGCACTAGGGAGAGCGCTTGACGCGCTGTTCGGGGAAGGCACTGCCAAGAGCCTCGGGCTAGACTTCAAGGTTGAAGACCTGCAGAACCTGCACGACCAACTCGAGGAGTTCAGCCAAACAGAGAACCTAGAAATAGACCTGACGGGCGTTGTGTACGCCATAGAGGACGCAGTGCCTACCGTGAAAAAAGTGGTCAAGAACCTCAGCGGTAGCATCGACAAGGTGAAAAACGAACTCCCGACCTCGAGCAAAACGCTCACGGGGTTTACAGCTTCGATATCGAAAAAAGCCGACAATCTGTCCGAAGCGGGTCATACCATCACAAAGATGATTGCCTCGTTCAGCAAGAAAAAGGACGCTCTAAGTGCGTCGAACAAGACCATCAAGGAAATGACCGCATCGTTCAAGTACAGAACTACCGAAAAGGGGTTCAGTGCGACAATCACGGGTATGGTGTCATCGTTCTCTAGTTGGGTCAAAGGCAGTGGCTTCAACAATTACATCTCTATGACGGCATATCTGACGGGCGTAGAAATGTCGAGCAGTGCGAAGGCAATACTGAGGGCTATCACGGGCAAGGCAGACGGTGGTGTGTATTCGGGCGGCAAGTGGAGACCAATACAGAATTACGCTGTCGGCGGTCTTCCGAATCAAGGGCAGTTGTTCGTAGCACGAGAAGCAGGCGCTGAGCTTGTCGGCACATTGGGCGGACACACTGCAGTTATGAACAACGACCAAATCGTAGCATCGGTTTCTGCAGGCGTGGCACGGGCAATCTCCAACATTAAGTTCATCGCTAAAAACGCGACGCCTCGCGTCGTGGCGAGCCCTGCCGCGATGGGCTACGGAAGAACCGTAAACAACGACAACGACGAAATCATAACACTGCTCAAGACGCTTATCACAGAAGTCAAGAACAAGAAAACCACGGTCGCACTCGATGGGCGTGACATAACACGGGCGGTCGTTTCGAACGTAAACAAGCAAACACGAATGACGGGGACAAGCCCGTTGATTATTTAAGGGGGTGAGGATATGGCGACAGTCGTTGGGTTGTGGGCTAAGAAGGCGAACAACACAATGTCAAAGACGGCGAACCTGCTCCCCTCGCCCGTATCTATGACACCGAGCATTGAGCAGATATGGAGCGAAAATACGGGCAGGGCGCAGAGCGGCAACAACGCCGCACGAATGGTTGGTGACTTCGTGGCTGAAAAGCATACATACGCGGTGACGTGGGATATGCTCAAGACATCGGAGTTCAACAAGATAACGAGCCTGCTCACTACGGGCTTTTTCTACTTCGGGCTCGGCACGGTGGACACGCAAGATTCAAACAACAACGCGCCGCCTGCAGGTGCAGTGACATACTATCGCTCCGAAATAAGCTACGAGCTGATAGTGGTTGCGGACTCTGCTGACCCCGTGCGGTACAGAAACGTGAAAACGAGCATTATTGAGCAATAAAGGAGGAGCGAATGATACCTACTGTAAACCCAAACTACGGCACGCTCGTCCAATCTGACGGCAGGCGGTTTCTAGCTCAGCTAGAGTATAACGGGACGCCTCTGACGTGTGACATAGCAAGCCTCACGGTGAACAAAGGTTCGTGCGGCTCGATAGAGGGATTCACATCGGGGGCGGTTATTTCTTCCGTGCTGACCGCTGAGGTCAAGAACCTCACCACGGTTGTTCGCGGTGGCGAAATAACGGCGAAAATCGGGCTTTTAACGGGCGAAAACCCCGACACCTATGAGTATGTCCAATTAGGCAAGTTCACCGTGTCTACAGCCGAAAAAACGCTGTATTCGACCATCATAACGGCATACGGGGCAACGGTGTCCAAGACGAACAAGCCGTTCACATCGCCGCAAGACCTCACGCCGCCGCAGACACTGAGCATTAGCAACATCGTGTCTGAAATCGTTTCGGAACTGCAGGCTGATTATCCTACTCTCACCGTCAGCGTTGACGCAGGCATTGACGGGAGCACGGTGCTCACCTATCCGATGAGCGGCTTGACAATCTATCAGGCACTGCAGGCGGTCGCAGGTGTGGTCGGAGGGTATGTAGTGGACACCTATGACGGCAACATCGCCATCAGGCTATACCACGAGACACCTACCCTCACGGTCTACGCGCGGTTGATGAAACTTCTGCCCGTGGTAGAAGAATCAGATTATGACATCACGGGAGTGGCTTGCGTTACGCCTGCAGGTGTCATCGCCTCAACGGGCACAATCAACCTCGCTACGGAATGCACGTGGGTAGATGCCACGAACTTCGCACAGCACGCGAACAATCTCATCGGGTACACGTATCGCCCTGCTACCATAGACCTCACGTTAGGAGACCCACGTATTGAGGGCGACGATGTGCTGACGGTAACGGACGCGGACGGCTCAACCTACATCGTGCCGTGCCACGAGGTCGTTCACAGCTATACGGGCGGCTTCAGCACGTATATACGAAGCGCAGTGGCATCACAGATAGAAAACGATATTGCTACTGCCGCTCCGCTAACAACTCAAGTCAACGATGCGAAGCAGATGGCTCAAGAAGCCTACGACCTCGCATCGCAAGCAGGCGACACGAGTCAGTATTTTTGGCACACCACGACCGACACGGGTGCAGGTGCAGGCTCACACATTACCGAGATACCGCAGGCTGAGTTTCTGCAAAAGGTCGCAGTTGACCCTACGGACGGGGGCGGAAACACGCTCATCAACTCAAGCGGTATGGCAATCAGGCAGGGGCTGACTGAATTGGCGAAATTTGAGCAGACAACCGAGGGCTCGCAAAGCGTGAGCAAGCTGACCCTCGGAACAAGCAACGGCAACATCCAAAGCCACGTTGAGATGAACTATCAGGGGATGAAAGCCGTTGACAAGGGCGGCAACGTATTTTTCGATGTCCGAGATGCCCGAAACGTTGACGGAGTTGTCCCGTGGGTGGACAGCTTCACAAAGGCTGACGACGAGAAAGAGGTTGTCGGGATGGGATATTATTACGACCTATCCTATGAGCCGATACAAGCAAGCATCGAAGTGTACAAGGACGGCTCGAGCACGCCGTCAACGGATTATCAGTATTGGGATTCCACGACTCAGCAGGGATGGACGGGCTACTCCATATTCTTTGCAACGGGCGACCAACCGAGCACCTCGTTGATAGTCAAGTACAACTCGTCAACGCCAAAAACAAAGGCGTTCAAGTTCGGCACAAGACCGAGCAGTGACCCGTTCGCCAACTACTCGGCAACGTTCGGGGCACAGTGCACGGCTACGGGTCAATACTCGTTCGCTCAAGGATACTACACCAAAGCGACGGGCAACTACTCGTTCGCCGACGGCTACTACTCCGAGGCGAGGGGCAGTATGTCTCACGCTGTCGGCAGGAGGACGGTAGCATACGCTCCGTATCAGTTTGTATGCGGTGTATCCAACGAAATCGGCAGTTCGTCGGACGACCTGCGATTCATCGTCGGTGGAGGCAATGCCGCAGGAACAACACGCAAAAATGTTTTCACGGTTGATAATGGTGGCACAGTTGAGGCACTCGGCTCGATAACTGCAAAGGGCGGTGGCGTGATACAGAACGGTCTCGAATGCACGGGCGACCTCACACTCGGTGGCGACATTTTGAGTAATGCCTATGTCGATAATCCGACCGCAAACTCAAACATAGGGGCAAAAAACGGTGGAAGTATTGCGATATATTTAACCGCAAGAACGGACGGAAGTATCGCCCTTGTTGACTACCGAACGGGGGCAATCAAGTGGATTATTTATTCCCCGAGTGGTGGGTCGGACATTTACATCGGGGGCAACGCATCGACGGGAATCAATATGAATCCGTCACAGACAGCTAATACGGTTCTCGCCGCTCCAAACGGGTCAGACGGGAAACCAACGTGGCGAACATTGGTTGCGGCAGATATTCCAAATCATAGTGCGGCGAAAATCACTTCGGGAACGCTCGGCGTGGCACGGCTTCCGAATATGTTGCAGACAAAGGCATATTCGTATACAAAGTCCACTTCAACCGCATCGGGGGCGAGCGTGGCGATTACGGGAACGAATTTCAGTGTATCTACGCCAAGCAACTATGTTCCCGTCGGGATAGCATATTTCGCCACATCGAACAGTAACATACTTGTCCGAGGCGCGAACGCAACAGTGACGGGGTCGAGCTCGATGATGTATGTTACTAACGTTTCGAGTTCTGCGGTTTCGTCGTTTACGGCGTATATCACGATTCTGTATGCCTACACGGGAACGGTAGCGTAGGGAGGCGATTTCATATGAGCACAGCATTAATCACAGCGATAGCGACAATCATCGGAGCGTTGATAAGCGGTATCGTGTCGCTCATCGTATCCTCGCATCAGCACGACAAGTCGATGGCGCTGATTGAGTATCGGCTTGAGCAGTTAGAGATTAAGGTGGACAAGCACAACAACCTCGTTGAACGGGTGTACGCTCTTGAGGCGAAAGTCGGAAAGGATTAACGATGCAGTACATAAACGAAGAAACCAATGACATCACGTTGACAAAGGGGGACACCCTCATATTCGACGTGACGCTGACTAGGGGCGATGAGCCGTATATCCTACAGCCGACGGACAAACTGCGGCTCGCCGTATCGAAGGGCTATGTCGGGGAAGCAGGGTACAAGCTGATGTTCACTCAGGCTATTCCTGAAACACTGTCGGTCGTTGTGCCTGCAGAAAAGACGGAGATGCTTTTCAACGGAGAGTACAAGTACGATATTCAGTTCACGTTCGATGATGACACCGTTGACACGGTGGTATCGGCGAACCTCACCATCACGGGGGAATCAGAATGAGCGAGATTAAAGGCAAGATATCAGCGCCGCTGAAAGTACGGGGCAAGCTGTCAATGAGACCCACAATCAGCGCGAAGCTGACCGTTCCCCTCGCCATTCTTCCACCTGCGTATGAGGGGAGCTACGAGGTAACGCCTACCAAAGAAACGCAGACTCTGCGCACGGAAGAATTGTATATGCTCGGCGACGTCACCATCAATCCAATCCCGAACAACTACGGGCTCATCGAGTGGGACGGACGGGTCATCACGGTATCATAAGGAGAAAGAAAAATGGCACAAGACGTAGTGATTCAGAATGTGGTATATGCTGACTGCCCTGAGGTGAACATTCCCAAGCAGGGCGGCGGCACGGCGCGGTTCGTTGATACGAGCGATGCAAATCTAGACGATGCAGGCAAGATGCTCAACGGCGTGACCTCGTATTCCAATGGCGTGAAATACACGGGCAACATCCCCGAAAAAACATCGAGCGACCTCACGGCAAGCGGAGCGACAGTCACAGTCCCTGCAGGGCATTACGCTTCTCAGGCATCAAAGGCGGTAGCGAGCGGTTCGGCGACTTCCCCTGCTTCCATCTCAGGCACTAGCGCATCAGTGAGCACGGGCACTAATACGTTGACGCTGAGCAAAACGGTATCGGTAACACCTGCTGTCACTGCAGGGTATGTCGCATCAGGTACGGCAGGGAATGCCGCAGTATCGCTCACGGCTTCGGTCACGACAAAGGCGGCGGCGACTATCACGCCGACAACTAGTGACCAAACAATAGCGAGCGGCACGTACCTCACGGGGGTGCAGACCATCAAGGGGGACTCCAACCTGAAGAGCTCGAACATTGTGGCAGGGGTCTCGATATTCAATACGCAGGGCTCGGCTCAAATCCCCGTGGTGAGCCAAGATTCGGTTACGAAGGTGCTTTCCATCAGTTAGGAGGGCAGTATGAGCCAATCAATCAAATTATGGGGGGCAACGTATAGCAACGTGCCCTCTATTCAGTTGCCAAAGTCGCCCTCAGGCACGGCACGGTTTGACGATTGTTCTGTGGTGACGGCAGTGGCTTCCGATGTAGCCACGGGCAAGATATTTGTAGCTTCCGATGGCACAGTAACGACGGGCACGAACAGCGGCGGCGTAACGCCGACGGGAAACATCAATATTTCATCGAGCGGCGTGACAGACGTTACGAATTACGCGACGGCAACGGTGTCGGACGGGTCTGTTAATAGCACTATCACGATGATAGATTACAGTACATTTTCGGGAAACCGTTGGGCAGACATAACATTTCAAACGACCGTGAACGACGGATGGTTCAGCGGCTCGATAACGGGGACGGAAAGTTATCGCGCCGTCGCGTCGGGAACGACCATCACGCCGACAACGGCGTCGCAGACCGTAGGCGGTTTTAATTGGATGATGGAGGACGCGGTCACCGTGGCGGGGGACGCGAACCTTGTCGCAGGGAATATCAGAAGCGGCACTTCAATATTCGGCGTGAACGGCACATATTCAGGCGGCGGTTCGTCGAAAAACGCGCAAGTCGCGCAACAGAGCGCGACACGAATCACGTCGACGGCATACACAAAGGCTTGCGGAGACATCACCGTCAGCAAGACGGGGACATACGATGTTTATTGGACAGCTTATCGAACGTCAACGTCGGGAACGTGGGGCACGCAACTATACATCGCAGGGTCTGCTTACGGAACGGCACAGACGACATTTAGTTCGTATTATCAAGCCGTTCACCTTCAAAACGTGGATTTGACGGCGAATCAAAGCGTCGCCGTATATGGGCGGTCGAGAGGTAGTAACTATTATCTGTACGTCGGACAGATAACTATCGTAGAAAAATAAGGGGGTCAAAATGGCAATTACAATCAATGAAAGCAAGATGCAGGGTGGCGGAGAGACCATCAACTCGGGAGTCGCCTATGAGTACAAGGGGCTCTCCACTGATGCGAAGCCGACCGACTGCGGAGTCAACTCGCTGTTTTGGGAGCTCAATACGGGCGACTTCTACTACTTTAACGGCACTACGTGGGCGAAAGTAGGTGCGTGATGGATTTCTTCGACATCAATCTTGCCAAGAGTCTCGGCGGTGGCGGTGGCGGTGGGGGCGGTGGAGATTTTACGACCGCAAACGTTACGCTCACAACAGCCGGACCGACTATGTTTTATGGATATACTGAAGATGCCGACTACAACTATGAGACACTTTCGCTTCTTAATCTCAACGACAAGTATTATACCTATGCTACATTCTGCAAGGACTATGTTCCGACAACATTAAATTTGAAGGTGCTTCTTATTGACGGCGTCGGAAAAATATTCGGAAATGTATATCAAGAAAATACAACGGTAACGGGCGACGCCGAGGTGGTATTCGATGAGTGGTACGGAGATTTTTGCGTTGCTATAAGCGGCGATTGCACGATAACAATTGACTACGGAGAATAAAGACAATGAACACTTTTCTTTCAAGCAACGAAGCGAAATATCGCCTTGCCCGGACAATCATCCAAGGCATCATCGGCGTACTGATCGCCAACCTCGATATGATCGTCGGCATGGCACCGATCCCGCCGGAGGTCAAGCCGATGATCGTCGCGCTCGTTATGGCTTGCCTCTCGCCTATTATGGCGTATATGGGCGGTAAATACGACGGCATAGGTGATGACGAGATCTACGCAATGGGCCCGGGTGAGGATCTTCTTGATGACTGTGTCTCACAGGGACCGGAAGTGTATCAGGACGAGGAGGTGCTTGACGATGAGCAACTC